>Ga0268299_1001772_pt1 | contig 32714 bp, 17 predicted proteins | sample NOBtaG_FD_193484 | JGI IMG/M metagenome (GOLD analysis project Ga0268299, IMG submission 193484) | Activated sludge microbial communities from bioreactor in Nijmegen, Gelderland, Netherland - NOB reactor | ecosystem: Engineered > Bioreactor > Aerobic > Activated sludge | place: Netherlands... | reverse complement strand
CCGCGGGGCGGCCGGCCGATGCGATCGAGCCTGCGCGCGCGTCGCTCCATTTGCACGGTCTCGCGAACAAGCCGAACGCAGGCTGGTCCGCGATCCTCCTGGCCGAGGCCCTGCTGGAGGTCGGCGATCTCTCCGCTGCCGAGTCTGCGGCTCGCGAAGCCATCGCGCTCTGCCGATCTTCGCAGCGCGGCAACTTCGAAGCCGAGGGGCACGGCATCCTGGCGCGGGCGCTTCTGCGCCGCGACGGCGCGGCGGCGGTCGAAGCCGCCGAAGGGGCGCTTGCGGCCGTCGCCGCCCTGATCGACCGCACGGGGGCGAAGATCCTCGCCCCGGCGCTCTGCGAGTGGCGCTCCGAGCTCGCTGCGGCGCTCGGCGACGAGCCGACGCGGGCCGAGCTGCTGCGACAGGCACGCAAAGGCTACGAGGAGATCGGCGCGGCGGGGCACGTGTCGCGACTGGCGCAAGTTCTGGGATCATGACCTGTCCTCAATGTGGGCACGAGGCCCCGCCCGGGTCGGCGTTCTGCAACGGCTGTGGCGCGAAGCTGCCGGCGACCTGCGAACACTGTGGTGCCACGCCTCCGCCTGGGTCTCGCTTCTGCAATGGGTGCGGCGCGGAACTGAAGGGGGCTACGGGGTTAGGGGGTCATGGGGTCAAGGGCTCCGGATCTGAAACCCTAACCCCCAACCCCGTAACCCCTAACCCCCTCTCCTACACGCCCAAGCACCTCGCCGACAAAATTCTCACCTCGCGCAGTGCCCTCGAAGGCGAGCGCAAGCAGGTGACGGTTCTGTTCGCCGACGTCAAAGGATCCATGGAGCTGGCCGAGCAGCTCGACCCGGAGGAGTGGCATCAGATCCTCGATCGGTTCTTCGCCATCCTCACCGACGGCGTGCACCGTTTCGAGGGCACGGTGAACCAGTACACCGGCGACGGCATCATGGCGCTGTTCGGCGCGCCGATCGCGCACGAGGACCACGCCCAGCGCGCCTGCTACGCGGCCCTGCACATCCGCGACGCGGTCCGCGAGTACGCCAACGAAGTGCGCGTGCAACACGGCGTGCCGTTCGGGGTACGCATCGGGCTCAACTCGGGCGCGGTCGTGGTCGGCAAGATCGGCGACGATCTGCGCATGGACTACACCGCGCAAGGCCACACAGTCGGCCTGGCGCAGCGCATGGAGTCTCTCGCCGAGTCGGGGCATGTCGTCCTCTCCGAGCACGCGGCGCGCCTCGTCGAGGGATACTTCCAGCTTCAGGACCTGGGTCGCAGCAAGGTGAAAGGCGTGACCGACCCGATCGGACTCTTCGATCTCGTCGGCGTGGGCAGCTTCCGGACGCGTTTCGATCGCTCGCGGGCGCGCGGGCTGTCGACGTTCGTCGGCCGCGAGCGCGACATGGCGGTGCTCACCGACGCGCTCGAGCGCGCACGCACCGGCAGTGGTCAGGTGGTCGGCGTCGTGGCCGAGGCGGGCACCGGCAAGTCGCGCCTCTGCGCCGAGTTCCTCGACGGCTGCCGCGCCCGGGGCATCCCGATCCTCGCCGGCCGCGGCGTCGCGCACGGCAAGTCGATCCCGATGCTGCCGATGCTGGAGCTCTGGCGTGCCTTCTACGGCATCACCGACGACGACACGCCCGAAGCGGCGCGCGCGAAGATCGCCGGGCGCCTGCTGCTCATGGACGATGGCTTCCGCGAGGTGCTGCCCGTGCTCTTCGACGTGTTCGGCGTGCCCGATCCGGCGAACCCGTCGCCCGCGCTCGACCCCGAGCAACGCCAGAAGCGCATCCAGGGCGTCGTCAAGCGCATCCTGCACGACCCGGCGTATACTGGCGGCACGCGCGTGATCCTGCTCGAAGACCTGCACTGGTTCGACGGCGCCAGCGACGCCTTCCTCGAGACCTTCGTCGAGAGCGTGCCGGCGACGCGCGATCTCTGGCTGCTCAACTTCCGCCCCGAGTATCAGGCGCGCTGGATGCAGCGCTCGTACTATCAGCACCTGCCGCTGCAGCCGCTCGCACCCGACGCGATCCGCCAGCTCCTGCGCGACGAGCTCGGCGACGATGCGAGCGTCGCGACCCTGCCCGAGATGATCCACGCCCGCACCCAAGGAAACCCGTTCTTCATCGAGGAGGTCGTGCAGACCCTCATCGAGGGTGGACATCTGACGGGCACACGCGGGGCGTACCGGTTGACGACGCCGGTCGACGCACTTCAGGTGCCGGCCACCGTGCAGGCCGTGCTGGCGGCGCGCATCGATCGTCTGGCCGAGCGAGAGAAGCAGGTGCTGCAGGCCGCGTCGGTGATCGGCAAGACGTTCGGCGAGGCGCTGCTGCGAGCGGTCCTCGGCAGTCTCGGCGCGATCGACGAGACGGCACTCGGGCAGACACTGTCGACGCTGATCGCGTCGGAGTTCCTCTTTGAGGCGGCGCTCTATCCGGAGGTCGAGTACTCCTTCAAGCACCCACTGACGCAGGAGGTGGCGGCGCGCTCGCAATTGCGCGAGCGGCGGACTCGCGTGCACGCCGCGGTGGCGCAGGCGCTCCAGGATGCAAGTGGCAACCTCGACGAGCGCGCCGCCGAGATCGCGCAACACTGGGGCGAAGCCGGAGACACGGGCCGCGCGGCGCGTTGGCACCGGCGCGCCGCGGAGTGGGCCGGTCTCTCCGACTGGCGCGAGGGGCTGCGACACTGGCGCCGCGTGCGCGAGCTCGCGTCCGGCGTCGAGGATTGGAGCGAGCGGACCGCGCTCAGGGTGGAGGCGTGCAACCAGCTCCTCTCTCTCGGCTGGCGGATGGGTGCCAGCGAAGAAGAGGCGGCGACGGTGTTCGCGGAGGGGCGGACGCTCATCGAGGGCCTCGGCGATCGGGCAGCAACGGCCCTGCTGGTGGGCCGATACGGCCTGATGCGGATGAGCGTCGCGGGTTCGGCGCGCGACTACGTTCGCTACGGTGAGGAGGCGGCAACGCTCGCACAGGAGTGCGACGATGCCGCCCTGCGCGCGGCGGTCGGCACGTATCCGGCCTTTGGGCACGTGTTCTGGGGCGACGGCAGGGAGATGCTGAAGTGGTCGACACGCGTCCTCGACGAAGTCGGAACGGACAATCTGCTCGGCAAAGCGGTTCTCGGCTGGAGCCCGCGCGTCGCCATGCTGGTGGTGCGCGCGCGGGCCTTCCTGTGCCTGGGACGACTCGAGGAAGCATGGAGTCAGTTCAGGGAGGCGGCGCAGGTCGCGGAGGTTTCGCGAGAGCTGGAGATCCTCGGCTGGCTGGCTTTGCTGTGGGCGGATCTTCCCCGCTTGTGCGGCGGGGGCGAGTCCGGTCTCGAACGCGCCCGTCGCAGCCTCGATATCGCGGAGCAGTCCGACAATCCGTCCAACCGCGTGGCGGCGTGCGCCGCGCTCGCGGAGGCGTATCTGGCCGAAGGGCAACCCGCCGCCGCGCGCGACGCGACCCGCGATGGCGTCGCGATCGCTCGGAGCCACGGCGTCGTGAAGCAAGCCATCCCCTCGATGCTCGGCCTGCTGGCGGAAGCCGCACTGGCGCTCGGCGAACGGGCCGAGGCCGTTGCCGCGGCGCGCGAGGGCATCGAGCTCGCGCGTGCCGGCGGCCTGAACTACTTCGAAGCGCAGGCGCAGCTCGCGCTGGCAGCGGCATTGCTCCCGACGCACGGCGTCGTGCCCCGCGCCGAGATCGAGTCCGCGCTCGCGCGCGCCGCGCAACTGGTCGAGTCGATCGCCGCACGCGCGCTGTCGCCGCGGATCCTGGAGTTGCGCGGGCGACTGGCCGCGACGCTCGGCGATGCGCCGGCTGCCAGCCGGACGCTGCGGGAGGCGATGGATCTCTATCGCACCAACGGCGCCACCGGACACGCCGAGCGGCTGGCGCAGGAGTTGGGCGCATGAACTGCGCACGCTGCGGCAGCGACAATCCGTCCGGCAAGAAGTTCTGCGGCGACTGCGGCGGCGCGCTGGCGAATCGCTGCTCGCAGTGCGGCGCGGAGAATCCCGCGGGCAAGAAGTTCTGCGGCGACTGCGGGGCGGAAGTACAGGGGGTTCCTCGACCCCTGTCCTACACGCCCAAGCACCTCGCCGACAGAATCCTCACCTCGCGCAGCGCCCTCGAAGGCGAGCGCAAGCAGGTGACGGTTCTGTTCGCCGACGTGAAGGGCTCGATGGAGCTGGCCGAGCAGCTCGATCCGGAGGAGTGGCATCAGATCCTCGATCGGTTCTTCGCCATCCTCACCGAGGGTGTGCATCGCCTCGAGGGCACGGTGAACCAGTACACCGGCGACGGCATCATGGCGCTCTTCGGCGCGCCGATCGCGCACGAGGACCATGCCCAGAGGGCGTGCTTCGCGGCGCTGCATCTGCGCGACGAGATCGCCCGCTACGCCACCGAGGTGAAGCGCCGGCACGGCGTCGGCTTCTCGACGCGCATGGGCATCAACTCGGGCGAGGTCGTCGTCGGCCGCATCGGCGACGACCTGCGCATGGACTACACCGCGCAGGGCCATGCGGTGGGCCTCGCCCAGCGGATGGAGAGTCTCGCCGAACCGAACACGTGTTTTCTCAGCGCCAACACCGCCGCGCTCGTTCGGGGTTATCTCGACGTCGAGGACCTGGGCGAGTTTCGCGTCAAGGGTGTCGCGAATCCGGTGCACGTGTACCGTCTGAACGGAGCCGGCAACGTGCGGAACCGGTTCGACGTCTCGCGCTCGCGCGGCCTCAGCCGTTTCGTCGGGCGCGCCGCGGATCTTCGTACGCTCGACGATGCGCTCGAGCAGACCGCTGCCGGCAATGGCCAGGTGGTCGGCGTGGTCGCGGAGGCCGGCACCGGCAAGAGCCGCCTCTGCTTCGAGTTCCTGGAACGCTGCCGCGCCAAGGGCATGCGCGTGTTCGAGGGCCGAGCGGTGGCGCACGGCCGCAATATCCCGTTCTTGCCGATCCTCGAAGTGTTTCGCTCTTTCTTCGGAATCGACGGCGAAGACGACGCCGCCGGCGCGCGCGTGAAGATCGCCGGACACATGGTGGTGCTCGACCAGAAATTCGCCGAGGCGCTGCCGCTGGTCTACGAGTTTCTCGGCGTCGCCGATCCGCAGGATCCCGCTCCGCGGCTCGATCCGGAAGCCCGCCAGCGCCATCTCATCGCCCTGATCCGCCAGATCATCCACAGCGCCAGCGACAAGCAGCCGACGGTCACGATGATCGAGGATCTGCACTGGATGGATGCGGCCAGTGCCGAGTTCCTGGAACACATGGTGGATGCGCGCGCCGGCTCGCACAGTCTCCTGCTGCTGAACTTTCGTCCGGAGTATCGCGCGGACTGGATGCAGAAATCCTGGTATCGCCAGATCCCGCTGGCGCCGCTCGACGAGAAGGCGGTCGCGGAACTGCTCGCGAGCCTGCTCGGGACCCACGCGACGATTGCGTCCTTGGCTGCGCCCATTCACGCGCGCACCGGCGGCAATCCATTCTTCATCGAAGAGGTCGTGCAGAACCTGATCGAGACGAAGCACGTCGAAGGTTCGGCCGGGAGCTATCGCCTGGTGATCGCCGCCGACCGGCTCGAAGTTCCGGCGACCGTCAGATCGATCCTGGCCGCGCGCATCGATCGCCTGCCCGAGCGCGAGAAGCGCCTGTTGCAGACGGCCTCCGTCATCGGCAGGGAATTTCCGCAGACGCTCCTCGCGGAAATTTCAGGACTGCCGACCGATGAGCTGAAGGCGGCCATCGCGAACCTCCGCCGCGCCGAGTTCATCTACGACCTCTCGCTCTACCCGAGCGTCGAACATTCCTTCAAGCATCCGCTGACCCAGGAAGTGGCACTGGGCAGCCTGCTCACCGAGCGCAGACGTCAGATCCACCGGACGTTGGCAGAAGCCATCGAGCGCCTGCACCCCGATCACCTCGACGAGCGCGCGCCGCTGCTGGCTCATCACTGGGAGGAGGCGGGAGAGGTTCTCACGGCAGCCCGCTGGAACGAGCGCGCGGCGGAATGGGTGGCCTCGACGGACATGAACGCCGCGGCGCGGCACTGGCGAAGGGTGCGCACGCTCGTCGGACGACTGCCGAAGGACCAAGAGGCGGCCGCCTTGGGCATCGTCGCCTGCAGACAGGTTCTCAATTTCGGTTGGCGCGTCGGCGAGGGGGCGGAGGAGACGCGGGCGGCGCTCGAGGAAGGGCAAGCGCTGGCGAGCGCGATCGGCGACCGGCGAATGCATCTGACGTTGGCCATGCTCTACAGCAAGGCCAGAGGTAGCGAGGGAGACTCCGCCGCATTCGTCGACATCGCGAGGGAGAACTACCGGATCGCACTTCAGATGGACGACGTTGCCTTGCAGGCGAACGCGGCCGGGCTGCTCGCTGACGCCCTCGGCCATTCCGTGCAGATTTCGGAGGTGCTGACGCTTGCAGAGCTCGGGTTGACGAAGTTCCCGAGAACCATACCTCCCGAGGAATGGACCTGGGGCTTCAATCCCACCACTCCGATCAGTTTCTGGCGTGCAGTCTGCCTCCTCTGGACGGGCCGGTTGGGGGAGGGTTTCGCCGAGTTCGAGCGCACCCGCCGGTGGGCGGCGGAGGACGGCACGCCGGAAGCGCTCGCATTCCTCTTTGCCTGGCAGGCCGAGGCGTTCTACCACATGCGCGAGCCAGACAAGGCTCGAGCCAGCGCCATCCAGTCGCAACAGAGCAGCCGCAACGCGGGCGATCCGCCCCACATGGCCGGTTACGCGCAGATGGCGGTCGCGTACGCTCACCTCGCGGCGGGGCGGCCGGCGGACGCCGTCGAGCCGGCGCGCATGGCCAAGGCGATGCTGGCCCGGGCCGAGCAGGTGGTGATCGCCATGGGTCCGCGGCTCCTTGCTGAAGCACTGCTCGAAACGGGCGATCTGGCGGCGGCCGTGTCGGAAGCCGAACATGCAATTCAGCTCGCGCGCCATTCGCTCAAGGGCAATATCGAGGCCGTCGCGCACGGCATCCTGGCGCGCGCGCTGCTCCGCCGCGACGGCGTTGCGGCACGAGAGGCTGAGGAAAGAGCGTTCGCCAGCGCCGCCGAGCTGATCGAGCGCAGCGGCGCGCAAGTGCTGGCGCCGCATCTCCTCGAGTGGCGCGCCGAGCTCGCGGCCGTGCTGGGCGACGAGGCTTCCCGGAAATCGCTGCTCGAACAGGCGATCGATGGTTTCGAGTCCATCGGCGCGCCGCTGCAGGCTGTACGCATACGCAAGGCCACGAGCGCATGCTCTGCGCGTTGACTGCGGGCCCTGAATCGCTCCATACGACCTTCCGCATGAGTCGACGCGGGGCCATCATGGAGGAGACGTCGCGTCCGGGTCGTCCGGGCTGGACGCCGGGCCATGCGCCACGCCGCCGCGCCGCACCGAGCTCGCGCGCATCCGGCGCCTCCCGTCCGCTCCGCGGCGGATTCCCCGGGCGCCAGCGGACGGACGCCGGCGCGACGGGGGCACGGCGCCGATGAGCTCGGCGATCCGCCCGTGGTTGGAAGAGCTCGGCCTGGCTCGCTACGCCGATCGCTTCGAAGCCGACGACATCGATCTGGAGGTCCTGCCCAGCCTGTCGGAGCAGGACCTCGAGAAGCTCGGCGTCTCCATGGGCCACCGCAAGAAGCTGCTCAAGGCGGTCGCGGCGCTCGGCGGCGGCGCCGCAAGCTCGATGCCGTCGGCGAGCGCGACCCCGGCGATCCCGCCCGCCGCGCGGTCTCGCCCGGGCGCTGGCGCGGAGGCGCGCAAGATCGTCACCATTCTCTTCGCCGACCTCGCCGGCTCGACGGCGCTGCACGAGCGCCTCGATCCGGAATCCGTGCGCTCGTTCATGGAGGACTACTACCGCTCGATGCGCGGTGCCATCGAGGCGCACGGCGGGACCCTGGTGAAGTTCCTCGGCGACGGCGTGATGGCCGCCTTCGGCGTGCCACATGTAACCGAAGACGACGCCAGCCGCGCCGTGCACGCCGGCAGCGCCATGCAGCAGGCGTTCGGCGTCCTGGCGCGGACGCAGGCCGGCATCGGCCTGCGGGTGGCGATCAACACCGGCGAGGTGGTGGTCAGCGCCGACAACACCGACGTCGTCGGCGATCCGGTGAACGTCGCCGCCCGCCTGCAACAGGAGGCGGGCGACGGCGACGTGGTGGTGGGCGAGTCGACCCGCCGCCTGGTCGCGTCGCGCGTGACCCTGGAGCCGCTCGGCACCTTCGCACTGAAGGGCCGCAGCGAGCCGGTGAAGGCGTGGCGTGTGGTGTCGCTCGAGCGACCGACCGGAACCACGGCCGCCGCCTTCGTCGGGCGCGACGAGGAGCTGGCGCGCCTCACGGCGGTGTACGACGCCGCGACCGCCGCCCCCGCCGCGCGCTTGGCAGTGCTGCTCGGCTCGCCCGGGCTGGGCAAGTCGCGCCTCATCGAGGAGGTCGCGGGGCGGCTGGGCGACACGGCGAGCGTGGTGACGGCGCACTGCGACGCCGCCGGCGGCGCCACCTTCGCGCCGGTGGCGGCGGCGCTGCGGGAGTTCTTCGGCATCGAGGCCGGCGCGGGCACGCCGGCGGTGCAGGCGGCGATCGAGGCGGCGCTGCCGGCGGCGGAGCCCGAACGCGGCCGCATCGCCGGCGGTGTCGCGGCCGTGCTGGCCGGCTCGCCCGCCTCGCCCGAGGAGACCTTCTTCGTCATCCGCCGCCTGCTCGCCGCGCTCGCCGCCGCCCGGCCGGTCGTCCTGGTGATCGACGACCTGCACTGGGCCGAGCCGCTGCTGCTCGATCTCGTCGAGCACCTGGTGCAGTGGGGCAGCGGCGTGCGGCTGCTGGTGCTGGTCGGGGCGCGACCCGAGCTGCGCGATCTGCGCTCCTCGCTGGTGACCCCAGGAGGTCTCGTCTCCGACGTCGTGACGCTCGGCGGCCTCGATGCCGGCGCCGCCATGCGGCTGGCGGCCAACGTCATCGGCGCCGCCGACCTACCCGCCGCGGTGGCGGCGAAGGTGCTGGCCACGACCGAGGGCAATCCGCTCTTCGTCGGCGAGCTGGTGCGCATGCTGGTCGACGAGGGGGCGCTCGAGCGCCAGGGGGAGCGCTGGATCGTCGGCGCCAACCTGGCGGCCCTCGAGATGCCGCCGACGATTCACGCGCTGCTCGCCGCGCGCATCGAGCGGCTCGGGCCCGAGGATCGCACCGTGCTGGAGCGCGCCGCCGTGGTCGGCCGCCATTTCTCGCGCAGCGCCGTGGCGGCGCTGCTGGGGCGAAACGGCAACGAGCTCAACGCCCGCCTCGAGGCACTACGGCGCACCGAGCTGATCGAGCGCGACACGGGCTGGTTCCTCGGCGAGCCGATGCTGCGCTTCCACCACGTGCTGATCCGCGACGCCGCCTACCGGCGTCTGCTGAAAGGCACGCGCGCCGAGCTGCACGAGCGCTTGGCGAACTGGGTCGAGGCGCAGGTCGAGGACGCCCCCGAGCACGACGAGACCATCGGCTGGCACCTCGAACAGGCGCACCAGCACCGCCGCGAGCTCGGTCCGCTCGACGCGCAGGGCAGGACGCTCGGCGAACGCGCCGCGCGGCGCCTCGCCGCCGCCGGCCGCCGCGCGCTGGCGCGCGACGACCTGCCGGTCGCCGCCGATCTCCTCGGCCGCGCCATCGACCGCCTCGACCCCGACGATCCGGCGCGCGCCGATCTCGCCCTCGACTGGTGCGAGGCCCTCCTCGCCGCCGGCGACGTCGCCGCCGCGGCGAAGGCGATCGAGGAGCTCGGGCGGTTCGCCGAGGACAGGGGGTTATGGGGTTATGGGGTTACGGGGTTAGGGGGGACGTCCGATTCCTCTCCAACCCCTAACCCCTTAACCCCCAACCCCCTGCGTCTCCGCGCCTGGCACACCTGCTTCACCGGCCAGCTCACCGTGCTGACCGCGCCGCAGGAGCTGCACGCCACCGCCGATGCGGTGGCCGCTGCCGCCGAGGAGCTGGCGGCGCTCGGCGACGCCGCCGGCGAGGCGAAGGGACACTTCGTCCACGCCCTGGCGCTCGCCCGCCTCGGCAAGATCGGCGGCTGCGAGGCGGCGCTCGACAAGGCGCTCGCCGCCGCGCGCCGCGCCGACGACCGGCGCCGCGCCAACACCGTGCTCGCCATCGCGCCGCTCGCGGCGCTCTGGGGGCCGAGTCCGGTGACGCGCGCCAGCGGACGCTGCCTCGACGTCGTGCGCGTGCTGCGCATCACCCAGGGCGCGCCGGCGGTGGAGGCCGTGGCCCTGAGCTGTCAGGCGGTGCTCGAGGCCCTGCGCGGCCGCACCGATGCCGCGCACCGCATGCTCGCGTCGTCGCGCAAGATGGTCGAGGACCTCGGTATCACGCACCGGCTGCTCGAGGTGGACGCGTTCGGCGGCCTCATCGACCTCCTCGAAGGCGACGCCGCGGCCGCCGAGCGCAACCTGCGCCGCGCCTACGACGGCCTGCGCGACCTCGGCCTGGGTATCGACGCGGCCCGGGCGGCGGCGCTGCTGGCGCGGGCGCTGCTCGTGCAGGATCGCGGGGCCGAGGCGGAAGCGCTGTCGCACGAGAGCGAGGCGCTGGCGGGCGACGACCTGAAGGCGGCGATCGCCTGGCGCGGCGTGCGCGCCGAGGCCCTGGCGCGGCGCGGCGAGCCGACCGTGGCGGTGGAACTGGCGAACCGGGCGGTCGAGATCGCGGCGGCGACCGACGCGCTGCTCGATCATGCCGACGCGCGCCTGGCGCTCGCCGCCGCCCTGCGCGCCGCGGGGCGCGGGGGCGACGCCAGAGCCGAGGAGCGACGCGCGATCGAGCTGTGGGAGGCGAAGGGCGCGACCCTGCTCGTCGAGCGCACGCGCCGAGCCGAGGCTCCCGTCGCCGCGGCGACGGGAGCGCCACCGCCCGCGGTCGCACCCCGACCGCGGCGCCGCATCGTCGCCAACCGCGCCAGCGAGGCGCTGGTCGCCTTCAACGCCGCCATGGCCGCGCCCGACTTCGCCGCCTTTCGCGCGCAACTGAGCGAGAGCTACGCGGAGATCGACCATCCCACGGGCGTGTCGTACGGCCGCGACGCGAACGTCGCCTCGCTCGAGCGCCTGATGCGCTCGCACCTTGCGAGCTGTCAGCTCGAGCCGCTGGCGACGCTCGGCGACGCGCTCGTGCTCAGCCGGCGACGCGTTTCCGCCAGCGCGACGAGAGGGGGCCGCTTCGACGTCGGCGCGTACGAGCAGGAGGCGTACACGGTCGCGGAGCTGGACGACCGCGGACGCTGGTGCCGTCACGAGGTGTTCGGCGCCGACCATCTCCACGACGCCCGCGTCCGCCTCTACGAGCGCTACGCCGAGCTGCTGCCCGACGGCCCCGAGCGGGCGCGCGCCACCGCGGCGGCACGGTCGCTGGACGTCTTCCGGCGGGCGGAGACCGACCCGGACATCCTCGTCGCGGTGCTCGCGCCCGACTTCGAAGGAGTCGATCACCGCCACCTGAGCTCGCACTCCCTGCGCGGCGCCGCCGCCTACATCGAGCATCTGCGCGCCTGGCGACAGGTGGCCGACGACCTGGTGTTCCGGGAGTGCGACGTCCTCGCGCTCGCGCCGCACGCAGCGCTGGTCGCCACCCTGCACACCGGCACCGCGCGCAGCGGCGGCGGCGCCTACGAACGGCCCTTCCTGACGCTCTTGGTCCTCGACGCCAACGGGGGCCTGGCGCGCGCGGAGTGGTTCGACGCCGACCGCGAAGCCGAGGCGCTGGCGCGTTTCGACGAGATCGTCGCGGCCGCCGCGCCGCAGCGCACCGTCCGCCGTCGCGTGACACCGAATCCCGCGACACGGAACGTCGAACGGTTCGGCGCAGCGGTTGCCGCCCGTGATCTCGACGCGCTCGCGGACCTGCTCTGCGACGACATCCAGACCGTCCATCACGGGACCGGTTTGACCTACGGCCGCAAGGGCTTCCTCACCACGTGGCGGTCGATGTTCCGGGCCGAGAGGATGACCCGGTGGCAGGAGATCCTCGCGAGTCTCGGCGACTCCCTGGTGCTGGGGAGGCACACGGTCCAGCTCGAAGGCTTCGCCGAAGCCCACCTCGCCGCGGTCGGGCCCGTCGAAGTCAGCGAGGTCAACATCTTCGAGGTCGACGAACGCGCGCGCGCGCGGCGCATCGACCTGTTCCCGCCGGAGAAGCTCGGCGCCGCAGTGGCGCGCCTCTACCAGCGCCACGCCGAGCTGCTGCCCGAGGGGCCCGAGCGCGCGCGCGCGGCCGCCACGGCGGCCTCGTTCGCCGTGTTCCAGGACGCGGACTACGACCCGGAGCAGGTCGTGTGCGCGCTTGCCCCCGACTTCGAGAGCGTCGACCATCGCCACCTGAGCAGTTGGTCGCTGCGCGGCGCCGACGCCTACCTCGCGCACCTGCGCGCCCTGCACGAGGTCGCGGACGGCGTCGAGTTCCGCCAGCTCGACCTGCTCGCCGCGGGCCCGAAGGCGCACCTCGCGCGCGTCCTCCACACCGGCACCGACCGCGCCGGCGGCGGCGCCTACGAGCGGCCCTTCCTCCGCCTCTTCGTGGCAAACGACGACGGGTGTATCGCGCGCGCCGAGTGGTTCGACGACGACCGCGAGGCCGAGGCGCTGGCGCGCTTCGACGAGCTGGTCGCGGGCGCCGCGCCGCAACCCACCGCCCGCCGGCATCCGGTGCCGAACGCGGCGACCCGGTCCGCCGCGCTCTTCGACGCGGCCTTCGCCTCGCCCGATCCGACGGCACTCGAGATGCACTTCCGCGGATCGGCCGCGACCGTCGTCGATCATCCGACGGAGTCCACGTACGGCGCCGAGGGCGCGGTCGACAGCTACCGGCGCCTGCAGCGCATGGAGAATCCGGTGGTTCGTCACGAACCGATGGCCACGCTCGGCGACGCACTCGGCCTGTTCCGGCGCCGGATCTCCGCGGCGGGATCCGGGGGACGGTTCGACGTCGGCGCCTTCGAGCGGGAGGAGTTCGTCGTTATCGAGCAGGACGTCGCCATCGAGATCTTCGCCGCCGGCCGCCTGGGCGACGCCGTCGTGCGTCTCTACGAGCGCTGGGCGGCGGAGCTTCCCGAGGGGCCAGCGCGCAGCCGCGCTGCGGCGGTCGCCCGGGCGGCACTCGCCGCGCTGGGTCCGATCGATCTCGATCGCATGGCGGAGGCGTTCGCGCCGGATCTCCGCCTCGTCGATCACCGCGTCCTGAGCACCTGGTCCGCCGAGAGCTGCGCCGAGGTGGTGAATCACTTCCGGCTTCACCTCGGTCTCGCACCCGACTTCGCCCCGCGGATCGACGACATCCTGGCGCTCGACGGCAACGCGATGGTCGCCTGTGTCACCTTCGTCGGCACCGCCCGCGAGAGCGGTGGCTCCTTCGAGAACCGCACCTGCAACCTGTACAGGTTCGGAGACGACGGCCGCCTTGCGCGCGTCGACTGCTACGAGGCGGAGCTCGCGGCCGAGGCGCTGGCGCGTTTCGCGGAGCTGGCGCCGGCGTCCGCAGCGTCGGATCACTTCACGAACGCGGCGACCGCTACCGTCCGTACCCTGATCGACAGCGTCGTCGCCCACGCCTGGACGCGGTACACGCAGCTCCTCGCTGACGACTTCCGGATGTTCGACCGCCGCCGTGTGGTACAGCTCGAGATGGACCGCGCGCGACTCATCGCGTTTGCCCGCGAGATCGCGGACGGCCGCGCGATCCGCGCCCGCGCCGAGCTCGTCGCGACGCGTGGCGAGCGGCTCGCGCTCACCCGGCTGACGTTCGAGTTCGAAGGCGGCGACGTTGGTCCGAGCGAGGTTGCGTTCCTGCTTCTGACGGAGGTGAACGACCAGGGGCGGATCGTCACCGGCGTGCGCTGGGATCCGGAGGACCTCGACGCCGCCCGGGGCGAGCTCGACGCCCGCTTCGAAGCCGGCGAAGCGACTGCACAGCAGCCGAGCTGGGACGTGATGCGGGGGTTCGTTCGCGCGATCGCGCGGCGCGACTTCGCGGCGGTGGCCGCACTGTGCGCGGAGTCGATGGTCGAGTACGACCACCGCAGCCTCGCCGTGCTCGGCACGACGCGCGGCGCCGAAGCGTGGGCGCAGAACTTCACCGTCCTCGCCGAGCTGTCGGCGGACACGGCCTACCGCGCGGATCACTTTCGCGCCGGCGCGCGCGGCTTCCATTCGCACGGGGCCTGGCACGGAACGCGAGCAGGCGGCCCCTACGAGATCCCGCTGAACGCCGTGATCGAGCTCGACGAACGGGGACGCATCGTGCGCGCGGACATCTACGACGACGATGGGATCGAGGCGGCGCTGGCGCGCTTCGCGGAGCTGGCGCGTGGCACGGGGGCCCCGGCGCGCTTCGCCAACGCGGTGACACGCATGGCGGATCGCTTCGTCCGCGCCACGGCTGCGCGCGACTGGCAGGGCCTTGCCGATCTGTTCGCGCCGAATCTCCGCTTCGACGACCGCCGGCCACTCCTCCGCATGGAGCTCTCGAGAGCAGGGTTCCTCGACCAGTTCCGCACGCTCTTCGACGTGCCGAACGCACGCTGGACGGCGACCGTGCTCGCGACGCGCGGGGAGCGCCTGGCGCTCTTCCGCCTGATTCTGCGCGGCGATGTTGGCGACGACGGCGGCCCGCTCGAGATCGATCACCTGTGGGTGGGCGGGGTCGGCGACGATGCGCGCTGCGAGACGATCGTGCTGTTCGAGCCCGGCGAGCTCGCCGCCGCCTGGGCCGAGCTCGACGCGCTCTATGACGTCCAGCAAGCCACGCTGCACCCACGCGCGACGGCAGTGGCGGTGGCGCAGCGCCGCGCCTATTTCGATCGCGACTGGGACGCCTTTGCCGCCACGCACGCACCCGATCTCGTCTGCCACGACCACCGGCTGCTCGGTTGGGGAACGTTGCAGGGCGTTGCGGCCTGGGTGCGTACGCAGCAGGTGCTCGTCGAGCTCGCGCCGGACACCGGTGCGCGAATGAACCACGTGACCATCTCGGAGCATGGCGCTCTCAGGTCGGTCGTCATCTCCGGTACGCGCGACGGTGGGGCGTTCGAGCTCGCCCTCCTGCGCGTCGACGAGATCGACGCGGCGGGCAGGACCTGCCGCATCGATCTGTTCGACGCCGACGACCTGGACGACGCGCACGCGCGTTTCGCGGAGATCGCCGCGGCCGGCGCGATGCGGTTGCCGTCCCTTGCGAAACCGACGGCGGCGACGCTGGCGATGGAGTGCCTCTATCGGAGCTTCGACGCGCAGGACTGGGACACCGTGCGCGCCGCCTGCGCGAAGGGCTTCACGTGGGAGGACCGGCGGCCGATCGTCGGCCTGTGCGGCGACGTGGAGCTGATGATCGCCTCGGCGTGTGAGCGCATGGCGTCCGGCGCCCGTCACGAGCGCCGGGAGATCATCGGCACCGCCGGCGAGCGGTTGGCGATCAGCAGGATCCTGTGGGCTGGCGGTCCGGCGAATGGGCGCTTCGAGGTCGAGTTCCTCGCCGTCCACGAGATCGACCGGGACGGCCTGTGTTCGGCGCTGATCTTCTTCGATCCCGCCGATCTGCGCGCCGCGCAGCGCGAGGCCTGGGCGCGCTGGGCGGCGATCGATCCGACCACGGCGGAGGTGACCGCGAATCTCGACGCCGTGCTCGACGCCTGGAACGCGAAGGATCTCGACCGTCTGCGCGCTCTCTTCGCCGAGGACCTCGTGGCCGAGGACCACCGCCTGACCGGCGTCGGACGGAGCGAAGGCCGCGAGGCGTACCTCCGCAGCGTGGCGGCGCTGTGGGAGCTCGCGCCGGAGTCGCATCTCGAAGCGGGCATGGTCTGGCTCGCGGACGCACCGCACGCAAAGGTGTATCTGTGCCGGCGCGCCGGCGTGCTGCCGGACGGGGGCGAGTTCGCCACCGACTTTCTCGTCCTGGTCGTGGTGGAAGGCGGAGTCACGACGCGGCTGGAGGTCTTCGAGGTGGATGCCGCGGACGCGGCGCTGGCGCGCTTCGAAGAGCTGCGCCCCGACCCGCTGCGCGTTCCGCCGAATGCCGCGACGCGCACCTGGGACCGCTGGTGCGCCGCAGCCGCCGCCGGGGATTGGGACGCCATCGCCGCGCTGTACCACCCGTCCTATCGGTGGGATGATCGCCGCCGGCTGATTCGAGTGGCGACCGACTTTGCCGGCACGCTGGAGAACGATCGCTTCGTCGCCGAGGTCGGCTGGCGGCCGGTGCGCACCCTGCTGGCCACCGCCGGCGATCGACTCGCGTTGCAGCACGTCCTGTGGCGGACGGGCGAGGGCGGGAGCGACTCCGAGGTGGAAACGCTGCAGTTGAGCGAAGTCGACGGCGAGGGCCGTTTCGTGTCGAGTGCGACGTTCGACCCCGAGGATCGCGACGCTGCCTTCTTCGAGCTCGGTCGTCGCTACCTGGGCATCCACAGACCATCGGCGCTGCCGCGGCACGAAGCGCTGCGCCGCGCCGGCCGGGATCTCGCCCGCCTGCGCGCGGCCCTGCCGGACGGCTTCGTCTTCCACGACCACCGTCGCACCGGGCTCGGGCGGATCGAGGGCGCCGACGCCTACGTCGCGTCGGTGGCCGCTCTCCGCGAGCTCGCGCCCGACGCGATGGTCGGCCAGTCGCTGTACTATCTCGCCGACGAACCGCACGGCACGCTGTCGATCGGACACAGCTTCGGCACGCTCTCGGAGGGCGGCGCCTTCGAGTCCTGTTACGCGATGATCCTTCTCTTCGGACCGGACGGCATCGTCGGCGGGGAGCTTTTCGAGCTCGACCATCTCGAGGCGGCGAAGGCGCGCTTCGCCGAGCTGCGTGCGAGGGCCACGTGAACGACTCCGCTTGCGAACGCGCCGACCCGGGCCCATCTCCCGGCGCGCGGCGCCCACGCCGGCGCGAAGCTTGACCGGCGGCCGTGCTGCCACCTATGGAGCCCGCGGCGCCGCACGGGTGCGGAGGCGCATCGAAGCCGCACGGCTCCTCCGGCCGGACGGCCGATGGCGCTCGCCCCCGGCAGCGAGGCCTGAAACGATCGATCGAGAGGGGAAGACCGCGATGACCAAGCGTATCGCCGGTGCGCCGGCGAGGCAGATCTCGGCAGAGGAGGCCGCCGCCCTCGTGCGTCCGGGGATGTGGCTCGATCTCGGCGGCGTGAACTCGCAAGCGGAGCTGTTCGACCGGGCGCTGGCGGCGCGGGCGGGCGAGCTCTCCGACGTGAAGATCCGCTCGTGTCTCTCGATACGACCGCTGGCGTTCGTGGAGGCCGATCCCGAGGGCCGACACTTCGAGGCCTACAACTGGCACTTCGGCCCGTACGACCGGATGAAGCACGATGCCGGGCGCTGCGTCTACATTCCGCTGAATCTGGGCGAGGTGCCGGACTACTATCGCCGCTTCATCGCGCCGCCGGACATCGCGGTGGTCCGGACGACGCCGATGGGCGAGGACGGCATGTTCAACTTCGGGCCGACCAACGCCTGGGTCCGCGCGGTGGTGGAGCGCGCGAAGGTGGTGATCGTCGAGGCCTCGCCGGGGATTCCCTGGGTCTTCGGCCCGCAGAACGGGGTTCACGTGAGCGAGGTCGACTACGTCATCGAGGGCACGGACCTGCCTCCGACCGAGTTGCACAACCCGCCGGCGAGCGACGTCGACCGCGCCGTCGCACGCCAGATCGCCGCGGAGATCGAGGACGGCGCCTGCATCCAGATCGGCATCGGCGCCATGCCGAACGCCGCGTGCGCGCTGCTGGCCGAGAGCGGCGTGCGCGATCTCGGCGTGCACACGGAGATGCTGACCGACGGCATCATCGACCTCTGGAAGGCCGGCCGGGTGACGGGCGCGCGCAAGCAACTCGACCCCGGAAAGGTGGTCTTCACCTTCGCGCTGGGATCCAAGGCCATGTACGAGGCGATCACGCGCAACCCCGAGATGCAGTGCTGCCCGGTCGACTACACCAACCTGCCGCACATCATCATGCAGAACGACAGGATGGTGTCGATCAACAACACGACCCAGATCGACCTCCAGGGTCAGGCGGCCTCGGAATCCGACGGCCACCGGCATCTGACCGGGACCGGCGGGCAACTGCAGTTCGTTCGCGGGGCGTACGCCTCGAAGGGCGGCAAGTCGTTCATGCTCCTGTCGTCGACCTACGAGCGCAAGGGCGTTCGCAGGAGCCGCATCGTGTCGAGTCTCACCCCGGGCAACATCGTCACCACCCCTCGCTCGGACGTGATGTACGTCGTCACCGAGTACGGCATGACCAATCTCAAGGGGAAGTCGGTCGCCGAACGGGCCAAGGCTCTGATCGAGCTCGCCCACCCCGAGTTCCGCGAGGGCCTCGAGCGCGAGGCCTTCGAGCACGGTCTGCTGCCCCGCTGGGTCTCGCCGAGCCGGTGAGCGGAAGCATGAGATGGTTCGGCCAGCCCGTCCTGTAGCGGGGGTGCAACGGGAGCGTTGCTGCCGCGCATCGCGGGCTCCAGCGGGTGCGCGCGCCCGGCCGTCTGGGCTGGGCGGTGTCGAGCGGGCACGCGCGTTGCTCCACTCCCCGGTCTGACCCACGGCCCACTCCGGGCTCGGAGGAGAGGAGAACGCGATGCCTGCCATCACCGCCGCCGAAGCCGCCGACCTGTTCCGCGCCCCGCCCGAGCGCTTCCTGGACGTCGGCGCCGGCGCGGTCGCCTACCGCAAGGTCGGGAGCGGCCCCGACGTGCTGTTCGTCCACGGCTGGCCGGTGAGCGGTGCGACTTTCCGCACCCTCCTGCCGTACCTGGCCGACCACGTCACCTGTCACCTGATCGACCTGCCCGGTGCCGGATCCAGCCGCTTCGACGCGTCGACGCCGCTGACCGTCCGCCAGCACGTCGAGAGCGTGCGCCGGGTGCTGGACCTCCTCCGCCTCGAGCGCGTGGCGGCGGTGGGGCACGACAGCGGCGGGATGATCGCCCGTCACGCCCTCGCCGGCGATCTGCGGCTGCGGGCGATGGGCCTGATCAACACCGAGCAGTCGGGCCACATCAGTTGGCGGTTCCGATCGTTCCTCGCCATCCGCCATCTCCCGGGGGTGGGCGATGCGCTCGGCTGGCTGGTCGGTCGACCGCAGTTGCGCCGCAACCGCCTGGTGCTGGGCGATGCCTTCGCGGACTCGTCGCTGCTCGACGGCGAGTTCGACGAGTTCTTCCTCCGCCCGCTGGCCGTGTCCGCGGCGCACCGGGCTGCGGCGGCGCGGGTGCTGAGCAGTTTCGACTACCGGCTCGTGCACGAGCTCGGCGCGCTTCACCGGCGCATCGCCGTGCCCGTCCAGCTCGTGTGGGGCGATCGCGATCCGTTCTTCCCGCTGCCGTATGCGCGGGAGATGGTCGCGACCTTCCCCGACGCCCGGCTGGCGGTGATCGAGGGTGCCGGCCTGTTCTCCCACGAAGAGCGACCGGCCGAGGTCGCGCAGGCGCTGCTGCCCACGCTTCTCGGCGAGCGCGGTTGACGGTTTCGGGGCTGCCGGCGTCGCCGCCGGCAGCTTGGCAACCGGGTCGATTCGTGGCGATATCCGCCCGGTGACGAAAGGCGTCGGGCAACCCCAACCCACCGCGACGGCTCCGTCGCCCTGGCGGGCCGGCTGAAGCCGTGCTCCTCTCGCCGAGACTCGCGCTCGCCGCGCTCGCCTGGGTATCGACGGCGTCGGCCGCGCTCGGCGCGTCGGCGCCCGGCGACGGTCATGCGCGCATGCAGGCGCTGTTGGCCGAGATCGCGGCGAACGCGCGCGATGCGGATGTGTTCACCGGCGACGCCCAGGCGCGCGCCTTCCGCGCTCTTCTGCAGGAACCGCGGGTTCGCGACGCGCCCCGCCTGCGCTGGCAGTACGCGCGCGCCCTGGCCTTTCACGAGCTGCGCCTCGGCAACGACGCCGAGGCGGTTCGGCTGCATGCGGACGCGGCGGCGCTGCTGCCCGAGCTCGATGGCGCGCTGCCCGCCGCGGAGGTCGATCGCGCCCAGCTAGAGCGCGCCGTCGCCTGGCTCCGCCTCGGCGAGAGCCGCAACTGCGTCGCGCGCCACAGCAGCGAGAGCTGCCTCCTGCCGATCGGCGGCGCTGGCGTGCACCAGGACCAGGAAGGCTCGCGCCGCGCGATCGGCGAGCTCCAGGCCCTGCTGGCGCGCCAGCCCGGCCACCTGGTTGCCCGCTGGTTGTTGAACCTCGCCTACATGACCGTCGGCGAGTATCCCGCAGGCGTGCCGGAATCACAGCGGGTGCCGGCGACGGTCTTCGACTCCGCGGAACCGTTCGTTCGCTTCACCGACGTCGCCGCGCGCGCCGGCGTCGACGCGATGGATCTCGGCGGCGGCGTCGCGATCGACGACTTCGACGGCGACGCCGTTCTCGACCTCGTCGTCTCCTCGACCGATCCGGAGCGCGCCCTGCGCTACTTCGCCGGCCGCGGCGACGGCACCTTTCGGGAGCGCAGTCGCGAGGCGGGCTTCGACGGCCTCTTCGGCGGCGCCAATCTCGTGCAAGCCGACTTCGACGGCGACGGCGACACGGACCTGCTGGTTCTCCGTGGCGCCTGGCAGCGGCGCGCCGGCCGGCATCCCAAGTCGCTGCTCCGCAACGACGGACGCGGCACCTTCAGCGACGTCACCTTCGCCGCCGGCCTCGGCGAGGTCCACTACCCGAGCCAGACCGCGGCCTGGGCCGACTACGACAACGACGGCGACCTCGATCTCTACGTCGGCAACGAAGCGGACGACAACTACCCGTTCGCCGGGCAGCTCTTCCGCAACCGCGGCGACGGCACCTTCGTCGACGTCGCCGCCGCCGCGGGCGTCGACAACGGCCGCATGGCCAAGGGCGTCGCCTGGGGAGACTTCGACGCCGATGGCTTCCAGGATCTCTTCGTCTCCAACTACAACACGCCGAATCGACTCTACCGCAACCGGGGTGACGGCACCTTCGTCGACGTCGCCGAGGCGGCGGGGGTGGGCGGACCGAGCAGCAGCCTGGGGGTGGCGACGCTCGACTTCGACGAGGACGGTATCCTCGATCTCTACGTCGGCGCGACGACGCCGGTGCACGGTGCAGAGCCGCGCGCCGGCACCGATCCGCTGGCGCCGATGGCCGCCTTCGTCGCCGACACGCTCGGCCTGCCGGCCGCGGCCGAGAGCGGCCGCCTCTACCGCGGCCTGGGCGGCTGGCGCTTCGCCGACGTCACCGCCTCGCAGAGACTCGATCGGGTCGTCTTCGGCAGCGGCCTGGGGACCGGCGACTTCGATGGCGACGGTTTCGTCGACCTGTATCTCGGCACCGCCTACACCGGCTACGAAGGGCTGACCCCGAAGCTCCTCTATCGCAACCGCGGCGGCCGCGGCTTTGCCGACGTCACCACGGCGGCCGGCGTCGGCCACCTGCAGAAGTGCGGCGCGATCGCGGTCGCCGACCTCGACGCCGACGGCGATCAGGACATCTTCATGAACGCGGGCGGCATGTTCCGCGGCGACACCTTCGGCGACGTGCTCTTCGCGAACCCGGGCAACGGTGCGCACTGGCTGGAGATCCGCCTCGTCGGCAAGCGTGCCAATCGCTCGGCCATCGGCGCGCGACTGCGTGTCGACCTCCGCGACGACGGCCGCCGGCGGTCGATCCATCGCGTCGTCGGTGGCGGCGGCAGCTACGGCGCCAACCCGCTGCGGCAGTGGATCGGCCTCGGCGGCGCCACGCGCGTCGAGAAGCTCGAGATCCGCTGGCCCGGCAGCGGCACCGTGCAGGTTCTCAGCGGCCTCGAGGTCGATCGCGCGCTCGTGATCGTCGAGGAGTAGGCGACGCGGGTCGCCGCTCGTGGCCGACGCTGCCTAGGGCTGGCAGAGCGGCTTGTTCGGCGGCGGACCGCCCGGCTGCTGGACGAAGATCGTCGCCATCATCCCTTGATCCTCGTGCTGGATGATGTGGCAGTGGTAGACGAACTCGCCGGCGATCACCGGGTCGTCGAACGGGATGATGACCTTGACCTCGCTCGGCGTGTCGTCGTCTGGCGCCGGCGGCAAGGTGACCACGTCCTGGTAGCCGACGAAGGGCACCGCCTTGCCGGCGACCTCCGTGACCTGGAAGTCGAGCTGGTGGATGTGGAAGACGTGCGCCTCCTGCGCCGTGTTCTGGATCGTCCACTCCTCGATGCTGCCGAGCGGCACGATGGTGTCGATGCAGTTCGGGTTGAACGGCTTGCCGTCGATCACGAACTGATCGGGATTGGCGGTGTCGGAGAAGACGATCGTGCGTTCCGCGTCGATCCGCCCCTTGCTCAGATCGGCGAGCGGCGGGAAGTCGGTCGGCAGTGGGATGGGCGTGACGCTGCTGCCGCTGGAGACCACGGTGGCGAGGAGCTGCCCCGGGTACTGGTCGCCATCGGGTCCGGTATCGAAGTCGGCGGCCTGCAACTGGTAGGTGCCGGCGTTCGGGCCGTAGACGAGGGCCTCGATGCGCTTCCCTGGCGGCAGGATCAGCGTCTCGGCCGTGATCACCTGGTTCTGCAGGTTGCCGTCCTGGGCGATGACGTGGAACGGCTGGCCGCCGAGAGAGATCTGGTAGTAGATGTTCGAGCCGATGTTGCCGATGCGCCAGAACTCGAGCTGGCCCGGCTGCATCGTGATCTGCGGCTGGAAGAGGCCGTTGATCGTGCGCTGCGTCGGGCCCGACGGGTCGGGATCGGGCTGCGGAAACCCACCCTCGGTCTTCAGGTCCTTCAGCAGCAGGATGCGTTCCGGAATGTCCGCGAGCTGCGGGAAGGGCGCCAGGATGTCGCCGATGATCAGCCCGCCGGACATGCCGCCGGCGATCTGCGTGTTCAGCAGCGGATCGAAGTGGGGGTGGTACCAGAAGAGGCCCTGCGGATGGGTCTCCGGGATCGGGAAGTTGTAGGCGTAGGTGAGTCCGGCCTCGACCTCGAGGAAGATGTCGTCTCCGGGTGCCATCGGCGTGACGTTGAGGCCGTGGTAGTGGACGTTGGTCGACTGGACCCCGTAGTTGCGCAGCACCAGTTGGACCGAGTCGCCCGGCTGCGCATGCAGCACCGGCGGCATGTAGAGGCCGTTGTAGAGCGCCAGGAACGTCACCTCCTGGTTGGCGACCGTCTGCACCGCGGGCTCGACCGTGAGCGTGGTGGCGAGCACGCCTCCCTCGCTCTCGATCACCGGCGGGTTCGCGAAGGGCACCGGTGGGGTGGGCGGGGGGCCGTCGTCGCTGCCGCACCCCGCGAGGAGGGCGATTCCCAACACCACGCCCATCGATCTCCTTGCCGTCGTCCCCATCGTTCTCCCTCCCGAGCCGGGTTGCGCAGCTTCTACTCGCAGCGACCAGCCGTGTCCATGGGAGGGCGAGGGCCGCCCCGCCGGGCGCTCCTTCCGCGCCGGGCGGAGAGGCAGCTGCGCCGCTACGGAATGAGCACCGTGCGCAGCGCGTGCGGCGGCACCTCGAGTTCGATCGTGTCGCCGCTCGCGCGCAGCGCGAATGCCGCCGGCTGCTCGTCGAGCCGGACGGCGGCGGCGCCGTCGACCGGGAATCCCAGGCGCAGGCGCGCGCTCGCGGCGCGCGCCGTCGGGTTGAGAACCCGCACGACCGTGCCCGCGCCGCTCTCCGCCGGCTTGAGCGCGCTCAGCTGCAGGAAGTCCGGCTCGAGAGCGAGCAGGGGACGGCCATCGCCCACCAGTGGCGCGCCGCCGGCGAACACGGCGCGCAGCCCGGTCTCGGCGTCGAGGGCGAGAGCCGCGGCGTCGCCGCCGAGAAGGAGGGACAGGGCGGCCTCGACCCGTCCCTGGACCTGGGCCGCAAGCAGCGGCATCGCCGGGCCTGCGGGCGCGGGCCGGCTGCGGAGGTCGAAGCGCGACAGCCAGCCGACGCTGCGCACCAGCGTGATCGCGATCGTGCCGGCGGGCGTCACCTCCGCCTCGGGCAGGCCGGGCGCGGCGACGGTGAGGCCGTTCACGCTCACCCAGCCCTGGTGCGGAAAGGTCGAGGGGGCGCGCTGCTGCCAGGCGCCGTCGTGCGGTCGCGCGCCGTCGAAATCGGCGGCGTCGAAGGTGGTGGCGGCGCGAAAGGTGCGGGCGGGCCTGCCGCTCGGGAAGAGCAGGCGCAGGCGGTGGTCGCGAGCTCGGTTGTCGAGGCGCACGGCGAGGTCGATGCGCGGTACGCCGGGCGCGAGCCGCGCCTGGTACTCGACCTCGAGCGCGACCGACTCGGCCGAGCGTCGCTCGCGATCCTCCTCCAGTTGCAGCGGCACTTCGAAGACGCGCGTGACGCAGAGGCGCGCGATGCCGGATGGATGTCGGGTGCGACGGCAGGTCACCGACAGCAGCCGGGCGCCGGCGTCGCCGTCGACCGCGTCGAAGTCGTAGCTGTCGCCGCGGTCGCCGGCATCCTCCACCTCCAGCAGGCCGGCGAGATCCACGCCGGCGCCGTGCACCGCCAGCGTCCCGCGCTCCTCGACCCGCAGGCGCAGGCCGGCGCACTCGATCTCGCGGCCGTCGTCGGCGAGCTCGGCCGCGCGCGCGGCCGGCGACAGCCGGAAGCGCTTCCAGCCGAGGGCAGGGACGTCGCGGGCGACGAACTCGAGGTCGAACGGCCGCTCGTTCGGCAGCCAGCGCGCTCGCTCGTCGTCGGCGTCGACCAGCAGCGCCGGTTCGCCGTCGATCTCGAACCCCGGCGGGTCGGAGGCCGCGAGGGCGAGGGGATGGAGCTCGAAGGCCCCGAGCGAGAGCCGCATCCCGGGGTAGCCCTCCATCGGCAGCCGCACGACGTCGGTGCGCGGGTGGGGCGAGGGATTGAAGACCGCCACCTCCTGCTCGAGCGCCCAGGGCGTGCGCCGCTCGACGCCGCGCCCGGCCAGCCGCTCGAGCAGGCGGGTGACGGACTCGCGCGCAAGCGCCTCGACCTCGACGAAGCGGCCCTGCACCTGCTCCATGACCGGGTCGATCGAGCAGCCGCAGAGCGAGTCGTGCGCCTGGTTGAGCAGCAGCGTGCGCCAGGCGTGCGAGAGCGCGGCGCGCTCGTCGGGGCCGCCGAATCGGAGCGCCAGCGCGGCCCAGGGCTCGAGCCAGGACTGCAGCAGCGTCTGGCAGCGGTGGTTGGCGAGCTTGACCGGCATCTGCGTCGACCACACGCCGGGGAGAAGGTGGGCGACGCGCGCACCGAGCAGGGCACCGCGGTGCTCGGCGGCGGCGCTTCGCGGCCCGAGCGCGTCCTCGAGCAGGCCGCGGCGCACCTCGAAGCCGGTCGCGCCGGCCAGGGCCGCGGCGACTTCGCGGGTGTTTGCGTCGGGCAGCATGTGATCGATGCCGTTCATCAGCAGCACCGTACCGCCCTCGGCGGCGAGTCGCTTGGCGATCTCGGCCAGCTTCGCGGCGGCTTCGACGGGATCCTCGGGCAGCCCGGAGGCGTTGAAGTAGCCCTCGGGGAGCAAGGTTGCCTCGACGGCGCTGCCGTCCGGGGCAACCCAGCGGTACGGCGATCCGAGGTGATCGAGCTCGTTGCCGTTGCCGCGCCAGTAGACGAAGGTGCCGATGCCGAAGCCGGCGAGGATCTGCGGCAGCTGCGCCGGATGGCCGAAGGAGTCGGGCACGTAGCCGACGGTGGACACCGGACCGAAGTGGCTGCCCACGCGCCGCCCGAGGAGCAGGTTGCGGACGTGCGCCTCGCCCGAAGGCAGGAGCGAATCGGGCTGGACGTACCATGGCCCGATGGCGAGCCGGCGCTCGCGCACGTGGCGCTCGAGTGCCGCGCGCCGCGCCGGTCGGATCGCGAGGTAGTCCTCCAACAGCACCGTCTGCCCGTCGAGCAGGAAGCGATAGTCCGGATCGGCGTCGGCGAGTTCGAGCACGCGATCGACGGCGTCGACCAGCCGGGCACGGTAACTCTGGAACGTTCGGTACCACTCGCGGTCCCAGTGGAAGTGGGAGACGATCACACAGAGCGCGCTCACGCGCGTCTGGTACGACAGGCGTCTGCCGAAGGGAAGGCGCGGCCGCCGCCCTGTCGTTCGAGGAGGCGCTGGCGAGCGAGCTGGGCTGACGCGTGGTTTCGCTCAGAAGCGCAGCATCTCGAACGGGCCGACGCCCTCCGGCAGCGGCGGACGCGCGAGCAGCTCGGCGATCGGCTCGCCGGCGCGATAACGGGCGAGCAGCTCCTCGGGCTCGAAGATCACGCCGATCGGGTTGGCGGCGAAGTCGCTCTTGCGCATCCAGGCGTTGAGCTCGGCGATGCTGTCGAAGTTGTCGATCTGGAACTCGACGCCGTTGCCGTCGGGATCGCGGTAGTACATCGACGTCGTCGGCCCATGGTTGATGCACCAGAAGGGCGTGATTCCGACCTTCGCCAGGCGCAGGTAGGTGTTGAGCAGGTCGCCGAGGTCGGCGTGGGTGAAGGCGATGTGGTCGGTGCCGGCGGCCATCTTCGACCTTTCGCCCAGCCCGGGAACCGCGGCGATGGCGATGCGATGATGCTCGTCATCGAAGGTGAGGAAGGCGATGATGCCGTCCGAGTGCACCACTTCGGCGGCCAACGCCGTGCGGTACCACTCGACCATCGCGTCGAAGCGCGCGGTGCGGCGCACCACGTGCGCCAGCTTGAGCGGCGCAATCGGGCCGCGCTCGGGCGAGAGCTTGGCGAGGCGGGCCTCGCGCGTGTCGTTCACGGGCATGGGAAGCCTCCTTCAGACGAAGACGAAGATGCTCTCGACCCCGGCCAGTGCCCGGCCGTAGGTCTCGAGACAGGGGGCGCTGGCGAGGAAGGCGTGGCGGCTCGCCATGTTCAGGTCGCGCCAGTAGCGCTGCACCGGGCTGGCGTCGGCGAAGGACGACGCTCCGGCGATCGAGACCAGCGCGTCGACGCCGCGCCGCAGGACCTCGGTGGCATAGCCGCAGGCGCCGCGCACTCGCGCCTGGTCGAGGAAGGACATCTCGCAGCCCTCGCCCGTGCCGTCGATCTCGGCCGCCGAGCGCGCCACGTGCAGCTTGGCGGTCTCGATGTCGAGAGCCGCCTCCGCGAGGTCGCGCAGGGCGACGTGCGACTCGACCTGGCGGCCGTAGGAGGTGTAGGAGATGCCGCGCTTGCCGATGCCGGCGGAGACGGACTCGAGCACGGCCTCCGCCATGCCGAGCTGCGGACCCATCAGGACCAGCGACAACACCGAGCCCAGCGGCCAGCGGTCCGAGGGCTGGCTGCGCGGGTCGATGTCGCGCAGGAGAAGCTCGGCGCCCGAGACCAGCCGCTCGTGCGGCACGAAGACGTCCTTCGCGACCAGGGTGTTGCTGCCGGTGCCGCGCATGGCGGCGACGTGCCAGGTGTCCTCGATCTCGAGCTCGTGCATCGGCATGTAGGCGCTGCCCTGGCCGATCGGGTTGTCCGCGTCGTCGACGACCACCACGCCGCCGGTGGCCCAGTTGGCGTGCAGGCAGCCCGAGGCGAAGCCCCACTTGCCGCTGACGCGATAGCCGCCCTCGACGGCGACCGCTCTGCCCGTCGGCGCGAGAACCCCGCAGACTCGCGGCCGCTCCGCGCCGGCGAAGATCGACTGCTGGCCGGCAGGGGAGAGGAGCGTAGCCGACCAGGTGGTGACGTTGACCAGGGTCTGCACCCAGGCGGTGGAGGCGCAACCCTTGGCGATCTCGGCGGCGACGGCGAGCAGGGTCGTCATCGTCTGGCCGCCGCCGCCGAGCCGCCGGGGAACGACGAGGTCGAGCAGGCGAGCCTCCTCGAGAGCGGCGAGATTCTCCTCGGGGATGCGCCGCTCGCTCTCGCAGCGCGCCGCATTCTTGCGCAGGAGCGGCTGCAGTTCGGCAGCGCGGCGAATGACCTCCTCGTCGCGGCGCGGGGCGAAGCCGGATTCTCCGGCGGCGGTGCGGGCGGGGCTGGCGTGCATGGGCTTCCTCTTGGGGGTTGCGGTCGATTGCGCTCTTCTCACCGAAAATGAGAAATCTGTCAATTCTTGAAACAACTCTCACTTCGAGGCAGAACGGTCGCCATGTCGCGCCCTCTCGCCCGCGTTCCCGCCGAGGGAGGCATCCGCTCCCGTACCCGCGTCGCACTGTTGGAAGCGGCGACGCGCCTCTTCGCGCGCAAGGGTGTCGGCGATACGGCGATCCACGAGATCGCTGCGGAGGCTGGGGTCGCCAACGGCACCTTCTACAATTACTTCCGCACCCGCGAGGACATCGCCGACGCCGTCGGCGTGCGTCTGGCCGAGGTCCTCGAGTCGCGCATCTCGGCCAGCTATCGCGAGGTCGCGGACGCCGCCGAAAGAGTCGCCATCGGATGCCGCGTGTTCATCCTCCAGGCGCTGGAGGATCCCGACTGGGCGGCCGCCATCCTGCGCGTCTGGAGCCGGAGCTCCGCTCTGGCCGAGCGCGTCGCCGAGCCGGTTCTCGCCGACCTGCGCGCCGGGCGGCTGGGCGGCCGCTTCCGCTACGGCAGCGAGGCGGCGGCCCTCGATTTGGTGCAGGGCACCGTTCTCGCCGGCATGCGCACGGTGGTCGAAGCGCGCGGCGGTGCGGAGCACGCGGCGGCGGCGGCGTGCCTCGTCCTCCGCGGGCTGAGCGTGCCGGTGGCGGAGGCGGAGGAGATCGTGCGCCGGCCGCTGCCGCCCCGGCCGCGCGGCGGCTGACGTTTTTGCGTCGGCTCGGCCGTACGTGATGCGCGTCTAGTCAGGGCCACGCCCGCCTCGGGGTCAGGTCGGAATGGACCCCGGGCGAGAGCAAAGACGGTCACGCAGGAGATACGACCGGGAAGCCGAGGAGCGCCGCGCCTTCTGCCATCCGCTTGTCGTAGGTCACCAGGGCCGTCAGCTCGGGCGCGATGAGGGAGGCGGCGGCAAGGTGGATCGCATCGAGGGAGCGCATCTTCGCCGGGTCCAACATGCCGGCGGCGTCGAGGAGCGCATCGTCGAGGCGGACGAGGTGGATGCTTCGGAGCACGCGCCTGGCGTCCTCGATGGCGGCACTGCCACCGCGATGAACGGCGCGGAGCAACTCGGTGCGCGCGATGGCGCACGAGAACGGTTCCCGCTCATGTCGTAGATAGGTTCGCAGAGCGCGGGATTCCTTCTCGATGACGACCAGCTTCACCAAAGCGGAGGTGTCGAGATAGGCCGTCAACGCTCGTCCTCTCTCATCCGCGCAAGTCGCGCCGAGGCGGACTCGCCGCGCGGCATCTTGACCCTGGGTGGTCCCAGGTCGTTCAGGTTGCCGGTAGCGCGGGTCACCCTGCCAGCGGCTTCGAGTTGGTCGAGGAGGGTGCCGCTGACCGGGACCATCCTCGCCACCGGTCGACCCCGGACGGTCACTTCGATGCTCTCGCCGAGACGGACTCGCTCCACCGTGGTGGCGGCGTTCTGCTGGAGCTGCCTGACGCCGATGCTTTCCATGTGCGGCACGGTAGCACATGCCGAAACCGAGCAGCAAGCCGTGGCTCCCAAGGTTGCACAAGACGAAACGCCGCGAGGGCCGCGGGACGGAGTTCGCTTCGCTAGGCCTTCTTGAACAGTGGGATCACTTCCGCCCTCGCCTTCAACGCATCGAGATCGTCCGCCCAAGCCTGCATCATCCGGCGCCGTTCGGGCAGATGCTCGGCGGAGTGGACGTGGACCACGGTGCCGATGTCCCCGGCTTCGAGCCCCACATCGAACTGGGCGACCGGGTACGCGACGGACGCCATTGCCGAAGCGAAGCGGACCCGCCCTCAATGGCGCGTATGCTCGTCCGCCTCGCGCAGATCCCACATTGTGTTCTCCCAGTTGGAGATCAGTCCATTGTCGCCGCACACCAGACACCCCCAGCAGATCGCGTTTGATTCGGGAACGATGTAGCCCTCGATCTCCCCTGGGCACGGGCGTCGGCGCGGTCTGCGGCGGCAGCGTACGCCCAGCGAATCGTCGGGCTCCGCGCCGGTCACCGCGGCGACAATCCTTCCGAGATACTCGGCCAACCTGAGCGCTGGGCCCGGGAGTTCCCGCGGCAGTCGCCCATCTTCCAAAAAGTGTGTCAGGTCGGTGATCCAGGTGTCGGCCATCGGCACCGCACTTACCACTCCACGCGAAAAGGTCGAGATCATGTCCATCTCATGCTGGCACTATCCGCCTGGCTCCGCGAAACATCAGGACACGACAGATTTGTCGCATCCGGACACGACAGAATCGGCGCCTCCGGAGGCGACAGCCGTCTCGTCGACCCCGCGTCAAGGACGGATGACGTTGGAACCTACAGGGCGTTGCGGCTATCCTGAGCGCCGTCTTGGGAGCTGACCATGCACCGAACCCGTATCGTTGAAGGGCACTTCGTCGATCCCCGGCACATCGAGCTCGATGAGCCCGTGTCGGACGTGCAAGGTCGCGTGCAGGTGACCGTACGCCAGATCACTCAGCTAGCCCCGGGATCCCCCGAGGCCGTTTTGGCTGCCATGCGTGCCGAGCCCCATCTCGACCCCGCCGACGTCGATGAGCTGGAACGGATGATCCGCCTTGGGCGAAAATCCTGTTGAGAGCTGCCTTGTGATGATGAATCGACATGGGCACGAGACGACGTAGCAATGGTGCGAAGAGGGCGAGCCACTCCCTGAGTGGGCCTTGCCGATCATCGCGCGCGGCCTCGCGGCGCGAGCACGAGATGGAGCAGGTGCTGCCGGGCGACGACCCGGACGATCCCGACGGCACCCGTCGGACAACCGGGGCGAGCGCTTCAATCTTCAGTGGATCCGCGCGGGACGCGCGTGGGCAGCGACTGACTCTTGAGGTCGGTGCGCGCCCGTGGGTCGGGTAGGCCGCCCCCCTCGAGCCAGTGAGCAGGGGCGACTGACGTAGGCACGTGCCGGGTGGTACGTTGCGTTGACAGGTCTTGTGAGAGGTGATCATGCACCGAACGCATGTCGATGAAGGGCGCTTTGTCGATCCCAAGCGCGGCGAGGTCCATGTTCCCGTGTCGGGTGTGCCAGGTCGAGGTGAGCCTCCTGGTAACGGCGCGGCAGGATCCGTTGGGCGTGTAGCACACCTTCCAGCCATCCGGAGCCTCGCACAGATCGGCATCGATCAAGTCCCGCCAATGATCGCGCGCGAAGGTGAAAGTGCGGCTTGGCGGTTCATCGAGTTCTTCACCGCCAACATCCGCAACCCGAACACGCGTCGGGCGTACGCGCGGGCCGTGGGGAACTTCTTCCGCTGGTGCGAGCAGCGCGTCCGCGACGTCGCGCAGATCAGTCCGACCGTCGTTGCCTCGTACATCGAGCACCGCGGTCGCACGCACGCCAAGCCGACCGTCAAGCAGGAGCTCGCCGCAGTGCGCATGCTCTTCGACTGGCTGGTGGTCGGCCACGTCCTCGCCGCGAGCCCCGCGCATGCGGTGCGCGGACCGAAGCACGTCATCAAGCGCGGCAAGACGCCGGTGCTGACGCGCGAGGAGACGCGCGAGCTGCTCGATGGCATCGAGACCGACGACATCGCCGGCCTTCGCGACCGCGCGCTCATCGGCTTGCTCGTCTTCAGCTTCGCCCGCATCGGCGCCGCGCTGACCCTCAAGGTCGACGACTACTTCCCCGAGGGCAAGCGCTGGAAGCTGCGGCTGCACGAGAAGGGCGGCAAGGAGCACGTCGTGCCGGTCCACCACGTGCTCGAAGAGTACCTCGACGCCTACCTCGACGCCGCCAGCATCCGTGATCAAGCCGGCGGTCCCCTCTTCAGGACGCTGGCAACAGCCCCGGGCCGACCACTCTCAGTCAATCCGATGCGCCAAGCCGACGCGTGGCGAATGATCCGCCGGCGCGCACGAGCTGCCGGCATCCCGACGAAGATCGGCTGTCACACGTTCCGCGCCAGCGGGATTACGGCCTATCTCGAGAACGGTGGCACTCTCGAGCGCGCGCAGCAGATCGCCGCGCACGAGTCGCCACGGACGACGAAACTGTACGACCGTACCGCGGACCATGTCAGCCTCGATGAAATCGAACGGATTCGGATCTGATTTCGGGGTATCGGGACGCTGACGTCGACGGTTTCGTGCGCGCGGCCGAAGCGAATGATAAAGGACCTTATCATTCACACATATAGGACACCTTCCCGCCATCCGGAGTCTCGCCCAAGTCGGCCTCGATCGAGTGCCGGCGATGATCGCGCGCGAGGGTGATCGGGCGGCCTGGCGGTTCATCGAGTTCTTCACCGCCAACATCCGCAACCCGAACACGCGTCGGGCGTACGCGCGAGCCGTCGGCGATTTCTTCCGCTGGTGCGAACAGCGCCGGGTCCGCGACGTCGCGCAGATCAGTCCGACGCTCGTCGCCGCGTACGTCGAGCATCGCAGCCGCACGCACGCCAAACCGACCGTCAAGCAGGAGCTCGCGGCCGTCCGGATGCTCTTCGACTGGCTCGTCGTCGGCCACGTCCTCGACGCGAGCCCCGCGCACGCCGTCCGCGGGCCGAAACACGTCATCAAGCGCGGCAAGACGCCGGTGCTGACGCGCGAGGAGACGCGCGAGCTACTCGACGCCATCGAGACCGACGACATCGCCGGCCTTCGCGACCGTGCGCTGATCGGACTGCTCGTCTTCAGCTTCGCCCGCATCGGCGCCGCGTTGACCCTCAAGGTCGACGACTACTTCCCCGAGGGCAAGCGCTGGAAGCTGCGGCTGCACGAGAAGGGCGGCAAGGAGCACGTCGTGCCGGTCCACCACGTGCTCGAAGAGTACCTCGACGCCTACCT
>Ga0268299_1001771_pt1 | contig 32723 bp, 21 predicted proteins | sample NOBtaG_FD_193484 | JGI IMG/M metagenome (GOLD analysis project Ga0268299, IMG submission 193484) | Activated sludge microbial communities from bioreactor in Nijmegen, Gelderland, Netherland - NOB reactor | ecosystem: Engineered > Bioreactor > Aerobic > Activated sludge | place: Netherlands... | reverse complement strand
TGACCCCAGGTGCGCTGCGCTGCTCGGACCTCGCAGAGGTCCTGCGCTGCTCGCGAACGCCGCAACCGACATCGGCTCCGCCCGACAATGCCAACAAACCTGTCTACAAAAGCGGATCAGGCCCAACCGTCCCTCTGCGCTGGACTGGACGTCCCGTCCAGCGGACCGAGCCCGCCCCTCTGCGCTGGACTGGACGTCCCGTCCAGCGGACCGAGCCCGCCCCTCTGCGCTGGACTGGACGTCCCGTCCAGCGGACCGAGACCGTCCCTCCGCGCTGGACTGGACGTCCCGTCCAGCGGACCGAGACCGTCCCTCCGCGCTGGACTGGACGTCCCGTCCAGCGGACCGAGCCCGCCCCTCCGCGCTGGACTGGACGTCCCGTCCAGCGGACCGAGCCCGCCCCTCTGCGCTGGACTGGACGTCCCGTCCAGCGGACCGAGCCCGTCCCTCCGCGCTGGACTGGACGTCCCGTCCAGCGGAGCGAGACCGCCCCTCTGCGCTGGACTGGACGTCCCGTCCAGCGGACCGAGACCGCCCCTCCGCGCTGGACTGGACGTCCCGTCCAGCGGGCCGAGACCGCCCCTCTGCGCTGGACTGGACGTCCCGTCCAGCGGGCCGAGACCGCCCCTCTGCGCTGGACTGGACGTCCCGTCCGAACCGGGCACCTGGCGCAGGACCCGCCGGCTGTCGCCCATCGGCTGTCGCGTCGTGCGCGGCCCTGCGCAGCCCGAAGGGCGCGAAGCGCGGCGAAGCCGCTGCGCGGAGCAAGGCCGCCGGTGGAGGTACGCCTCAGCCTCAGCGCAGGAACCTCAGCCGCGCAGCTCCACCAGGTCCGCGAAGATGATCTCCTCCGCGCGCCCGGCGATCCGCTTCATCACGTCTTCCCCCGGCTTCGAGTCGAGCTGAATCTTGCAGCACGCCGCCGCGTGCCCCTCGAAGATGGTGTTCTCGAGCTCCTGCGCGTTGATGCCGGCCTCCCGCAGCTCGCCGAGCACGTTCGCCAGCACGCCGACCTTGTCGTGGTGCCGCACGATCAGCTGGAACTTCGCCGGGGTCTTCTTCGCGATGTTCACGCAGTTCGGCACCTCGCCGCGCGTCAGGAAGCTCTCGACGATGCGCACCGCCTCGGTCGCGATGGCGTCCTGCGCCTGCTCCGTCGACGCCCCGATGTGGTGCGTGCCGTACACGTTCGGCAGCGCCGTCAGCGGCGTCGAGAACGCGGCCTCGCCGCCCTTCGGCTCACCTTCGTAGACGTCGAGCGCGAAGCGCAGGCGCCCCGCCTTCGCCTCCTCGAGCATCGCGGCACCGTCGACGACGTCGCCGCGCGACGTGTTCACGAACAGCGCGCCGTCGGGCAGCGCCGCCAGCACCGCGCCGCTGATGAGCCCCTTCGTCGCCGACGAGCCCGGCACATGCACCGACAGCACGTCGCAGCGCCGCGCCAGCTCGAGCAGCGTGGCGGCGTGCTCGATGCCGAGTTCCTTCGCGCGCGCCGGCGTGAACGTGCGCGAGAAGCCGACCACGGTCATGCCGAAGCCCTTCGCGCGCTCGGCGACCGCGGCGCCGATCGAGCCCAGCCCCACCACGCCGAGCGTCCGCCCGTACAGGCCGCGCGCCTGGCTGAAGCGCTTCTTGTTCCACCTGCCCTCGCGCAGCGCCGCGACGTTCTCGGCGATGTGCCGGTCGGCGGCGAGGATGAGACCGAGCGTCAGCTCGGCGACGGCGATCGCGTTCTGGCCCGGGCAGTTCGCCACGTAGACGCCGCGCGCAGACGCGGCCGCGACGTCGATCGTGTTCACGCCCGCACCTGCACGGATGACGAGCGAGAGCGCGTGCGCCGCCTCGAAGACCGCCTTCTTCACCTCGGTCGAGCGCACGACGAGAATCGCCGCGTCGCGCGCGAGCGCCGGCAGGTCGTCGGCCTTCGCCTCGGGCTTGTAGTCGACCGACAGGCCCAGCCCGCGCAGCGCGTCGAGGTGGCCCTTCGAGAATTCATCGGCGATGAGGATGCGCATGGCGGCAATGTGTAACCTCGCCAGCCGCTCACGCAAATGACAGACGCACGCGCGCACCTCGAGCTGCTCGTCAGGCTCCTCGCCGTCGCGCGGCCGGGCGCCCACTTTCCCGACGTCCGCGGCATCCGCGAGTGGTTCACCATGCTCGCCACGCCGTGGACGGGCCGCACCGCTCCGAAGCCCGATCTCGACGCCGGCTCGGGCCTGCCCACCGAGCGCTCCCTCGAGCAGCTGCACGAGCGGCAGCGCCTCGCGCGCGCGTACTTCGACGCCCACCGCGCTCGGCCCGCCCGCACCTCCGATCAGTTCAACGCCGCCCTCGCCGCCGCCCACCTCTGGAGCCCCGGCACCCACGCCAAGGTCATCACCGCGGGGCGCACCACGAGCCGCGTCCTCGTCGTCCACGACCGCTTCAGCGCCGAAGGCACCCTCGTGCGCTTCAGCCTCCAGCTCTCTCAAGCCGGCGCCCGCCACCTGAAGGTCGGCGACACGAAGTGCGCGCTCACCGGCCCCTTCGAGCTCGCCGTCGAGAAGGCCTGCTCCGCCACCGCCACCGCCGCCGCGCTTCAGCTACAGGCGCTCGAGGGCCTCACCGTGCACGAGGTCGTGCGCGGCGAGCTCGGGCCGTGCGTCACCGAGCACGCCGGCGAGCTGCATCACCTGCCGGCCGGAGTGCTCTCGCTGCTCCTCGAGCGCGTCGGCGAGACCGTCGGCGCCGACCACTGCGCCGACGCCTGGCCGGGCGAAGAGCTCCACGCCGAGAAGCGCGCCGCCCGCGGCTGGAGGCGATCGCGCGAGCGCCGCTTCGCCTGCACGCCCGACCGTCACGCCGAGCTCCACGCGCTGGCGGCGAAAAGCCGAATGCTCGTGCGCAGCCGCTGAGCTAGGACGACCCGCCATGGCAGGAGGCGGAGGAGGCTCGGGCTGGATCAAGCTGATCGCCGGCGGCGGCATCGTCGTCGTCGCCGCCACCGTGGCCAGGCCCTGGCTCCAGGGCGACCTCGTCTGGCTGTGCGCGCTCGCGCTCGGCGGCGGCGGCCTCGCCGTCGTCTTCGGCAGCTGCGAGGCCATGATCAAGAGCGTCGACGGCGTCGGCGCCCGCCTCGGCTGGAATCCGTTCGTCGCGGGCACCATGGCCGGCCTCGCCTCGAACGTGCCCGAGCTCGTCATGCTCGGCTTCGTGCTCGCCGCCGAGCCGCGCATCGGCTTCGTCGTCACCTGCCTCACGCTGCACGTCGGCGCGCTCGTGTTCGGCCTCTACAGCGGGTTTCTGCCGCGCGACGTCACCGGGCACGCGCGGCTCCCCGAGCCGCTCGTCAAGGTGACCACCGACCTGTTCGCCGCCGCCGCCGGAGTCTTCCTCGGCACCGGGCTCATCATGCTGCTGTTGCGCGTCTTCGCGGCCGGCAAGCACCAGGGCGCCGGGCTCGGCATCGCCGACCTCTCGGTGCTCGGCTGCGCGCTGCTCGCGGTGCAGGTCGTCGCCACCGTCGAGCTCGTGAAGCGCTTCAGCGGCAAGGCGGCTCCCGAGCCCGCCGGCCCGCCGCCGTCTGCCGCCCGCCCGCCGCCGTCGACCGCCGCGATCGCGGGCTTCGGCGCGGTCGGCCTCGCCGGCTCGGTCGTCGGAGGCCACGCCGTCGGCGACTTCGCCGACATTCTCGTCACCGGCCTCGCCCTGCGGGGAGTGCCCGAGATGGTCGGCGCCCTGCTGCTCAGCGTCTTCGCGTCGTCGGGAGCGCTCGCGATGATCGTGACGTCACACCAGAAGAAGCTCTACGACGTCGCGCTCGCGTCGGCCGCCGGGCAGGTGAGCCAGGTGCCGTTCGTGGTGCTGCCGGTGGCGATGCTCATGCTCGCGGTGATGGCGGCGGCCGGCGTCATCCCCACCGGGGCCAGCGGCGCGGTGCTCCCCATCGACCTCGAGACGACGAGCGTCATGCTGCTCGCCTTCCCTCCGATGCTGCTGCTCAACAAGGCCGTGCAAGACGACGGGCAGGTGAGCTGGGTCGAGACCGCCGCGATGGTCTGCGTCTTCGCGGTGGTGCTGTACCTGCTAGCGGTTCACGGCTGAGCCGAGCCGCTCGGCGGCGCCGGGGTCGAGCCGCACGAACCGCGCGCCGACGCCGTGGTCGGTCACGCGCACCACCTCGGCGTAGCCGTGCAGCGGGTAGCCGTCGTCGAGCGTCATGTTCAGCCACAGGCGCGAGCCGCGGGCCGGCCGGCTGCGCATCTCGATGAACGCGCCGCCGACCGAGAGGTCTCTCACCACGCCGAGCTTCTCGCTCGCCGTCACCTCGGTCTGCGTCATCGCGCGCAGCATCACCTTGCGGCGGTGGTGCTCGCGGTGCGGAACGGGCGGGAAGTTCGAAGGCGCCGACATCGAAGACCCCACATGCCGCCGATCGCCGGCCGCCGTCAAGCCGCACGGGTCACACCGTCACCTGCGAGTGCTGGGCCTGCGCCTACTCGGCCGGCCCGCCGCCGCCGAGCTGCGCGACCGTGCTGGTGAGGAAGCGCTCGGAGAAGCCCGCCGCGAACGCGAAGCACATCAGCACCTGATCCGACGCCGGGGCCGTCAGCCCGAGCAGCCCCGACCGCAAGACCAGGCACGCGCCGAGCGCCGACGCCGCCCCGAGCGTGGGCCGCAAGAGCCGGAACTGCCACTCGCGCGTGAGGTCGGGAATGCGCTTCGTGCGCCACGACGAGAGCGGCACGACCGCGCTCATCGCTCCGCCGAGCAGGCCGAGACCGAGCAGCACCGCGGTCTGCGGCGGCGACCCGATGACGCCGGCCGCCGCGAGCACCGCGCACAGCACGAAGACGAGCAGCGCGAGCATGCCGAGCTGGTCCTTCAGGAGCTTGTTCTTCGCGTGCTCGTTCTGACCGTGCTCGTCGCGGATCAGCGCCGCGGCCGCCACCACCTCGGGCTTCACCTTGCCCTGCACGCCGAGCAGCCGCGTCACCGCCTCTTTCCGCCAGCCGGGCAGCTTGTCGGCGGCCTCGGCGAGAATCGAGACGCGCTGCGACTCGAGCTTCTCTTCGCTCGGCACGAACAACAGCTCGCGCTGCGCCGCGAGCAGGTGCTGCCACGCGCCCATCGCGTCGCCGTCGTCGAGCTCGCGGGCCGCGCTGTCGAGGCTCGTGCGCGCCGCCGCCGCGTGCGCTTCGGGCCACGTGCCCTGAAGCGCCTTCAGCTCGTTCTCGAGCAGCTCGAGCCGGTAGCGCGCCCGCTTGAGCGCGTCGGGCTCTACCTGCGCCGCGCGCTTGAGCGCGAAGGCCCGGCGCAGCACGTCGCGCTCGTCGGCGTAGGTCAGCGCGTCGAGCGCGGCCTGCACGGTGAGCCACTCGGGCTTCGACGTCTCGGGCGCGTCGGTCGGCTGGCCCTCGGCGACGAGCTTCAGCCGCCAGTACATCGTGAGCTTGCGGCGCTGCTCGACGAAGCGCTCGGTGAGGTGCACGAGCTGGTCGAGCTCGACGTCGCAGCCGGCCTCTTCTTTCAGCTCGCGGCGCGCGGCCTCGCGCACGGTCTCGCCGTCTTCGACCTTGCCGCGGGGCAGCACGCAGTCGCCGTGCTGGCCGCGCCGGACGACGCAGACGCGGCGCTCCGAGCCGCTGCCCTTTTCGAGAACCCCACCGGCCGAGAGAATCGGCGACTCCATGGGCAGCGGTGTTAGCGCACCGGTCTGACACCGACCATTTTTCGGTGCGCTACAGCCGGCTACAGGCTCAGCGCGCGTGCGCGATCAAGCCGTCTTCGCCCGTGGCCCAGACGCGGCCGTTCTGCACGGTGAGCTGGAGCGCCGCGAACGGAATCGTCGCGCCGCGCTGCCACGTCGAGGCCGAGTACCGCCAGAACGTCGTCTGTAATCCCGCCGGATCCACAGCCGCGACCCACAGCTCGCTGCCCGTCGCGACGACGGCCCGGATGTCGTCGACGAACGGAGTCGTCACGCGCGACCAGCCGTTCGCGTCGAGGTGAAAGAGCGTGCCGCCCTTGCCGCCCGCCCAGACGTCGGTCGCGCTCGTGCCGGAGATCGAGCTCAGCGCGAGCCCGCCGGCGGGGATCGCGGCGTCGGCCCACGCCGAGCCGCCCCACCGCAGGATGACGGCGCCGCCGGTCATGGTGCTGCCCACCGCCCACACGGCCGTCGAGCTCGCGCCCCAGATCGCGGTGAGGTCGACCGACGCCGACGACGTCACGTTCACCGGCGCCCACGTCATGCCGTCGAAGCGCAGCACGAGGCGCGACCCGGGAATCACGGAGCCCCCGACCGCCCAGAGCTCGTTCGGCCCGGCGCCCCAGATGCCGTTGAGCGACCAGCTCTGCGCCGATGGGTGCGTGTACTGCGCGACCCACGCTCCGCCGATGAAGCGGTAGACGGCGGCGTGGCTCGGGCCGCTCACGCTGGACCCCTCGATCGCGAAGAGATCGGCCGTCGACGAGCCCCACAGCCCGCGCACGCCTCCCCGCGGATTCGGAGCGTGCAGCGGCAGCGCCGGAAAGCGCTCGGTGACACCGCCGTTCGCGCGGAGCATCGTCCCGTCACCGACGCCGAACAGCAGCGAGCCGTCGGCGAGCGGCGCCGCAGAAGAGACCTCGTGCAGCGACGCCGCGAGCCTCGGCGTCCACGCCTGGCCGTCGAAGCGGGCGCAGGCGCCTTCGGAGACCGAGTCGAACCCGCAGGCCCAGACGTCGTCCGGGGCGGTGCCCCACAGCGACGTCAGGATGTCGACCTCGAGGAACGACGGCGTCGGCTGCCAGCTGCTGCCGACGCGGCGGAAGAGGCCCTGCCCGGCAGCCCAGACGTCGCTGCCGGTGCCCCACAGCGCGTAGGACTGCGGCGGCCCGCTCGGCGTCATCCCCGGCAGCGTCTCGGTCGTGGAGAGCTGGCTGCCGTTCCACCTCCGCAGCCCGGTGTAGTTCGTCATCCAGACGTCGTTCACGTCGAGCAGCCACGCGCGGGATGGCACGAAGTTGCCGGGCGCGGTGACGAGGCTGAAGCTCGACCCGTTCCAGCGCCACAGGCCGCCGCTCACCGTCATGCCGGAGCGCGTGCCGCCGATGATCCACACCTCGGTCGAGCTCCCCGCCAGCGTCGAATAGTAGAGGTCGGCGGGCGGCGAAAGCGACGACCAGCCCGCGTCAGTCCGGTGGTGAATCACCTCGTCCGGGAACATGCCCACCGGTCCGTAGCGCCGGCCGATCACCCACACGTCGTCCGCTCCGCGGACCCACAGGTCGTCGCCGGTGAGCGAGCCCGCGTCCGCCAGCGACGGCTCGAAGTTGTCGAACGCGAGCGCGTGCCCGTCCCAATGACCGATCACCCCGTCGTGCTCCCCGAGGAACCAGACGTCGCTGGGCCCGCTGCCCATCGTCGCGCGCATCCCCACGCCTGGAGCGCGCTGCGGAACGAGCGCCCACTCGACGCCGTCGTAGTGGAGGATGCCGCCCGCCGACGACGTCGCCCAGCCGTCGCTGGGCCCCGAGAACCACAGGTCGCTGATGCGCGCGTGATCGCGCGACGCGATGATTCGCCACCCGTCGAACTCCAACGCTCCCGCGTCCATCCCGCTGGCGCCGCCTGCCGTCGCGCCGCCTGCCGTCGCGCCACCCGCCGTCGCGCCACCCGCCGTCGCGCCACCTGCCGTCGCGCCTCCCGCAGTCGCGCCTCCCGCAGTCGCGCCTCCTGCAACGCCTCCGCCGCCGCCCGACATTCTGCCGCCGGCCGAGCCGCTGTCGGAGCTCCCCAGGTTCACCGCCTGATCGCACGCCATCACCAGCACGAAGACGAAATGCAGTCTCATCGACCCTCCGCCGCATCTATTCCGGCGGGCTGACCCAATCCGTCCACGTCCCGGGCTGATTTTTTCACGGCGTCTCCGGAGGCTCGATGCTCGGCAGGAGCACGCTGTCCGGGTACCGCGACCGGAACCGCGCGGCGCGCTGCTTCGCGAGGGCCGGCTTCCCCTGCAGCCACAGCGCCTGGATGGCGAGCGCCTCGCGCTCCTCGACGAGCGTGCCCTGCGGGAACTCGCGCTCGTGCCGGGCGAGCGCCTCGTTCGCCTCGTCGAGCTTGCTTCGGCTCAAGGCCGTGCGCGCGAGCTCGAGCAGCGCGCGCTCGCGGGCGAGCGGCACGTCGCGCTCCGCTACGCCCGGGCGTGGAGCGGGAGCTGGTCGCGGCGCGGGCACCGGCGCAGGCGCTGGCGCAGGCTCAGGCGACGACGGCGGCGCTTCCGGTGCCGGCCTCTCGACGACCACGATCACCGGCGGAGCCGGCACCGCCACCGGCGCCAGCAGCCGATCGGCACCCGCGCCCGCGACGGCTCCGGCGGCGAGCACGCCGAGCACCTTCCAGCGCGTCAACGCGCCCACCGCCGGCGACGCCGCGCCCGCAGCGGCGCCGGCCGAAGCTGCCCAGCCGACGCTGCTCTCGATGCGGTCGCCGAGCCGCGCGAGCGCCTCGTCGGAGAGCGTCGCGCGCTGCGCCTCGCCGGCGAGCAGCTCACGGACCTTCGGCGACAGGGGCTCGGGCACTTCATTGCTCATGACTCACCTGCTTTCTGTAGCGCACGCACGGCTTCCTCGAAGAGCTCGCGGCCGCGGCGCAGCCGCGAGTAGGCCGTGTTCAGCGGTATGCCCAGCGCCTCGGCGGCCTGCGGAATCGGGCAGCCATCGATCTCGTGCAGCACGAAGACGGCGCGCTTCTCGAGGTCGAGCGCGTCGAGCGCCTGGAGAACGAGGTCGCGCGACTGGCGCGACGCGATCCGTTGATCCGCCGCCGGCGCCTCGTCCGCGACATCGGGGGCCACCGCGCCACGAACCTCGCGCGTCGTCTGCGCCCGCTCGCGAAAGGCCGACACCCGCTTCAGCGCGAACGAGAACAGCCAGGGGCGAATCGGGCGGGAAGGGTCGTACGCGTCCTGGCGGCGGAAGGCGGCGACGAAGACGTCATGCGTGAGGTCCTCCACCCACCCCGGCTCCACGCCCAGGCGCCGGACCACGTTCGCGACGTACTGCAGCTCCGCGCGGTACACGTCCTGAAAGCCCTTCGGCGGTGGCCGGATCTCCGCCATCCCCCTTGTTTCCGCCGTGGCCCTCGATTCCGTCAAAACCGCACACCAAGCCCGAGCGAGACGGCACCTGCCACCGGCGGCGCGCTCCAGGCCGCCTGGCCGTCGATGATCAGCGTGGTGCGCACCAGCGGAGCCAGCAGGTCCGCGCGCAGCCTGCCGAAGAACCGCGAGCCCGTCGGCAGGTCGAGCTGCACGCGCCCCCCGGCGGCGACGAACGGCACGCTCTGCGGCTCGGCGCGGTCGAGCCCGGTGGCGCCGACGCGCAGCGCTCCGGCGGTGAGCAGCACGCAGCCCGCGACCGGGCCGAGGTGCGCGCACGGCGCGACCGCGGCGACGAGCAGCGACGCGCTCACCGGCGCCGCAGCGAGGCTCACCGGAGTTCCGATGTCGACGCGGCCGCCGAGGCCGATCGAGAACCGCCTCCACCGCAGCCGCGCCTCCAGGTCCGCTCCGATGGTCGGCGACGGCGCGAGGCCCAGGCCGACTCCCGTCGCCGCGGCAGCATCGAACTCCAGCGGCTCCGCCGGAGGAGGAGGAGGCGCAACCGCGACCGGTGGGGGAGGCGCCGGCGCCGGCGGGTCGGGCGGCGCAGGGTCCGGCAGCGGCGGCGCAGCAGCAGCGGCGGGCCGGCTGAGCGCGAACGGGTCGATCGCGACCGTCGCCGCCAGCGTCAGCGCGTCGACGATCTCCGCGCAGTCTCCCTTCTCCGAGGCGATCTCGCGCTTGCGCGGAGCGCTCCCCTCCTTCACCACCTCGAGCCGCGCCAAAAGCCCCGGCCGCGCCCGCTCGACGCTGAGCCGCAGCACGAGCGTCGCCGGCTCGCGAAACGGATCGTGGCCGAGGCGCGCGGTGATGCGCTGCGCGATCGCGACCGCGTCGGGGCAGGCCTCCGCCCCTTCGAGCCGCGCGTACTCGAGGCGCACGCTCGGTGGCGGCGTGGCGAGGGCGACGAGCAGCGGCAGCCACGAGGGCATCGGCCGCGCTTTCGCAGATCCGCCGCGCTGACGGAAGCCGTGTGCGCCGATGTACGTCTGACAACGATTCTTCTCACCCGGCGAGAATTCATCTCGTCTCAAGGGGAAACACCGGGAGCCCTCACCCGTGACTCAGACCTACTCGATTCGGCCTGGCGACAACCTCACCCGCATCTCCGAGCGCTTCAACGTCTCGATCGAAGACCTGGTCAGGGCGAACGGCATCACCGACCCCGACCGCATCTTCGCGGGCGACACGCTCACCATCCCCGACGAGTTCCGGCAAGAGAACGAGCGCAGCTCGCGCGTCGAGTCGGGCCTGCACAACGCTCACATCGGAGACGAGTACAACTCGCAGAACGACCCGAACTGGTGGCGCACGCCGGCGCCGATGCCCGACACCGAGGTGACCGACGAGCGGCGCGTCGGCGCTCCCGCGGGCCCGGTTCGCGCGGCGAACGGCCGCGAGTTCCAGACGTCGACCGACGGCACGCCGCTGTACCGGCAAGGCGACCCCGAGTGGGGCACGCGCGCGCTCGGCACCGGCGGAGCGAACATCAGCCGGTCGGGCTGCGCGATGACGGCGACCGCGATGGCGATCTCGAAGATCTCGGGTCAGCCCATCACGCCCGGCGAGCTCGACCGCTTCCTCGACACGCACCAGGGCTACTCGGGCGACGGCCTGCGCTGGGAGGTCGCCGCGCGCGCCCGTGGCCTCGGCGTCGAGCGCCCCGCGTGGAGCCTCGACACCCTGAACCGCCAGCTCGACGCCGGCCGCCCCGTCGTCATCGGCATCGACTACAAGGCCGGCAGCCGCGGCGGCGCGAACGGCACCGACCACTGGGTGACGGTGACGCGCCGCGAGCGCGACGCGCAGGGCAACAACACGTACTTCGCGAACGACCCGGCGACGGGCCGCGAGATCCGCCTGCGCGAGCAGGGCGGCCGGCTCGTCGGCGACAACAACTACCGCTCGAGCGGGCAGATGGTGACGTTCACCGGCGGGCGCTCGGTGCGGCAGGCCGAGCAGACGACGACGACGGGCGAGACGACGCCCGGCACGACGCAGCTCGAGGCGCCGCAGGGCCTGCGGGAGCGGCGCACGCGCGGCGGGCTCGACCTTCAGCGCGAGCTGTCGAGCCCCGACTCGACGCTGTCGGTCGCGATCGGCAACGCGGAGGGCACGCGCACGCGCGACGGCGGGCGCACGCGGGCGTACGGCTCGCACAACGACCCCGGCAACGGGCGGCGCAACCTCGGCACGTTCTCGTACCAGGCGCACCAGAACCCGAACGTGCGGACTCCGGAGCAGGCCGACCAGGTGCAGCTGGCGCGGCTGCGGCGGCAGATTCCGGCGTACGAGGCGGCGGCGCGGCGGGCGGGGCTCGACCCGAGCAACCCGCGGCTGCAGGCGGCGTACTTCGACCTGTGGAACCAGTCGCCGCGCATGGCGCAGCGCTTCCTCGACCGGCTGCCGCAGACGATGGCGGGGCGCGAGATCAACGTCGAGAACCTGACCGCGGCGCGGCTGAACAGCTGCTACGACGACCGCGGGCGGTTCACGTCGACGGGCCTGCGGAACCCGCAGCGCGCCGAGGCGGATCAGCGGCGGCGGCTGCAGGCGATGGAAGCGGTGCTCCGCGCGCGCGGCGTGGTCTGATTCGGAGTGGCGGCCCGGCACCACGCGAGCGCCGCCGCCTCACGGCAGCTCGTCGGCCCCGATGTCGAACCCGCCCATGCTCGGCCGTGCCTCGCGGTCGAAGTCCGCCCGCGGCGCCCCCGCGTCAGTGCCCGCGTTGATGCAGATGGAGCCCATCGCCAGGTGGAAGCCACCGCCGCCGCCCAGGTTCGGGTTGCCCGCGATGTTCCCCGAGGCCGTGACGTCGGTGAGCGCGTTCACCTGCCCTGCGTCGAGCAGGTCCACCGTCGCCTCGTCGCGGTACAACACCGCCCCCGGGTTCGGCTGCGAGAAGAAGTCGTTGTTCTCGACCACCTTCGGGTCGGCGGCGGCGTTCATCTCGTGCAGCCCGTAGCGCGTGGCGCACCCGCCCGACGCCAGAATGTTGTTGCGCACGATGCCGCGTGGGCCCATCGCCGTGCCTCCGTCGGCCACGTCGAAGCCGAGCGCCTGCCCGGTGCACGCGCCGAGCCCTTCGGCGAACAGCGTGTTCGAGTGCAGCTCGATCTCGTTGGTCGACGCGCCGTTCAGCACGCGCACCGCCGCCGTCTGACCCAGGCAGGCCACCGCCCCGCTCGCCACGACTCCGCGAATGACGTTGTTCTCGACGCGCGGCCAGGCGTCGCTGCTCAGCAAGCCGATGCCCAGCTGGTTCGCGCAGCCCGCCGCGATGACGTTGCGCGCGATGAACGGCCCCGCGCGCGAGACCTGCACGCCCGCCGAGAAGACTCCGCCGCGGCCGCTGATCAACCCGTTGCCTTCGATGCGGGCGCACGCACCGTCGTCGCAGCGCACGCCGACCGACCGAGGCGGGAAGCCGCTGTTCGAGCCGAGCACCTGCTGGTTCGCGAGCACCGTGCACTGGCTCGCGACGCCGGTCGCGCGATCGAGCGCGCAGTAGACGCCGTTCGTGTCCTGCCCCGCCTGCTCGACGCCGCCCGTGATGCTCCGGTTGCTGTCGATGACGACGTGGCACGCCCCGATTGCGCGCACGCCGTCGCTGCGCGAGCCCGGCACGTTCGACGTGCCCGCCACCTGCTGGTTGTCGAACACCGTCGGCGAGGCTCCGCGACAGGGGTCGGCCCAAACGCCCACCGAGTTCGCGCTGGCCGTGAACGAGGCGATGCTGCTCCGGCGAATGCGCACCCCGGTCGCGTCGCCGCTCACGTGCACGCCGGCGGCGTTCGTCACGGTCGCCATGCCGGTCGTCGCGCACACCGCGCTCGAGTCGATCTCGGCGCGCGGTGAGCCGATCAGATCGATCGCGTACGCCGTCGTCGTCGGCGTCGCCGCGATGCCGCCGACAAACCCGCGAATCGAGTCCTGCCCGGCGCCGCAGCCGCTCGTGCACCGCCCCTGCGCGTCGAACTGCGTGCAGTTCCCCACCACCACCGGCGCCGAGCCCGTGCTGCGAATGCCGATGGCGGTGCCGCTCACCGCGCCGCCCGAGATCTGCGACCGCGAGATCAGCGGAGTTGCCGCCACCCCCGCCACGTCCGTCACGTCGACGCCCACCGACGTCGTCACCGCGCTGCCCGTACCGCCCGTCACGATGCAGTTGTTCACGATCGCGCCGGTGCTCGCCTGCACGGTCACGCCGGCCGACGTCGCGAAGTTGCCGCCCTGCACCGAGAACCCGTCGAGCGACGTCGGCAGAGAGATGGAGCGATCGAACAGCACGCCGGTTGCGCTCTGCGCCGTGATGCGCGTGTCGCAGCTGCCGGGCCCCGGGGCCGGCGGGTTGTTGCTCTGGCTCCGGTAGCCGCCGAGCAGCGAGATGCCGTTGCGCATCACGACGGCCTCGCCGGCGTCGCCCGCCCCGTAGTCGAACGTCTGCCCCATGCCCGGCCCGCAGCTGCTGCCGGCCGCGACGCAGACGCTCGTCACGCCCGCGTCGGCCGCGATGTCCTGCGCCACCGCGATGTGCCGCACCGGGTTCGCCTGGTCGCCGGTGTTGGTGTCTGCACCCGTCGGCGCCACGTAGATGCAGTTGCAGCCGTCGTTCACGATGCCGTCGCAGTCGTCGTCGAGCGTGTTGGCGCAGCTCTCCTGCATCGGAGTGCCGGGCGTGCACATCGTCGGCTGACCGTTCGTGCACGTGGCGACGCTCACGCGGCAGCCGCCGATGCCGCACGAGACCGTGCCCAGCCCGTCGTCGACCATGCCGTTGCAGTCGTCGTCGACGTTGTTGCACGCCTCAGCCGACGGCCCGACGGCGCCGATGCACGGCCCGAGGAAGCCGCCGACGCACTGCTGCGTGCCCTGCTGGCAGGCGCCCTGTCCCGGAGTGCCTGCCGGGAACGGGTAGCAGCGCGTCGCGCCGGTGCACGACGTGCCGCCGGCCGCGCCCCCCGCAGTGGGCGAACCGCCCGCATTGCCCGAGCCACCGCCGACTCCACCGTTTCCACCTGCCTCGCCGCCGCCTCCTCCGTCGATGGTGAAGACGGGCTGGACGTTGCAGTTGCACCCAGCCGTCACCAGCGCAAGCCCCGCCGCGAGAGCGGCCAGCCACACGGTACGCATCGGATACTTCCCCTTTGCCGAGTCTCGGCCAGACCCGTTGAAGGAGTCTAAGCGTGTGTCGAGGCCTCTGATATCCAGCGGGCCACTTGACCGACATGGACGCCTCGAAGGACCTCGTCGACGAGCTGGTCCACCAGTTCACCGACCCGTACGCGGCCTACCGCGAGCTCGTGCAGAACAGCATCGACGCCGGCTCCAACCGCATCGAGATCGTCCTCGCCTTCCGCCCGGGCGGAGGCTTGGGCCTCATGACCGCGGCCGTTCAAGACTGGGGCGAGGGCATGTCCCAGAAGGTCATCGACGACTACCTGCTCACCAAGTTCCGCTCCTCGAAGGAGCACGACCTCACCAAGATCGGCAAGTACGGCATCGGCTTCGTCAGCGTCTTCGCGCTCCAGCCCGACGCCGTCACCGTCGACACCGGCAAGGACGGCGAGTCGTGGCGCGTGCTGTTCAAGAAAGACCGCACCTACGAGCTGCTCAAGCTCAAAGAGCCCGTCGAGGGCACCTGCGTCACCCTCCACAAGCGCGCCGCCGCCGCCGAGTACGACGAGCACGTGCAGAAGACCCGCGCCGCCCTCGCCCGCTGGTGCCGGCACTCCGAGGTCGACGTCGCGTTCGCCGCCGGCGGCGCCGACGGCAGCGCTCCGCCCTCCGCCGAGACCCTGCACGAGCCCGTCGCCGTCGACGCCCCCTTCCAGGTCGAGCACCGCGAAGAGGGCCTCCACGTCGTGCTCGGCCCCGCGCGCGAGCTGCCCGCGATCAGCGGCTTCTACAACCGCGGCCTCACCCTGCTCGAGACCGACGAAGAGCTGCTCCCCGCCCTCGCGCTCAAGGTCGTCTCGGCCTCGCTCGAGCACACCCTCACCCGCGACAACGTGAAGCGCGACGAGAGCTTCGCGCGCGCCCTCGCCGCCGCGAAGAGGCTCGCCGACGGCCCGCTGCTCGCGGCGCTGCCGGCCGAGCTCGAGAAGGCCGCCGCCCGCCCCGACGGGAAAGACGACTGGCGCACGCTCTTCCGCTACGCCTGCAAGCGGCTGCCGAAGAAGGCGCTGAAGCTGCGCGCTCCGGGCGGCGGCGTGGTCGAGCCCAGGCTCGAGAACGGCGAGCTCGTGGTGTCGAGAGACCGCACGCCGATGTCGCAGCGCCTGGTGGCCGCCGGCGTGTGCGTCGTCGAGGCCCACCGCGACGAGCCGCTCGCCGACACCGTGGCCGCCGCCCTCGGCGCGAAGAGCGTGCGCGACGCCGACGAGGGCTTCACGTACGCCGAGCCCGCGACCGCCGCCGCCCCCGAGGGCTTCTCGGCCGCCCTCACCGAGCTGCTCGCCGGAGCGAAGTGCCCCGTCGAGGGCGTCGCCCTCGCCCACGTGCGCGGCGCCGGCGGCACCGAGCCGTACGTCTTCATCGAGGCGGTCGGCCGGCCGATCGCGGTGGCCGCTGCGGGCAAGAAGCTCGAGCGGAAGAAGAAGCACGGCCTGCTCTGCCTGAACCTGGGGCACGACGCGGTGGCCGGTACCGTGCCGCTGATGAAGCGGGCTCCGCGGCTGTCGGCCCTGCTCTGGGCGCGGCAGCTGCTCGTGCGGCAGCGGCTGCTCGACCCCGAGACCGACGCGTACCTCACGTCGTGGGCGCTGTCGTAACGCCGTCCGCCCGACGGCCGGCAGGAAGCGGCTGGGCATTCGCTCGCGCTGCCCGCGCTTCGTCCGCACTGCTTCATTGCGCGCACGGCTGGGTTCACCTTCGCCTGCGCTTCGATGCTCTCCCCGTGCGGCAAGAGCTTGCGAACGGCCCGGCGAGCTGAGCGTCCTCGCCGGGCATGGGGTCGCCGAGTCGTGAATCAGGTGCACGCTGTCACTAGAAAACTGGTGACAACGTGCAGCCAATTCACGGGTCGCCGACCTGTCGCCCCTTGAGTGCCCAAGTCGCAAGGCTGGGGCCTCGCCGTCGCTGGCGCGTCGATGCTTTCCCCGTCCGGACTCCGGCGTGTCGGCGCCGAGGACCGGGTTGTGAGGAGAAATTCTCATCACAGCACTTCGGCCGGGCTCGGGAGCATCGCGGCACAAGGGCCCGGGGAGGCTCTCACCGCGGTGAGCAGCGCGGGTCCTGTCCCGCCGGCCGTCAGAACATCTTCCGCATCACGAGCCACCACACGCAGACGAACCCGGTGAGCAGCCCCAGAGCGTAGAAGTGAGCGTGCGGAAGCGCCGTCGCGAGCATGACGACACCTTATGAAAGCCCGCCTTAAGTCGCCCGTGCACCGAAGTAGCTGCGATCATCCCGCCGAGAAGGTACCGTCCGCTCGCGCTGCATGAACGTCCTCGACGAGCTCCGCACCGGCGAGAAGGTCTCGGAGGGCCGCTTCCGCATCGACCAGAAGCGCGCGCTCGAGAAGCTGAAGCAGAACCGCCTCGCGCAGCCCGCCGACTGGGTGAAAGACGTGCTGCGCGCCGCGCAGGCCTCGGGCGCGAAGCACGTCGAGGCCCGCACCGACGCCGACGACGTCGAGCTCTCCTTCGACGGCCGCCCCTTCCCCGCCGCCGTGATGAAGAACCTGCTCGCGCAGGCGCTCGGCACCGACGACACCCACGACTCCGAGCCCCGCTACCGGCTCCTCGCGCTCGGAGTCGCCGGCGCCATGGGCGTGGGCCTCAAGCGCCTCTTCGTGCAGAGCGGCAAGGTGTCCCTCGAGGTCGGCCCGACCGGCGAGGTCGAGGTCAAAGAGACCGCCCCGTCAGAGCGCACGGTCGTCAAGGCGCGCAAGAAGCTCGGCCTCGGCGTCGCCGCCGCGCTGCTGTTCGGCAAGAAGCCCGAGCGCCACAACATCTACCTCGGCGCCGCGTGGCTCGACCCGAAGGTCACGCTCGACGGCAAGGTCCAGCCGCGCGCCACGCTCGAGAAGGAGTACCACCACGGCGACGGCCTCGCGGTCTACGCGAAGCCGTACGCGCTCGACTTCAGTCTCGTGCGGCTCGTCGTGCACGGCGTCAGCGCGGGCGTGCGGTACTGGAAGCTGGGCGGCCTGCAGATCGAGGCCGTCATCAAGTGCGACGCCTTCCGCTCCAACGCGTCGGGCAGCGACGTCGTCGACACCGACCCGAACCTCACCAGGGCGCTCGGCATCTGCCGAAAAATCTCGCTGAAGCTCCTCGAGGAGCACGTGCTCGAGCCCGGCCCTGCGCTCCGCGAGCAGCTCGTGAAGCGGCTGCTCCACGACGACCAGCTCGACGGCAAGGCGCGCGCGCTCATGGAGACGATGCCGCTCTTCCTCGGGCCCTCCGGCGAGCGCCACAGCGTCGCGGACCTCAAAGGCCACGCGAAGCACGGCCGCCCGCTCTACACCGCGGCGCGCGCCTACCCGAAGGGCAGCTACCCGAAGCACACCGTGCTGCTCGATCGCCAGGCCGCCGAGTGCGAGGCGCTGCTCCCGCGCGGCAAGCGGGAAGACGTCGCCGCGATCGTGCGCCGCAACCAGCGCGCCGCCGAGAACAAGCTCCGCTGGGAGAGCCTGCTCCCCGAGACCGCGACGCTGCCCGCACGGAGCTGGCTCGCGGTCGCTCCGATCATCACGCCGAAGATGAAGGGCGAGGCCGGCATCGCCGCCAGGGGCGACGGCGCGTTCGTGCGCCTCCTCGCGCAGGGCCGCTTCCTCCAGGAGGGCGAGGTGCCGCTGCTCGCTCCGCTGCGCCTGCGCGCGGTGGTCGACCTGCAGTTCCCCATCTCGGAGAAGCTGTGGGCCGAGATCCCCAACACGAAGCTCTGGTCGGCCGTCGTCGACGAGGTCCAGGCCGCGACCGAGGCCGCCATCGGCGTCGCCCTCGAAGCGAAAGAGCCCCACCCCGCCGCGTTCGAGCACGCGCGCGACCTCCTGCTCCGCCGCGCGGGCGACAAGGGCGCCGGGCTCCCGCGCGCCGTCACGCAGGCCCCGCTGTTCGAGTGTCTCGGCGGCACGCGCTGCAGCCTCGACGACCTGCGCGGCGAGCAGAAGTGGCGCTACGTCACGCGCCCGTTCGACCACCCTCCGCTCGACGGCCGGCGCGTGCTCCTGCTGAGCAGCCTGCCCCAGAAGCGGCTGCTCGAGCCGTACGCGAACGACCGCTTCACCGACGTCACCGAGCAGCTCGAGCGCGAGCGCGACGTCCGCAAGCGGCTCGCGGGCCCGAAGCAGCCCGCGGTGCTCCTGCGGTACGTCGTCGCCGTGCCCTTCGTGCGCGGCCCCATGCGCGGCGAGGTCGGCATCTCGACCGACGTCAGCGACAAGCTCGACCTCGCGCTGTACCGCGACGGCTTCGAGCTCGAGCGCACCACCCAGACGCCGCGCTACGGCCCGGCCCGCGCCGCCGTCGACCACCCCGCCCTGCAGCCCACGCCCGACTGGTCGAAGGCCGTGCGCGACGCCGCGTTCGACGAGGTGCTGAAAGCGGTTCACGAGACGCAGCGCCAGCTCGCCCTTCCGCTGCTCGAGAAGTTCCCTTCGTTCAACACCATGCCCGCCGCCGGCAAGGCGTGGCTGCTCGCGTTCGCGAAGAAGGAGCTCGACGGCGCGACCGGCGAGCCCGACGTCGTCGCGCGCACGGTGCTCGAGTCGAAGCTGCTCGACGGCCCCCAAGGGCCGGTGTCGCTCGCCGAGCTGAAGGCGCGCGCGAAAGAGACGGGGCACCTCTATCTGCTGCCGGCGTGGCGCAGCTGCGAGGCGCTCCAGGGCGAGGCCGCGTTCAGCGGCGACGGCGACGCCGAGCTGCTCGTCTTCCTCGCCGCGGGCATCGAGCCGGAAGACGGCATGCCGGCGGTCGAGCGCGCGCTGCAGCGCGCCGCCTTCGCGAAGAAGCCGCGCCACGAGCGGAGGCTCCGGCCCGGCATGCCGATGTACGTGGCGCTCGACGACGGCCGGTTCCGCGGCGCCGTCGCGCTGAAAGACGGCTGGGAGCCGACCGCGAGCGTCAGCCTGCTGGCCGACGGCCGGCTGTGGGCGAGCGAGACGCTGCCCAGCACGATGCCGCTCGCGCTCGAGCTCGAGGTGACCGTCGCCGACCCGACGCAGCCGCCGGACGATCGCCTGCGCGAGCAGCTCGCCTCCCTGGTGGTCAGGGCGCAGGCCCTCGTGCTCGACCGGGCCCTCAAGGCGCAGGCGGGCCGTACGCTCTACGGCGCGCTCGAGTGGCGCGCCGACAAGACGGTGCCCGAGCACCTCGCGAAGCAGCTGCTCGCCGCGAAGGTCTTCCCCTGCACCGACGGCGTCTGGCGCAGCGCCGCGCAGCTCGACGCCCTCGGCACCGTGCAGTACGTGACGAAGAAGCTCGAGGGCACTCCGCGGTCGGGCAGGCCCGTCGTGGTCGCGCTCGACGAAGACGTGCTCGCGGGCCTGCGGCGCTTTGCCCGCGAAGAGGTCACCGACGCGCTCGAGCTCGAGCTCTCGGCCCGCGCGGCGCATGAGAAGCGGCAGCCGGCGAAAGAGATCCGCTTCACCGGCACCGCCCTGCTCAAGCGGCCGCTGTGGGGCGCGTTCGAGGGCGAGGTCGCCATCGCTCCCGCAGCCGAGGGCCGGCTCGAGCTCTTCTTCGAGAAGAGGCCGCTGTGCAACGTGCCCGGCGCGCTGCCGCTGCCGCTCGCCGCCGCCGTCAACTTCGACGGGCTGCACCCCTCGCCGGGGCTCGACGGCGTCGCGCACGACGCCGCGTTCCAGAAGGTCGTCGACGCCGTGGTCGAAGCGGCGGGCGACCTCGGCGCCGAGCTCGCCGAGCGCTGGGACGAGCTGCAGCGCCACCCCTCGGCGCTCGAGTCCGCGCTGAGGCTGTGTACCCTGTTCTCGGGCCAGCGCGGCCGCCGCCGCCGGCTCCACCCGCTGCTCGACCTCCCGCTGCTCACCGGCACCGACCGGGCCCCCATGACCGTGCGCTCGCTCGTCGACGCCAACGCGAAGAAGGGCGGCAAGGTGCTCTACGCCGATCGCCCGGGCGTGCCGCTCTCGGGCCCGCGCGTCTGGCACAGCGACCGGCAGCTGCGGGCGTGGCTCGAGCCGCTCGGCCTCGAGCTCAAAGACGCGACCGCCGAGCTCGAGCAGGCCGAGCGCGTGCGCGCGCGCCCGAAGGTGAGAGAGGTGAGCGCGCCGCTCGAGAGCCGCTGGCGCGAGCGCTTCGAGGCCGGCAGCGTCGAGGGCGAGGTCGCGCTGCCCGACGCGCCGACCGAGGTGCTCACCGCCGAGCTCTACCAGGAGCGCGCGCTGCTCGAGCGCTACACCCACACGCACGTGTTCGGCGGCGACGCGGCGGTGAACTGCGACGACCTCAAGGCGAACCCCACCTGGTCCAAGGCGGTGCGCAACGCGACGTTCCGCAACGTGATGCTCGAGATCGACAAGGCGCTCGAGCGCCTGCTCGCGCGCCGGCTGCAGACGCGAGACCTCGGCTGGCGCGCGTGGGCCGAGAACGCGGTGAAGTGGGCCGCGGGCCAGGCCGGCCCGGTCGCCGACGCGCTCCCGCAGCTCTCGCTGTTCGAGACGCTCGCCGGCGAGCCCGTGACGGTCGGAGCCGCGCTGGCCGAGTACGCGAAGGCGCGGCGCGTGGCCGTCGCGCGGCTCGGCTCGGGCGACGCGCCCCAGGGCCGGCTGGTGCTGAGGGACTCGGAAGAGACGCGCGCGCTGCTCGAGGCGCTGCGCGTGACGGTGAAAGACGTGTCCGACGAGCTGTTGCGGCAGGGCGAGCTCGAGGCGCAGCGCAAGGCACGGCGCATCTCGCAGCTGTCGTGGCCGGGCGAGGCGCTGGTGCGCGTGAAGGTGGCGGGCCCGGGCATCGGCGGTGAGCTCGCGCTGCCGAAGGGCGACCCGAACGTCGAGGTGACGCTCGCGAAGCAGGGCGTGAGGGTGCAGGCGCTGCCGCGCGGGCTGGCGCCCGACGTCGCCGGGGTCGTCGACATCGAGGGCCTGCTGGTGAACGAGGAGTGGACCGAGGCGCGGCTCGCTCCGCCGGAGCGGGAGCTGATCGAGAAGCACGTCGACGAGCTCGTGAGTGCGCTGTGCCGCAAGGTGCCGTCGATGCCGAAAGACGAGCGGGCCGCGGCGCGCCGGCACGTGCTGCAGTGGCTGAAGCAGGCGGGCGTGGGGCAGGCCGCGAACCTCGACCGGCTCACCGGCACGAGCGCGGAGCTGGCGCGCGCTCCGGTGTTCGAGACCGCGGGGGGCGAGTGGGTGGGCCTCGCGGTGCTCGCCGAGGAGGTGCGGCGGCGCGGGAAGCTCGCGGTGTTCGCGAAGACGCTCTTGAAGCCGGACACCGGCGGGGTGCTCGGGCTGTGGGCGCGGTCGCACGACGAGGCGTGGCTCGAGGCGCTGGAGCCGGTGCTGGGCCTCGGAGCGCTGGAGCGCGTGAAGGACGCGGCGGCGTGGCGCGAGCGGCTGTCGGAGGAGGACCCGCCGCCGGGCAGCCCCGAGGCGTGGGCGCTGGGGCGGCTGCGGCGCGACGTGCGGCTCTTGAGGGCGGGCGCGCTGGGCGAGCTGTCGGCGGAGGACATCGACGACGTGCGGCTGAAGGAGCTGGGCGGCGAGGCGCCGGTGCACTACGACGCGCGGCGCAAGGTGGTGCTGCTCGACGTGAAGCACGAGCAGGTGAAGCGGGCGCTGGCGCAAGGGAAGCTGCGGCGCGAGCGGCTCTACGTGCTGCTGGCCGCGATGTACGGGGCCATCAACCGGGCGCTGGCGCGAATCACCGACGAGCACGAGGAGGCGCTGGCGCTGGCGCTGGCCACGCACCTCGCGGAGAACCCGCAGCTGTTGGACTCGGGCGACTGATCAGCTGCGGCGCCGCTTACGGGCCACCGCGAGCAACGCGACCCACATCAGGCCCGCGTCGATCGCCGAACACTTGCAGCCCTGCCGGGGCGGGTCTCGCTTCACGTTCAGGCTGAACGCCCCGAGGCCGGTGGCGCCGACCGAGTCCTTCGCCTGGACCACGAAGTTGTACGAGCCCTGGGTCGCCGTCGGGTCGACCATGCCGGTCACGTGACCGTCGGCGTTGAACGTCGCCCCCGGAGGCAGCGCCCCCGAGAAGAGCTCGAACGTGACGTCGGAGGCGCCGTTCACGACGAAGGTGAAGTCGACGGGGTCGCCCGGCACCAGGCGCTCGGGCAGGTTGTTCACCGAGATCTTCAAGCCCGACGGGTACACGCGGAGCAGGAAGTCGGCCGAGTCGACGCGGCCGCGCGCGTCTTCCACCTCGATGGTGAACGCGAACAGGCCCGCGATCTGCGGCTTGCCCTGCAAGAGCAGCACGTCGCCCTCGCGCACCTCGGTGATGCCGTCGGGCAGCTGGCCCGAGACGATGCGGTAGGTGAGCGGCTTCGCGAGCGGCGACATGTCGAAGTTCCGCACCGAGATGTCGTGCAGGTACGCGTCGCCGACGAGGCCCTCGGGCAGGTTCAGGTTCTCGAAGATGATCGCGCCCGGCGCCACCACGCGCAGGTTGAAGGTCCGCCGCGACGCCGTGCCGAGGCTGTCGCGCACCTCGAGGGTGATGGGGTACGGCTTCTCCATGATGCCCGTCTGCGGGTTGCCGTAGAGGCGCCCGTCGGGCGTCAGGTTGATGCCGCGCGGAAGCACCTCGCCGGCGACCGCGACCTGGCTCCAGCGGTAGGGCTTCACGCCGCCGGCCGCGCCGAGGAAGGTCTCGTACATGATCAGCGTGCTGTTCACGACCGGCGGCAGCGACGGCGTCGTGATCTCGACCTGCGTCGTCGTCGGCAGCACGCGCAGCGCGAGCCGCTTCACCGCGGTCACGTTGTTGTTCGTCACCGTGAACGTCACGCCGACCACCGACTCGCTCGTCGGCATGCCGCTGAGCAGGCCGCCCGTCGACAGCGTCAGGCCGTTCGGCAGGTTGCCCTGCGCCTCGTCGACGTCCCACGTGGTGGCCTGGCCGGGGACCTCGCCCGCGGCCGACAGCTGGAACATGTACGGCCGGTCGATGACCGCGTCGGGCAGGCTCGTGGTCGTGATGCGCAGCGCCGACGGGGCCACCGTCACCGGCAGCGAGCCCAGGCCGTTGTTCGACTCGTCGAGCTCGGTGACGGCCTGGTCGGTGTCGAGCACCGCGCCGAGGTAGTACGTGCCCGGCGTCAGGGTGGCGGGGATCTCGATCATCTCGGTGCCCGCCACGATGGCTCCCGCCGGCATCGAGATGGCGTCGAAGTCGCGCGCGTTGCCGCCCGTCAAGATGCGGCACGGCGTGTCGTCGACCGTCACCTGCGCGTTCGCCGACGCGTAGTAGCGGTACTTCACGTCCGACGCGTCGCGGTTTCCGACGTTCTTGAACACCCTGTACACCGGCGCGATCTCGCCGACGCCGACCGCCGACGGCGCGTCGAAGCGCGTCACCGTGAGGTCGGCCGCCGGAGCCCGCGTGACGACCGGGTTCATCACCATCATGTTGTTGTTCGTCTCGCTGAGCTCGGTGATCTGCCCCGACGAGTCGAGCAGCCCGAAGAAGAAGTAGTTGCCGGTCGTGAACGGCCGGTTGGCGCGATCGTTCTCGGGCAGCTGGAACATCACGTCGAGCACCTGCGTGGTGCCCTGCGCGATGAGGGTCACGGGCGACTCGATGACGATGGTGTCCTGCAGGAGCGACAGGTTCGAGTCCTGCGAGACGACGACGCCGACCCTGAAGTTGCGCGCGTCGGCTCCGCCTTCGTTCGCCGCGGTGACGCGCATGCGGCCCGGCGAGCCGAACAGCGCCGTCGTCGTCGGCGTGCCCGTCGTGACGTCGACGAACTCGACGCCCTTGATGACGAGGTCCGACTGGCGCACCGTCACCTGCGAGCCCGAGACGGCGGTGTTGTTCCCCGGCGCCTCGACGACCGGAGGCATGCCGATGTTGAGCCGGAGGATGTAATAGAACATGCCCCCGGGGACGTTGTTCGGCACCGTGAAGGTGACGCCCTCCATGATGGTCTGGCCGCCCGAGACGTTCTTGGTGCCCTGGTAGAGCAGGAAGTCGCTCGCGTCCCACGTGGTGTTACCCGACAGGTAGATGCCGAAGTCGACGTTGCCGGCCGCGTCGGTGCCCTGGTTGAACCAGTTCACGTTGATGGTGACCATGTTGCCGGGCCCGCTCATCGTCGGACCGGAGATGGAGGTCGCCACGAGGTCGAGGCCCGACACGAAGTAGTTCGAAGTGGAGCCGATGTTGTTGAGCTCGCCGAACATGCCCTCGGCCACGTTGTTGTTCGGCGCGTCGGCGCGCACGATGACGTAGTAGTTGCCGTTCGGCGGCTGGGGAATCTGCGCCATCAGCGTGTCCTGCACGGTCGTGCTCGGCGCGCAGTTGATGGGCATGGTCGTGGCCCCGATGGGAAGGTCGGTCATCTGCCAGGTGCGGTCGGTCGAGAGCCACGCGTCCCACGTGAAGCCGTTCGCGGCCATCAGGCCGAAGTTGCGAAACGTCGGCGTGATGGAGATGTTCATCATGCCGCCGCTGTTCATCACCGAGTTGAGCGCCACCGACTGCACGAACAGGTCGGGGCCCATGGGCTGGCCGATGGTGTAGACGGTGTCGATCGGGAAGTTGCTCATCGTGCAGGCGGCCGACGACGTCGAGCACGGCAGGTTGTTCGGGGGCACGTTGAACGACGCGCCGTTCGCCGGCTGGCCGTCGCCCTCGAAGCCCATCACGCCGGCGCCGCCGCTGCCGCTGCGGTTGCCGTAGTGCACCTGAATCTGGCCGGAAGCGAAGAGCGTGATTCGCATCGTCACGGTGAAGCTGCCGCCGAGGCGGTTGAGGTCGCGCCACTCGACGTCGAGCTGGGTCGGCGTCGAGAGGTAGTTCACCTGCGTCGCGGCGGCCGAGACCGACATGTCTTCCCACCAGGCGGCGATCACCTGGTGAGGAGTGCGCGTGGCGTTGGGCATCGACGTGCCGCCGAGGCAGCTCTGGAAGCCCGGAGGGCTGCAGACCGACGTCTGAAAGGTGATGAAGCCGTTCGTGTTGATGCCGACCGACGTGTAGTTCTGGCCGAAGTACGGGAAGGTGAACCCGATGGGCATGATGACCTGGGCGTCGTCCGTGCTCGAGAACATCGACTTGATGTTCGTGCCGCCGACGAGGGGTTGGTACGGCGCGGGCGCGCTCGTGACGACGTAGTTCTGAGCCGCTGCCAGGTTCGCGGCGCCGAGCGCCACGAGGATCAGACTCCGCTTCGCGATCATGGCTTCGCTCATACCTCATTCTCTGCGACATTGGCCAAGCGGGTAGGAGATCCGATACGGTGCGGCCTCGCCAGGCCGGCCGACCTGCCTCGTGGGTGTCCATGCGAACCGGTGTGCATCCAAAAGCAGCCGTCATCACGTTCCTTTCGGCGGCGCTGGCCTCCTGCTTCGCTCCGGTGCTGGAGCGCCAGTGCGAGCGCGACGTCGACTGCGGGAGCGGCTACCGCTGCATCGCCGCGACCTGCATGTCGCTCGGCGCCGGCGACGGAGGCCGGGCGGGCAACGGCGGCACCGGCGGCAGCTCCGGCGGCGGCACTTCGGGCGGCGCTTCCTCCGGCGGCCCGGGGGGAGGAGCCGCGGGCGGCGTCACCGTCTGCAGCCCGAGCAACTGCCCGAGCGGGTGCTGCAACTTCCTCACGAACGCGTGCATCCCCCTGACCGCGCAGACGAACGCCAGCTGCGGCATCGGCGGCCGCCAGTGTCTGAGCTGCGCGCCGAACGACTTCTGCAAGGACGGCACGTGCACGGGCCCCGCGGCCTGCGACTTCGACACGTGCCCGAACGGCTGCTGCCAGGGCAACTCGTGCGTGCCGACCACCGCGCAGACGTCGACGACGTGCGGCGTCGGCGGCGGCACGTGCCAGTCGTGCGCGGCGGGCGGAGGCATCTGCAACAACGGCACGTGCCAGACGGTGCAGATGTGCAACGCGGGCTCGTGCCCGAACGGCTGCTGCCAGGGCAACAACTGCGTGCCGTTCAGTGCGCAGTCGCCGGGCACGTGCGGCACCGCGGGCCAGGCGTGCCGCGCGTGCGGCGTGAACCAGACGTGCATCACGGGCAGCTGCGCGACCACCATCTGCAACCCGGGCAACTGCCCGAACGGCTGCTGCCAGGGCAACGTGTGCGTGCAGCTTCCGAATCAGAGCTCGACGAACTGCGGCCGGGGCGGCAACGCGTGCCAGCAGTGCGCGGCGGGCCAGGCGTGCGCGGGCGGTCAGTGCGTGACGCAGGGCTGCGGCCCGCAGACGTGCATGGGCTGCTGCGTCGGCGGCACGTGCACGCGCGGCTTCGACAACGTGGCGTGCGGCACCGGCGGCCAGCAGTGCGTGCAGTGCCCGGCGGGCTTCAACTGCGTGAACGGCACGTGCCTGCCGTGCGGCCCGACGACGTGCCCGAGCGGCTGCTGCCAGCAGGGCTTCTGCCAGCCGGGCAACCTGGGAGGCGCATGCGGCATGGGCGGCTCGGCGTGCCTGATCTGCCCTCCGGGGACGATGTGCCAGATGCAGCGTTGCGTGCCGGTGGCGCCGCCGGCGAGCGTGGGCTCGCCCTGCACGGTGGACCCCGACTGCGCGGGCCTGGGCATGGGGGCCATCTGCAAGCGCTTCACGTCGTCGTTCAACGCGACGTACCAGGGCGGCTACTGCACGTTGCGGTGCGGCACGGGGGTGGGTTGTCCGACGGGGAGCTCGTGCGCGAGCGCTCCGGCGCAGGGTGAGAGCGACGCCATCTGCCTGAAGAGCTGCATGACCGTCAACGACTGCCGGACGCCGGGCTACAACTGCTACCAGTTCGCGGCGAACGTGGCGGGGTGCTGGATCTTCCCGACGCCGCCGCTCGTCGACGCAGGCACGCCACCCGGGCCCGACGCCGGGCGCCCGGTGGGCGCGGCGTGCACGAACGACAACCAGTGCCAGCCGCCGCCGAACGCGTTCTGCATGCCGCCGACGTTCGCGGGGCTGAACACGGGGTACGTGGGCGGGTACTGCAGCCGCACCTGCGGCGCAACCGCGAGCTGCCCCGCGGGTTCAGTGTGCATCACCGAGAACTTCGGCCCTGGAGGGAGCTTCACTTCATGCAAGACCGTGTGCTCGACGCCGGGGATGGGCCAGGGCTCGTGCCGGCCGAGCTACATCTGCCAGGCGAACGCGGCCGGGGCGGCGTGGTGCGGGCCGCGGTGTACGAACCAATCGTTCCAGTGTCCGAACGGCGGGATGTGCAACATGACGACGGGGTACTGCCAATGAGACGTGTGCTCGTGTTGTTTGCGCTGTGCGCTCCGGCCGTGGCCGCGGCGCTGCCGGTGGCGCCGGAGGTGTTCTGCTCGAGGTACCCGATGTCGCCGGCGTGCACCGGAGTGCGGGTCGCGTGCAGCTACTGCCACACGAGCCCGCCGGCGCGGAACGTGTTCGGGGCGTCGGTCGAGACGATGCTGGCGCCAGGGGCGCCCAGGCCCTTGTCCGAGCTCGACTACCGCAACGGGCTGCCGGCGGCGCTGACGGCGGTCGAGATGCTGGACGCCGACGGCGATGGCGTGACGAACCTGGTCGAGATTCAGAAGGGCACGCTGCCGGGAGACAAGAAGAGCTTCCCGAACGACATTCCGTGCGCGGGCGGGGCGAACCCGGCCTACGACGTCTGCAAGTACGACCCGAAGTACGTGTTCAAGAAGGTGCTGCTCGACTTCTGCGGGGCGCAGCCGACGTGGGACGAGCTGCAGCAGTTCCTGCTCGCGACCGACAAGGCGGCCGTCATCGACGGAGCGCTCGACAACTGCCTGAAGAGCGAGTTCTGGCGCGGGAAGAACGGGCAGCTGTGGGAGCTGGCCCACAAGAAGATCCGCCCGGTGGGGTCGCTGAAGCGCGGGGAAGACTCGGGCAGCTTCGGCATCTTCGACTACTACACCGACTACGCGATGTTCACGTACACGCAGATCGACAACCGTGACGCGCGTGAGGTGCTGACGGCGCAGTACTTCGTGCGCCGCGACGTCAACCCGACGCGGTACACGCAGGTGCAGAGCTTCGCCGGCGAGAACTGCGCGCAGAACCGGCGCGCGGGCCTGCTCACCACGAACTGGAACCTCGGCTACAACGTGATGTTCACGGCGCTGCCGCGCAACGCGGCGAGCCAAGCGTACCGCTCGTTTCTCGGGCTCGACATCGCGAAGCAAGAGGGCCTCTACCCCATCACCTCCGAGCCGCGGGACTACGACGGCAAGGGCGTCACGCAGGACCTCTGCAAGCAGTGCCACCAGACGCTCGACCCGCTCTCGTACCCCTGGAAGAACTACAACGGCCTCACCGCGAGCCCGTTCGGGACCTACGTGCCGAACCGGCTGCAGCAGTACTTCGCGAACGAGGCGCCGAACATCACGATGACTCCGGAGGCCGGGTACATCCTCGGGCAGCCGGTGAGCGACCTGATCCAGTGGGCGCGGGTCGCGGCAGACAGCGACCCGTTCGCGATCAACACGGTGATGGACTACTGGAAGCTCGCGATGGGCCGGGCGCCTCTTCCGGAAGAGAACGCGCAGTTCGTGACGCTGTGGAAGGACTTCAAGGGCCCGATGAACTACGGCGTCGAGCGCATGCTCCACGCCCTCGTGAAGACGGAGGCGTACGGTGCTCCGTAACTCTCTACTCATCGCAGCGGTGCTGGTGCTGACCACCGGCTGTCCTCCTCCGGCCGTCGTCGGCGGTGAGGGCGGCGGCTCGGGAACCGCGGGCGGCAGCGGCGAAGGCGGCGGCACGGGCGGCGCCGGCGGCGAAGGCGGCGGCATGGACACCTTCGCGCAGTCGGCGAAGGCGAACGTGCGCTTCAAGAAGTCGGTGCGGCTCACGAACGACCTCGCGAACGCGCTGGGGCTGCCGCCGGATCAGCTGTGCCGGGAGTTCGGGCAGTACCAGTGCGCGACGTTCGTTCACACCATCGCGCTCGGCGGCACCGACCCGTACGGTGCGGGCCTGTACGAGCCGCTGCCGTTCACGGGCATGGCGACGCCGATCGTGACCGACCGGGTGGCGCTGTCGGGCTGCATGGCGCGCACGGCGCTCGACCTCGCGGCGCCGGCCTCGGGGCTCATCTGGAAGGACGTGGCGCTCGACGCGAACAACAAGCTCGACGTGAACTCGCCGGCCGTGGCCGCGGCGCTGGACGTGCTCTACAAGCGGGCGCTGCTGCGCGCTCCGACCCCGGCCGAGGTGGAGCACCTGAAGCAGCTCTACCGAGACATCGACGCGACGGGGAAGCCCGAGGTCGGAAAGTCGTTCATGACGCTCTCGTGCTTCGCCGTGCTCACCACCGTGGAGGCCTTATTTTACTGAGCCCTCGATTGTCCCGGAGGCAGATGCTCCGGGCCCTGTCCATCTGTGGCGCGGGCGGCGCGTCAGCGCTCGCTCCGCTGCTCTCGAGCTGCCGCAAGGAAGAGGACCTGAAGTTCGGAGTGGACCGCAAGGCCCTCGACCCGAACGCGCGGTACCTCATCGTCATCGCCGCGACCGGCGGAGCGAGCATCATCGACAGCTTCATGGCCGTGCCGCAGTCGCTGGCCGGCGCGAACGCTCCGAACGTGAACTGCTTCCCGGACGCTGACGTCGCGCAGGTCGCGGGCACGCCGTTCCGGGTCCCGAAGGTGACCGGCATGACGCTGGGCGCGATTCCGGCCCAGGTGCAGACGGTCACGACCGACCCGACGCCGTTCGTCACGAAGCACAAAGACCACATGCTGGTGGCGGCCGGCATCGGCACGTCGGTGAACCACGTCATCGCGCAGAAGCGGAGCCTGACCGGCAACGGCGCGTGGAAGGGCCGCACGCTGCAGGAGTGCATCGCGCTGCAGTACGGCTCGACGTACCCGATTCCGAACGTGAACATGGGCATCGCGGGGTACCTCGAGCGGGGCACCGACGACGAGCTGCCGGCGTACTGCTACGCCGAGAACGTGACGCAGCCGGCGCTGTGGCCGCTGGGGCTGTCGGGGAACAAGGGGTTCAAGGGGGCTCCGGACCCGCAGCTGATCGACCTGGCGCGGAAGGTTCGCAACGAGAAGCTCGACCCGGAGTCGGTGTTTGCGAGGACGTTCGACAAGAGCCCTCGGCTGAAGCGCTGGTACGACCAGCGCGGGCCGAGCCAGGCGACGCTCGAGGCGGCCGATCTGATCACGCGGCTGAACATCCTGCCGGATCAGCCTCCGTCGATTCCGCTGACCGAGTACGGGCTGTCGAGCTCGCCCGATGCGGTGCGGCTGCGCCAGGCGTTCCCGACGTTCTTCACCGACCCGTTCGAGGGGCAGGCGGCGCTGGCGTTCCTGCTGCTCAAGAACCGGATTAGCGTGTCGGTGACGCTGGGCCCGTCGTTCAACGTGGTGATCAGCGGGCAGGTGCAGGGCAACGCCCTCGGCAACACGCCGCTCGCGTTCGACTACTCGCACAACGCGCACCGGGCGACGCAGGCCTTCATGTGGGCGAAGGTGATGTCGGTGTGTGACCGGCTGATCGATCTGCTGAAGACCGAGCCGCTGGATGCGACGAGCGGCCTGTCGATGTGGGACCGCACGCTCATCTACGTCGCGACCGACTTCGGCCGCACGCGCAACCGCACCGGCGGGAATGCGGGCTTCGGCACGGGCCACGACATGAACAACGGCTTCCTGATGATGTCGCCGCTGCTGAAGGGCAACACGCTGCTGGGCGGCGTGGACCCGGCCACGACGTACACGTACGGGTTCGACCCGGAGACGGGCGTGGCGGACCCGAACAAGAAGCTGAGCAACGAGCGCGACATCTTCGCGGGGATTCTGCACGCGATGGGCGTCACGACCACCGACAGCGGGCTGCCCGACGCGAGAGCGTTCAGGAGGTAGCGGCGTGGCGTATTCGCAGTACAGCGAGCACCGGAGGCCGACGGCAGTGCCGAAGGTGCGCCGCGTGGAGCACTACGACGCGACGGGCGAAGAGGACCTGAAGGTGCAGCGGTCGTTCGAGAAGGCGATGGAGAAGGCGGCGGCTCCGGTGAAGCCGAAGCGGGCGTTCGCGGAGCTGCTCAAGAAGAAGAAGTAGCCGAGCCGCTACTCCGCGATCGTCTGGAAGAAGAGCTCGGCGAGCGCGGCGTGGCCGGCGGCGTTCGGGTGGATGCACGTGCCGTCGAACCACAGCGGCTGGTTCGGCCCGCGGTAGCAGAGGGCGGCCGGGTCGTTTCGCTTGTAGCCGTGGCCGCAGAAGCTCTCGAGCATGAACACCATGTCGGAGCCGGTGTCCTTCGCGATCTTCAAGTACTGCTCTTCGATCCACACGACGAGGCGGGTCTGCGCCTGCACGTCCGTCCACGGTTCGATGCCGGCGAGCGAGGCGCCGGGGCATGAGGCGGTCTCGCCGGTGCCGTCGGTGAACTCGTAGTTGTTGGCGAAGACGACGTCGACGCCGCCGGGCACGTTCGCGGGGTTCTTCATCCACGCGACGGCGGCGCGGAGGTCGTCGATCATCTGCTGCGCCTGCACCTGGAGTTCCGCGACGGTCTTCTCGGGCATCGCGCCGCCGCCGGCCTTCGTGATGGAGGCGATGTCGTTGCCGCCCATCGTCATGACGACGAGGTGCTTGAGGTGGCGCTTGTTCGGAGGGATGCAGTCTTCGACCTGGTGGTTGTCGCGCATCAGGTCGTCGACGCGGGCGCCCCACTTGGAGCAGCTGACGAAGTCGCCGGACTCGCGCGGCAGCGCCTGGCCGTCGAGGGGGTTGGCTCCGCCCCAGCCGAAGCCGGGCGGCGTGAGGCCGAAGCGGGTGGCGAGCTTCTTCGCGAGAATGGCGCGGTAGACGTCGTTGACGTTGAGGTTGGTGGGCGGGGTTCCGACGGTGACGGAGTCGCCGAGGAAGACGACGCGCTCGATGCCGGAGATGTTCTGGTGGTTGGTGCCGCGGCAGTGGGAGCCGAGCGTCGGGGAGTACTGGTCGTAGTTGGGGCCGGTCGACGAGATGGGGTTGACGTACTCGTTCGCGAAGCACTGGGTGGCGGTGAGGGCGCCGCCGGCCGCGCCGCCCGCACTGGCCACGCCGCCGGCGGTGGAGCCGCCGGCCGTAGGAATCACGCCGCCTGCGCTGCCGCCGGCCGCGCCGCCGGCGGTGGCTCCACCCGCCGTCGCGATGCCGCCGCCTGGAGCTGCGTCACCTCCGCCGCCGCCTGCCTGCGGCGTCTGCATCGACGGAGCGGCCCGGCCGCAGGCCGCGAGCGCCGCCACGCACGTGAGGATGAGGGCTCTCATCACGGGGTCACCCGAGCGTGTCTCACGGGCTGCAACAAACAGTCAAGTCTGACTGTTTGTTCGGGGACCAAGGTCAGAGCGACGACCGCCGAGCTCGCTCGAAGGCGCCTATTGGGGTGCAGATCACCGGCTGAGCATGCTTGTGCGGGTGCCGGCGGATGGCGTACTGCTGCCGAATGGCTCGACGAAAAGAAGTGCGGCAGCGGAAGACGTTCCGGGTGGTTGCGAAAAATGAGGCAGA
>Ga0268299_1001770_pt1 | contig 32755 bp, 29 predicted proteins | sample NOBtaG_FD_193484 | JGI IMG/M metagenome (GOLD analysis project Ga0268299, IMG submission 193484) | Activated sludge microbial communities from bioreactor in Nijmegen, Gelderland, Netherland - NOB reactor | ecosystem: Engineered > Bioreactor > Aerobic > Activated sludge | place: Netherlands... | reverse complement strand
AAAACTGCTTGAGGCCGCGCCATCGCGTTCTCATTTTCGACAGCCAGAGCGCCTTGAGCGAGCCGCTTTTTAACTATCTGGCCACTCAAGGTCATGAGGTGGTGCTTTTCCCTCAGACGACCAAAGATCAGTTCGTCATCGAAAGACAATTGGCAGAGCGCATTGTCAAAGGAGAATTCACTGCTTTTGTGTGCCTGTCACCATTTTGCAAAGCAGGGCAGTGGGAGATTGATACGCGGCGCACGATGCTGCACGCACTGGCGAAAGCGCGATTGAAAAATCAGACGCCTGTCTATCTCGATGTGCATATGCCGCATCTCGGCAATTGCTATTGCCAGGCGTGGGAGCAACACTGCGAAATTTCCGCTCCCGAATCTTTGCGCTGTGTTTTTGCTCACAGCGCCAATGTTCTCACACCCGAATTCGGCATTTTGAAAACAGCACCGGAGTGGGCTTCGGTGGCGATGAGAAAACATGACTCGCAGTCTCTTTCTACGTGGATAGCAGTAGATGACGCGGTGGCAGCTATCGAACATTGCTTGTTCGAAGAAAGCATTTCGGGGCGCATCGAATTTGTAGCGCCTCACGCGGTAAAGCAGAAAGACAACGAGCTGAAAAAAACCGGCTATGAGTTTAGATACGAGCGCGTCGAGGAGGCGCTCAAGCACCTGCTCGGAATCGAGCTTGAACAGTGAGTCTTGCGCAGCTCGGCTTTAGTGCTTGACGTAAAAGAGAACGGCAACGACGGAAGAAACTACAAGGAAGATGCCCCAGAAAATCAGGGCACGCATATTCATTGTTTTTTCGTCCAGAGCGCGCAGTTGCTCGGCTACGGCTTGATCGACTTTGTAATCTTCAACGCGTTCTTCTGCACCGGAAGCGTCCATCGCGCGAATGCGATTGAGCGTGTTTTTGCCCATCGCCGATTCTAGATTGACAGGCAAATTCGGCATCAAGTTGATGATTTGCGTGATGCGCAATTTCAAGTTTTGATCGAGATCGCCGAGGCCGTGCTCTGTGTAATCGTAATAATTGAAGCTGCCTTCTTCCACTTCCAGAAGGCGTTTCATGGCTGGATAGCCGGTTTCGTTCGAACCGTTGATTTTGGCGCCGGTCAAAAAGATGCCGTGGAAAACTCCTATCTCGCCTTCCATTTTGTTTTTCTGATTGGAAATAACGAGAATGCCGCTTTCCACTTTCTGCAGTTTCAGCAATGTCCAGAGAACTTCGCGCGTTCTTCTGTTCTGCCAGATTTTGCCGGACTGAACCGATCGTGCCTTAGCCATTGTTACCTGACTCAATTCGTAGTACCTGTTTTGCCCAAACTAAGATGAACAGTAAAGAGATCTTAGCGTAGTCGCAAGTAGTAGGGCTTTATATACCTCTCAAAATCCGCTCAGACTTTGAGAGTCAAGGTGACCGGGCAATGGTCCGAACCCATGACTAGAGCCTCGATTGTGGCTGCCTGCGCCAACTTTTCCAGGGACTGGTGGATGAAGAAATAATCGATGCGCCAGCCCACGTTGCGAGCGCGCGCATTCGTCATCATATGCCACCAGGTGTAATTGTCGGTATTTTGATTGTATATACGAAATGTGTCTATATGACCGGCTTTTTGGAAGCGGTCCATCCAGTCACGTTCTTGCGGCAGAAAACCGGAGATGTTGTGATTGTTTTTCGGGTGGGCCAGATCGATCTCTTTGTGGGCGGTGTTGAAGTCGCCGCATACTATTAAACGTTTTCCTTCTTTCTGCAATTTCTTCGAGTATTGAAGAAAGGCTTCGTAAAAGTCCATTTTGTATTGCAGCCGCTCCGGACTGGCTTTCCCATTCGGGAAATATATATTGGCCAGGATGAAGTCGCCGTAGTCGGCGATCACGGTCCTGCCTTCGCTGTCGAATTTGGCGACGCCGAAGCCGTGATGAATTTCCTTCGGTTTCTCGCGGGTGTAAATTGCCACACCGCTGTATCCCTTCTTTTCCGCGTGGCTGAAATACGATACATAGCCCTTGCGCTCCATCAATTCTTTCGTCAATTGATCGGCGCCGATTTTGGTTTCTTGCAAGCAAACCACGTCGTACTTCTCTTTTTCTTTCCAGTCGAAAAAGCCTTTCTTGGCGATGGCACGCAAGCCGTTCACATTCCAGGATGCAATTCTGAATTTCACTTCTGTCCTTTTGAGCAAGCAATAGGTAAGGGGGCTTTCAAACTCAATTAAAACGCGCCCGGCGCTTTGTGGATGTGATTTTTTGTGCATCTTTTCAGAATCTCACAAGAAAAAAGCGCCCCGCATTGCGGAGCGCTTCGATTTTTCTTTCGGCGTTTCTTCTAGGCGGTTGCCAGCGAATCGCAAGCTTCTTTGACGCCCGGATGGACGATTTCGCCTTCGTGGATATTGACGCCGAGAGCCAGCGCCGGATCGTCGAGGCAAGCTTTGTATCCGAGCTTAGCCAACTTCAATGCGTAGGGCATTGTGGCGTTGGTGAGAGCCCTTGTCGAAGTCCACGGTACAGCACCGGGGATGTTGGCGACACCGTAGTGAACGACGCCGTCAACCGTGTAGATCGGATCGGAGTGAGTAGTTGCGTGAATTGTCTCGATGCAACCGCCCTGGTCGACAGCGACGTCGACGATGACCGAGCCTTCCTTCATCTTCTTGATCATGTCCTTGGTGATGACGCGCGGAGCTGCTTTGCCCGGCAGCAATACTGCGCCAATGACGAGATCGGCGCTGGGGAGCGCTTCTTCGAGGTAGTGTCCGACCGAGAATACGGTGCGAACTTGACCGTTGAAGATATCGTCGAGGTAGCGCAGGCGTTCCAAGTTAACATCGAACAGAGTGACGCGAGCGCCCAGTCCGAGAGCAATCTTAGCGGCATTGGTACCAACCACGCCACCACCAATGATGATGACACGGCCGGGTTCGACACCGGGAACGCCGCCCAGAAGGATGCCGCGACCGCCCATCGGGCGCTCGAGGTAGTTGGCGCCGATTTGCGCGGACAGGCGTCCGGCGATTTCACTCATCGGTGTGAGCAGGGGCAATGAGCCGTTCGGCAATTGAACAGTTTCGTAAGCGACACAGGTAGCGCCGGTCTTGGCTAAGTCATGAGCCAGTTTGGGCTCGGCGGCAAGGTGCAGGTAGGTGAAGAGCATTTGCCCTTTCTTGAGCATCGCTACTTCGCTGGCTTGCGGCTCTTTGACCTTCATGATCATGTCCGATTCGCCGAAGACGCTCTTCGCATCCGGCAAAATCTTGGCGCCTGCCTTTTCGTATTCTTTGTCGGTGATACCACTGCCGACACCAGCGTTCTTTTCTACGTAGACGGTATGACCGGCTGCAACCATGGCGCTGGTCCCTGCCAGTGTCAGGGCAACGCGGTACTCGTTGTTCTTAATCTCTTTCGGTACTCCAACCTTGGCCAAGGTCCGGCCCTCCATATTTGATTTGTTAGAATTCGACTTCCTAAAAAAATTCCGTAAAGTCGCTAAGGTCGTAAATTCTAGCCCGACAATATGACTATTCAATATCGTCTTGATACTTGTTTTAGTTTTTGAGGCTATTTCAGGGTCGAGGCTCTTTTGAAATCGGTTTTTGGTTTTTACGGGTTTGGCAACCCGATTGATAAGGCGGGCGCAAGTTTATGGCAGAAAAGAATGGTGCAAGCAGCAATGGACCTCTGGTGGTTGTTTCGGGGGCCCGGACGGCATTTGGGGCATACGGCGGCGGGCTGGCGTCCCAGTCGGCGACAGACCTGGCTGTAGCCGCCTCCAAGGGCGCCATCGAGCGGGCTAAAGTCGACCCGGCAAAAATCGACGAGGTTGTTATGGGCAATGTTCTGCAAACAAGCAAGGACGCCATATATCTGGCGCGGCACGTCGGCCTGCGCGCCGGCATGAAGCAGGAAAGCCCGGGGCTGATTTTGAACCTGCTTTGCGGTTCGGGCGTTAAGGCCGTGGCCACTGCCGAAATGCTCATCGATGCAAAACAAGCCGAGATAGTTCTTTCCGGCGGCACCGATTCACTTTCAATGACGCCGTACATGAGCTGGGGCATGCGTTGGGGCGGTCGTATGGGCGCCACAGAGCTGTTCGACGGGCTTGACATTCGCGACACTCTGCCGAATGCATCCATGGGTGAAACAGCCGAAAATCTCGTAGAACGTCACAAGATTTCGCGCGACGAGCAAGATGCGTTTGCCGTCCAGTCGCAACAGCGCGCCAAACAGGCGCTAGACAAGGGCGTCTTTGCCGAGGAAATCGTGCCGGTGGAAGTGCCGGCCGGCAAAGGAAAAACCAAAGTAATCGATAAAGACGAGCACATGCGCCCGGATACCACCGTTGATGGTCTGGCGAAACTGAAGCCGGCTTTCCGGAAAAACGGCTCCGTGACTGCCGGCAATGCCTGTGGCATCGTAGATGGTGCCGCCGCTCTTGTCGTCACTCGCGAGAAAATCGCCGAAAAACAAGGGCTCGAACCGATGGTGAAAGTTCTTTCCTGGGCGGTTGTGGGCGTGCCGCCCGAAATCATGGGCATCGGCCCGGTACCGGCCATCCCTATGGCGCTCGAGAAAGCCGGATTGAAGATGGAAGATATCGATCTTTTCGAGATCAACGAAGCTTTCGCCGGACAGTATTTGGCTTGCGAAAAGGAGCTGAAGCTCGATCGCAGCAAGGTCAATGTCAATGGCGGTGCCATTGCGCTGGGGCATCCGTTTGGCGCCACCGGCGCGCGTCTTATCTTGACGATGGCTCTGGAATTGAAGCGCAGAAAGGCGAAGTACGGCGTCGTAAGTCTCTGTATCGGCGGCGGCATGGGCATCGCCATGGTTCTGGAACGCGTCTAGTTCAAGAATTGCACTTGCAGCAGCGCAAGCAACGCAAACAAAAAGCCGTCATTGCTGACGGCTTGATATATCTTGTGCTGCGCTCTTTCTAGCTGCCCCAGTACGTCACGTACGGATTGGGCTTGGTCGCTTTGGGCTGTTCGTAGCCTTCGCGAGTGTAGACATATTTTTTCTCTTCCGCTTCTTTCTTTTTCTTCTTCTTCACTTCAGCCACCTGGGGCTGGCCGTTCACATAGACAGCCGGTGTGAGCGAAGGCGTATAAGCGGGCGGCGGCGGTACAAAGTAGGAGCCGCGCGACTTTTTGCCTTTTGCCTCTGCGTCTTGCGCGCACACGCAAGTGGCAGAAATTGCTGCAATAACGAGCATTCCGCACAAAAGAGGATTCCTAAAAACCATAAATGACCCCCGTACCCGGAGTTCTGATAACTCCGGTCATCAAGAGCAGACCATAAGCAATCTTACCATCTATCCACTGTATATCGGTTGTGCCTCGGTCGGCGCGGGGTGGGCGTCACGCCGCCCCCTGCCGGGTTTCAGCAGATTGAAAAATTTCGAACAATCGCTTTACAACGACATTTACTGTTTATCGGGGATGCGATTCTTTCGTCCAGCGTGTGGCACGGCGGATTTTGGTCTGTTGATCGATGCTGTCTACGTTTTGCGCGTTGACGTTCGGATCCCAGGTGGCTACCGATTCACCGAACCAGGCCTGCAAGTCATTGCAAGTTTTCGATGCTGGTGATTGGTGAGCAGGCAGGTCGTGACCTGTTTTCTTCGCACGAGCTTGCTGAGCCATGTTAATGACTTCAGGCTGGTGTTCATGCAAAGGTTCCGTCGGCATCTCCGGGGCGTAAGCCTCGAGGCGATTGAACGTATCTTTCCAAATGTTTTTCAATTGCTCTGGTTTATTCGGTCCTTCAGCAGGCTGGGCTTCTCTTCTCAGCCATTTGAAAGTGAAGAAATCAACCAGGGCGGTACGCCAAGTACACATAAAAAGCTCCTCTCAGTACATAAGGCTGCCTGAGATATGCCCATGACAATTTGGCGGTAACTTCTAACCTGGTTTTATTAAACAGATTAAAAACTGTTTATGTTCAAAAGCGGCAACACTTCACCGATCGGGCTGTCCGCATCATCCGGATTGCAGTCGAGCAGGTGTGGAACTTCCGGGTGGATTTCACTTTCCAGCTCCAGTTTTAGCTGATATTCGCTGGGCGGCTCGAAGCAGGAGAGGCAGCGGGCTTCGTATTGAGCATCGCCGACCAAAATCTGTTCGTTGGAATTGACCATACGCTGTGTCCGGCAGGCAAAATCGGAGCCGCATTTGCGGCAGACAGCCAGCAATTTGTCGACGCGGTCAGCCATCGCCAGCAATTCCGGGATCGGACCAAAGGGCTTGCCTCTGTAATCCAGGTCCAGACCGGACGCGATGATTTTCTTCTTCTGGCGCAACAGCGCTTGCACTACGTCGGGAACGTCGCTCGAGAAGAACTGGCATTCATCCATGCCGATAACCACTGCATGCGATGAATACTTCAGTATGTCGCGCGCGGTCTCAACCACAATCGCTCTCGATTGCAGTCCGTTGCGCGACTCGATTTGATTTGGCTTCGAGCGAGTATCGGTGGCAGGGCGCACGATGATCGTGGGCAAGTACGCCAGGCGGGCGCGTTCAATTCTGCGAATGAGTTCGCTGGATTTCCCAGACCTCATGCAGCCGACGATCATCTCGAACCGATATCCAGTCAGCATAAACTCGGATCTACCTCGAAAGTGTTTCCAAAAGGGGGTTTTGAAGACTCATATGGTACCGAATAACCGGCTGCCAATACCTGAAGAAAATGAAGCGATCAGTTTCATATTTCTTCATGTGAACTAAACATCAGTGCAATATGAAGAAGAGAACATTGTTCGAGCAAGACTTCACATAACATATAGATAGATCGCCGACAAAAGATGCGATGCCTATTGTGCGTCTGCACCACCGGCAGTGTCACCGTCTTCGGGCGAAGCAAAAGCTGCATTCATGCTGGTCAGCTCTTTGTACGAAAGCATGCGGTCCAGCTCTTCTTTGGCAATCAGCGCCCGTTGTATGACGAGTTCTTTCAATGTCAGGTCGGCTTGCTCCGCTTCGCGCGCCAAATCCTGAGCGCGTTTTTCACCAAGCCGTTTGCTGACGACCGCAAGCACGACACCGGCCTCTTCCATTTGCAGATTGCAGGCGGCGTGATTTGCTGTGATGGCGCGCAAATACTTGCTGTTGAACGGTTCGATTGTGCTGCGCAAAAGATCGAGCGATTGCAGAATATTGTGAATGATTAGTGGTGTCATCACGTTCGATTCGAATTGACCGGATTGTGCCGCCAGGGCGACCACGATGTCATTGCCGAAAACCTGGCTGGAAGCCATGTTGATGCATTCGACAAGAGTGGGAATGCGGCGGTTGGGCAAAGTGTTGGGGCGAATGAGAGAACGCTCGACGATCAGCTCCGGAGCCGTAATTTCAGAAAAACCGGTTTTGGGGCCGGAAGAAAGCAAACGCAAATCATTGGCTATTTTGGTCAGTTCTACAGCCAGTTCCTTCAAGGCGGACGAGAACTCGACGAAGTCCGACATCGATTGCGAAATGCGGAAGAAATCATCGGATTGCCGCAGCCTGATTCCGGTGTATTGAGAAAGCCGCTCGACTGCGGTGTGAATGTAATTACTGTCCGCGCCCAGTCCGGTCCCCACGTGAGTGGCGCCGATATTCAATTCCGTAAGACCGAGTCCGGCTTCTTTCAGCCTCTTCAGGCAGCGCTCGATGGACGAGCCGAAGGCATTGAATTCCTGTCCGAGTGTTATGGGCAAAGCATCTTGCAGGTGGCTGCGGCCCATTTTGATAACGCGCTCGAATTCCAGCGATTTGCGGCGCAACAAACGTTCCAGATCAAGCAAAACAGGCTCGAACTCTTTTGCCGCCAGAAGCACGGCAATGCGCATGGATGTAGGGAAAACATCATTGGGCGATTGCGCAAGATCGACATGGCGCACGGGGTGAATGATGTCGTAGCTGCCTAGCGCTCCTCCCAATATTTCTTGCGCGCGATTGGCGAGCACTTCATTGATATTGATATTAAGGGCGGTGCCGGCGCCTGAGGAAAGAATTTCTACAACGAACTGGTCGCGCCACTGTCCGCCATATGCTTCATCGGCAGCCTGCATTATCGCCCGCGCAACCTGCGGCTCTAGGCGCTTGCTGTCCAGGTTGGCCGCGGCGCATGCTTTTTTCACCAGCAGCAACGCATCGATCAAGCGCGGGTGTGTCTTCAGTCCGCTCGCCGGCAAGACATCTTTCAGTCTGAAAGTCTGGGCGCCGTAATAAGCCTTAGCGGGCAAAAATACTTCGCCCAACTCGTCTTTTTCGACTCTGACGTCGGCTCTTTTCGTCACCATGAATACAAATCTCTGTGAATATTCTGACTAGGATAACCGTATAGAAAAATCTATCGGCGAAGTATTGAGTAAAACAAATCTCAAATAACCAAAGCCCTTTGCCGCCACGCTTATTTCAAGCTCGCAAGCAGTTTTTCCGCCATGTTGATAACTCGAGGATCGCAATTGATGCCCTTGGCTCTGTCGAGAAAAACCTGTAATTGCTGGCGAGAACCGTCGACATTCCCCATGCCTTTTAACGCAATTGCCTCGTAAAGCGGCAAATTGGGGTCTGTAGCCATGAGTTCGTGAGCGCGCTGCAATTCTTTGAACGAGCCGGCATAATCAGCCTTGAAAAGTAGTAATCGTCCGTAATTGAGATGGGCAATCTCATTTTTGTCGTCGATCTCAATAGCGCGCTTGTAGTCGAATTCGGCTTCTTTCAAGTAATTAAGCTTGAGAAGAGTGTTGCCTAAGTTGATGCGCAATTGCGAAGAGTCCATGCCCAGCGCCGTTGCTTTTTTGACGCTGAGCGTGTAATTGCTCAATGCCGCCTGCAAACTGCCCTTCTGGTCATAGATCAAGCCGAGCAGAAACTGTGGAGTGGGATCGACGCGGCGATAATCCATTGATTTTTGCAGCAGCGGGATTGCCGGATCTAATTGACCGCTGGAGATCAATTGCGTTGCCTGTCTGATCAATAATTTGCCCCGTATGTAAGGGTCTCTTATGTCGTCGGAAATCGGCTCCAGTTGCGGCATGACGCCTTGTTGCGGCAGGAAGGGAGGCGGGCTCGAGCTAGTCGCAGCAGGAAATCGCTTAGAGTTGTTGAATTGCTGAAAGTTGAACGGTGATGTTTGTGGAGCGACTGTTCGAGGACCGGGCGGCACGACCGGTGGTGCCGTCATCTGTTCAGGCGGGGGTGTGGGAGGCTGTGGCGGCATCGGCGAAATTTCCGGCAAAACCGTGTTGTTTTGTGCCATGACGGCCGAGGCTGCCTGCATCAGCCAAAAGGCAAATAGCGGCAAGAGAATTTTGCCGCGTTTCATTCTAGCGGCGTTCCAAATTGTCTTCGGCTGCTCTGACGGAAGGCTGGGCAACGACCGAAACTCCCACTTTGACAGGAAGTTTGCGCACGGTCTGGGTGTTGTGTGTGATTCTTCCTTCAACATTGGAGAACGAGGTGGGATCAAAATTCTTGCCTGCAATGTAATTGGCGATCAAGTCGACTTGTGAAACTTCAACGGGCTTCATTTGCAGTTGTTGAGCCACATCGTCGAGTGAGCGGTCGGCTCCGAACATGCCGGCTTTCGTCCATTTATGAACCGGATGCAGTCGAGTAACAACATTGTATGTCCTTTGCATGTCGATGGGCGCGAAGCTGCCGTCGGCTGCTTGTATCTTCACATTGTTGATGCGCGAGGCGACCTGACCCGGCGCCCATGATTGTCCGCTCAAATCGATCGAATATTTGATGCCGCTGACCTGAACGAAATTGCCGGAGAGATCCTGCGGAATTTCGTCTGCTTGCGGCAAGAAGAGTTGTTTAACTCTCGAGGCGACACTCGGTTTTTCCGGTGTGCGCAAATCACGCACGCCATATTCCAGACCTTGCTTTATCTGGTCGCCGGTCATGCGAATATTGACCAGCTCTTTGATTTCCCCTTCGCGCTTGCCGGCGTTCATAACTAAGTTCGCTAAATCAAGACGAGTCAATTCTTTGCCCGCGACGATTTGATCGCGAATACCGCCCGAGTGTGTCATGGCCACGAGATCATCTCCCAGGGTGGGTTTCAATCCAGTGCGAATGGCGTCCGAAACGAGATTTCCCAGGGCTGTTTCGCGAATGCGTAAACCGCGGGCACTGTAGTTGCCGAGTGCAGTTGCGCCGTAGCTTTCTTGCGTCAAGTCCGCGCGTTCAGGAATTGCGGACTTGATGGACTGGGCAACCGTTTCATCAGGGGCGATGCCATTGGTCAGCGAAACCAAATTGCCGCGCGTGAAGAGTCTGTTGGCGGTTCCATTTTCATTAATCGCCGAATTGAAATTGCCTATCCATCTGCCGCCGGAGCCGGCGTGCATGATGGGAATTTCGAAATTGCCGCCGACAGGTTTTCCTCTCAGGCGATCTAGTGTTCTGCCGAAAAAGCCTTTTTCCGGACCGATCCACATAGGTATCGGTGTAATGCTGTGACTGTGTCCACCCTGAATGCGCGACACGACCAGGTTTTCTTTGATCAGTCTTCTGGCCAGTTTTACGTCTTCGCCCAGCCCGATATGCGTATCTAGAACGATGTGTTTAATTCCTTGCGAATTCAGATCTCTTATCGCATCAACAGCAGTTTGTTCCACGTCGTTATATCTGATCATGCCGACAGCGCCTTCATCAGTGGTTAAACCGATGGTGGCGACTTTGGTTTTGCCCCATGGTGCCATCACTTCTTCAATGACATAGGGCTTGGTCAAACCGGCATATTCAGGATAAGCGCTGACGTCCAGGTTTGAGTTTATGACCGAAACATTTGGATTTTTTTCGAGAATCGGGCGCATTACTTTGCCCCAGCGCGGAACGTCGAAAAGTCCGCCCGGAGCGTCATGTTCGTGGTTGCCTAAAATAATCTTTTTGGCTTGCATATCGATGAGACTTTCGTATTCGACTTTGCCGCCTTTAGTGAAAGCGAAATTTACGTGACCGGAGAGGGCATCGCCGGTGATATCAAAACTTGTTGGTATTCCTTTTGCCGCTGATTTTGCATTGAGACCGTCCAGTGCGGTTTTCATATAAGGCAACTGGTCCAAATTACTGTGGAAGTCGCCCACGAATCTGCCGTCGATGCGCATGACTTTCGCATCGCTTTTTACCATCCCGCCCAATTCCTGCGAGATCTGTTTGCCTCTGAAAAGCGCAGTGCCTGCCCCTGTCAGGGCGCCGCCGAAAAGGGCGCCGAATGCCACATCCTGCCCCATTTGCGAAGCAGTGGACATTAACGCATCGCCGGGGTCTTTGGCAAACTCCCCGGAATTTTCATAGATTCTTCTCGGCGCGCTCCATACGAGCGTGCCGGCGGCGCCGCCCGAGATGCCGCGCACTACGTTGTGTTTGATGGCTTCGAGCCCGGAATTCTTAATCATGGCTTTGGCGCCTTCAAGCGCTGTTTCGCCCGAAATATTGTTGCCCAGTGCTTTGCGCCCCAGACCCATCAAATAACGTTTGGAAACTTGCTGCTCGGCGGCGCTGCCGAAAACACCGGCCAAACCATCGACCGCGCCCCAGGCGAAGTCGGCTGCCGAGGCGGTATGGTCTTTCTCGTCGAGGAGTATGTGCTCAGCGCCGCTTTTGACCGAATATTTCGAGGCGCCGCCTGCCAGCATGGCGAGCGGAATCGAGGCGGCTCTGGCTGCGCCTCGTGTGGCGGCATTGACCAGGCTGAAGGCAACAACGCCGGAAACGCCTGCAGTCAGGCTTCCGGCAAAATCGGCAATAGTTTGCTTTGTGGCTACGCTCGAGTCTTTTGTCTCGGCCGGTTTTGCCTGTGTTTGACCGGTGGACGCAGCGGAGTAGATGCCCGTCGTCTCCAGAAACATGCGGCTGACGGCCGTGTCCTTGGATAGAGGAGACACCTGCAAGGGTTGCAGGTCGCTTTGTAGTTCCTGTGGATTTTTGGGCGCCATTGCGTAAAAACGGTGTCGAGGAGACTTCTACAGTAGATTAGTAATTAAGGTTAAGTAAGGAGGAGAATACGCATCCCATTGCGTATAAGTCCCCCGACCGATTGAACCCCCGAGCCGTGAACCCTCGACCGATTGAACCCCCGACCCGGGCTGAAAGCGCCTGAACGTGCTACTGTACGAGTTCTCGGGCGATTCTTAAGATGGCGTCTCTGGGAGCGTGTCTTTGGGAGCGTGTTTTGGAAGCCCTTTTGTTAGGTAGCCCAGCCTGTGGACGAACAAAACAAGTCTGCTCTTGAAGAACTGCCGTCATTTTGCTCGAACTGCAAACAGGCGCTGTGTTTGCGCAAACAGGTCATGAACCTGAGTCTGGGAAACACGGATGAAATGTTTTGCCTTCAATGTCTCGGTGAGGAAAACGGCAAAGAGCCCGTCGATGTATTGCTTAACCTTAAGGGCTACGCGCTCAAGCGGGACTGTTTTCTGAAAGAATGGCGCCGATACAGTACAGTGGCGGATTGCCCGGATCGGGAGGGGTGTTTTCCCGCTCAGTGTTTTTCCGATGGGTAGTGTTTAGAGTTTTGTTATTACATGAACCTGGATATTTTCGGTCCTGGGGCGCCTGAAGCGCCACGGGCGCAGGGAGAAGGAGCTTTTAGCTGATGGCTGAATTTGATTTGGACCTGCGCGGGGTAGCCTGCCCGATGAATTTTGTTAAAACCAGACTGTTTCTTGACAAAATTCAAGAGGGTGACCTGGTGAGGGTTTTGCTCGACGGCGGCGAACCTGTCGAAAGTGTTTCGAGCAGCGTAAAGCAAGAAGGGCACAGCGTTGAGGCTGAAAATGAAGCGCCCGAGGGTCACTTCATGCTGAGTATTCGCAAAGGTAAAGAGTAGAACTGTTGACAAATTGCCCCGAGGCAGGCGACTATAGCCCGGCTGGGCGAAAGCCCCTCTACGGGAATCCGGTTGGCATTGCGCATGTTGAAAATTCAAAGCGTCGCTCCACAGAGCTTAGCTAAGAGAACCTTTTGCAGAGGCGCTCTGTCACTGCTTTTACTCTCTTGTGCCAATCAACCTGTCGCTGCTGTCGACCTGGCTAAAGTTCCGCCGACAGAAGCTGAACTGAAGACGGCCAGGGAGAATCTGGCTGCAGCTCCCAAAGATTTCCGAACTCATTTTGCAATGGGCGAGCTTTATAAGCGCGCCGGCTCGAACAAAGAAGCGGTCAAAGAGTATGCCGCCGCTACCGAGCTGAATCCTGCCTGTTACGTCGCCTATCACCAGATGGCTTATTCCAGTCCGGATTCGCAGACAGTCGAATTGGCGATTGAGCGGTTGAATAAGCTGAAGGAAGAAAAACCGCGCGATTTGCTTCTGCGCGTAGCGCTTTCGGAACTGCTCGAACAGCGCAAAGAGTATTACCATGCCGCCCGCACTCTGGTTGACCTTCTTTACCAGAACGCCGTGCCCGATCAGCATGTCGCCAAAGTCAATTCGCGCATTCGCCTGCTTCTGGGCAAAGCCAAAGACATGCAAACCATGGAGAAAGCGCGCGGCGTAGAGGAAGAAATGGAAATGGTTCCGCCGCCGCTTCCGGAAGCGAGCTTGAGACGTAACCTGCATGCTTCTAAAATAAAGGAGCCGAAGGTTATGCCCGGAGTCGGGCACGCGCCTCTGCTCCCCTAGGCGATCATCGCCTTTGCTTCCCTGGGCTCTAATCGCCTTAGTGTAATCAGGCACTCAACATGAAATCGTCAACAAAAATTCTTCTGCTGGCTCAAGCCGCTCTTTTGATATGCGGTTGCACTTCCAGAGTCACTACCGATCCGACCAAGCTCAGCCATGTCGAGATCAAGGGACAGACCGGCGAATCGGTCAAAACTGGAGTTCCTCCCAACAAAGACGGCGTCTTTTCTCCAGAGATAGCGACCTCCGATGCGAGTGGCGGCGGTATGCCCGTAGCGATCGACATGGACGCGGAGAGGGCGATTGCCAAGGAAAGTCTGGAGGCGTGGCGCACTGCGGTCAAAGGCGACGAAAAAGGTGCGCTTGCCAAACTCGATGACCTGGAAAAGCGCTATCCGACAATCTCTACGGTCAAGTTCATGAAAGCGCAGGTTTATGAGCATTTCGGCAAACGCGAGCTTTCCATCAAGTATTACCGAGAGTCACTCGACAACTCGGAGTTCAGCTCGCTTCGTCAATTCAAGCTGGCTGAGGCTTTGAAGAAGGGCAAGCATTACAAGGAAGCCGAAGAGATTTATCGAAAACTTTTAAAGACTTTCTCCGATTTGCCCGACGCCAAGCTGGGATTGGCTCTCTGTCTGATTGCGCAGAACAAAGATTCAAAAGAAGGGCATCAAGTTTTGGCGGAAACGGTTATATTGTGTGAGGCGCAAATGAAGACTCGAGAGCCGGGCAAGGTCGCCTCGGCAAAGAGAATTCTCAAGGACGTCCTGGAAGCAGACCCCGGTAACACGGCGGCCAAGCAACTTCTTGGGCAGTAAGCGCCCGGTATCCACAATGACGCCGCCGTGGGTGGCAATTCGCTTTCGAGGTGTTGGTGATGCTTAAGGAAAAGGACCTGTTGGAAGCAGCGGCGGTTGAAGAAATCGCTATCGATGGTTTCGATTTCATCGAGTTTTATGTAGGTAATGCGCTGCAAGCTGCTTACTACTATGAGCGTGGTTTCGGGTTTGACCTGGTTGGATACAGCGGGTTGGAAACAGGCAGTCGCGATCAAGTTTCCTATGTGCTTAAACAAGACCACGTATACCTCGTTCTCACCGGCGCCTTGAAGCCCGACCACAATGTCGCCGAGCATGTGCATGTGCATGGAGATGGGGTAAAAACTATCGGTCTGCGAGTGCGCGATTGCAAAAAGGCTTACGAAACTGCCATCGCCCGTGGTGCAAAAAGCGCCAAAGAACCGCAAGTGGTTGAGGACGAAAACGGCAAATACGTTTCCGCCTCTGTTTATACGTATGGCGAAACGCTGCATACATTTGTGGAGCGAAAAGACTACAAAGGTTTTGCTCCCGGATTCAAACCGGTGGATAGAAGGTATGCGGACAATGGTAACGAGAGAAAAGTTGGATTGGCAGCCGTCGACCACGTTGTAGGCAATGTCGAAGTCGGTCGCATGGAGCACTGGGTCGAGTTCTATCAAAAGGTCTTCGGCTTTTACGTCTATCAGTATTTCGACAAAGAAGACATCAGCACGCAATATTCTTCACTGGTGTCGAAAGTCATGGCGAACAAATCCGGTTCGGTCAAATTGCCGATCAACGAGCCTGCAGAAGGTGCTCGCCGCTCGCAAATTCAAGAGTATCTGGACTATTACACAGCCCCCGGTGTGCAGCACATTGCCATTGCAACGCGCGATATCATTAAAACCGTTGCCGAATTGCAGAAGCGCGGCATCGAATTTTTGAGAGTGCCACGTACTTATTACGATGCGCTTCCTGAGCGTGTCGGCAAAATTGATGAAGATATCGAAGAATTGGCGAAGTTGCATATTCTTGTAGATCGCGAGTCCGATGGATATCTTTTGCAGATCTTCACCAAGCCGGTGCAAGATAGACCGACGCTTTTCTTTGAAGTGATTCAGAGAAAGGGTGCAAAAGGCTTCGGCAAAGGCAATTTCAAAGCTTTGTTCGAATCTATCGAACGCGACCAGGCTGAGAGAGGAAATCTCTAAACTTCTTCAGTAGCTCTGCATTCCCGTGCGGAATTGTCACGGTGCGTTCGAGCTCGCGCTGTTTTTTCAGCGTGCGGAATTTTCTCGGGCTCAGTGCTTTCAGAATTATCCTGGTGTCGCCATACAGGAACGAAGTTGTGTTGCCGGTGAAATAGAATGTCAGCTCATTTTTTCCGGGTGTTGGTATTCCAGCGAACGTCGTCGGATGGTCTGCCTCTTCAATTAGTTGATGTCCGAATGCCTGTGCCTTTTCTCTTGCGACTTCCAAATTAGAGGGGCGTGTGGTTGTTGCGTCTCCTTTCATATACAAGCCGCTTGTGAGACGGACTATTCTTTCTTCTTTGACCAAGTCGGACAGAACCACATCAATCGATCCTCGTGAGCCGCAAGAATTTAAATCTGTATTCTTGAAGATTTGCCCTTCTGTAAGTCGATTGATGTATCTTCGAATAAAAGCTTTCATGCCGTCAACTCTCCGTCTTTGCTTGGTGCCTTTACAGAATTAGACGAGCTGTTGAACAAAAAAGTTCAACGGGAAAGTTGAAATTTGCGCTTGAGCACGTCAAATTTTTCAGTGCAGATTGCATTAGATTTTTTCGAAAATTTCTAACCGGATGTAAGTCGTGAAAGCCCCACTGCGTGGCGTTCTTGATTTTTGAAACAACATTCGAAAAGTCTTGCGAAATTCTCGATGCAAACAGGCTCACTGTTTCAAGCGTTCCATCCAATTAGAAAAATTCGAAAATTTCTAATTGGTTCTCGAAGTGATTTTCCGCAAGTGACAAAGGAAAATTTCAAAATTTCAGCTCGTTCTTTGCCATTTTGATTGAAGCTCTTTGACATGCAAATCAGTAATCAAAGACGTCAGGTAATTGCCTTTCTTCCACATCAATTGCGAATATTCTCGCAGTGCTGCAATTACATCCGGATTTGATTCGCCGAATTCTGCTTGCATTTGAGGAAGCGCTGTCTCGTAGAGATAACGAGCTCGTTTGTAATGCCCTTGTTGGAAGTGCACAAAGCCAAGTAATCGAGTGGTGGCAATCAAACTATTGAGATTTTGTTTGTCTTCTTTCCATACAGTCAAGGCTTCTTCGTACGCCTTTTCTGCTTGCGGAAAAAGTCCTCGCAGCCTGAAGCAATCTCCCAGGCGACACAAAATTGCAGCGCGTCTAGCGGCTTGACCTTCTCTTGTCGCTTTGAATTTCTTGAATTCTTTGAGCAATGTCTCGTAGTAAGTGACAGCTTCACCATATCTTTCACTGGCGTAAAGTGCGTTGGCGAGCCCCTCAGCTATGTGAGTGAACCTTGCATGGGAAGCCGATTCGCTTTTCTTCATCGCATTGGGATCTTGCAGTTCTGCACGTTCTGCAACCTTCGGATAAAGATCGCTATAGACATCCGCTGCCGCCAACCAATCTCCCGCCCTTGCAAGTGTTTTTGCATAACTCCATTGCGCGTCCAAAGTATCGTCCGTTTTCTCGCCATCGGTCTTCTTCAAAGATTCGAAAATGTGTTTGCGCAGCGGTGCCGCCTCTCTAAAGTGACCGCTCTCTTCGTGCGCAACAGCTAGAGATTGTTCGCGATCGATATAAAGAGGTGAGTCCACGCCTTCCGTCAGAGCATAAGCTCTTAAGTTGCGTTGCATCATGCCGACGTTCGCACCGTATTTCGATTTTTGCTTCGGCGAAGGTTCCACTACTGTCCATGCAGATGCAGCGCGTGGTGGCGGTTCGCGGATATCTTTGAAATACACGCTCAGAGATTGGACGGCCAGAGCCCCGGCGATGACGACGGCTGCCGCGAGCAGCCACAACAATTTTCTTTCTCTTCCGACAAACGGTGCAATTTTAAGACGCAACAATTCCAGCTTGAGTTTGGCATTGGTATACCAACCTGCTTCCATCTCGTCCAGAAATTGATGCAATTCCTTAGCCAATTCATTCATGCTCTGATGGCGCATGGACGGGTCTTTGTGCAGCGACTTGAAAATAATCGCTTCCAATTTCTCCGGCACTTTCTTATCAGGGCAGGATTCGGAAAATGACGGCGGTACTTCCTTCAATTGCTTGTAGAGCGTCTCCATGAGATTGCCGCCCACGATCGGAGGTTTGCCGGCTATGACTTCGTACATCAAACAGCCCATCGAATAAATGTCCGCGCGCGCGTCGACTTTTTCTCCGCGACACTGTTCCGGGCTCATGTAAAACGGACTGCCGAACACTTCTCCGGTTTTCGTCAAATGCAGAGATTCGCCACCGTCTTGTGGAATCAATTTTGCAATGCCGAAGTCGACGAGTTTTACGACGTCGGCAAGAGGACTTTGGTGAATCAACAACACATTGCTTGGTTTCAAATCGCGATGCAAAACTTTATTGTTGTGCGCGCATTGTAACGCGTCGGCGATTTGAACGAAGATAGCAATCGAACGTTCCAGAGCCAATCCGCGCAACATCTTGATGGCGTCATTCAGGGGAGTGCCTTCCAGGTAATCCATGACAATGTACGGAACGTTGTCTTCACCAGCGCCGAAATCGTAGATGGTAACAATGTTTGTATGACTGAGGCTGCTTGCGGCTCTCGCCTCTTGTTGAAAGCGCTGAAAGGAAATCGGATCGTTCACCAAATGCGGTAGCAAAAGTTTTACCGCTACAGTTTTGCCGAGCATTTTGTCTGTCGCCTTGTAGACGACGCTCATGCCTCCTTGTCCGATAAAAGAGTTCAATTCATACCGCTGCGCAAGCACAACGCCCACCAACGAATCCATGCGATTGCTGATGATCGTCGCATCTTGCGAAATCGTTGTGGCGCCGAAGTTTGGCTTTTGCGCGGAAGCAGAGGGATCTGCCCCGGCAGGAGGTGCTGCAGATTCAGGAGGCGCTGTAGATTCAGGAGGCGTTTCAGATTCAGCAGGTGCTATAGATTCAGATGGCGCAGAAAGGAAAGCTGACTCAGCCCCCGCCGGGAACTGCTCCGCTTTCAATCGGGACTGATCGGTTTTGTCCTTCTCTTTAGACATCTGAAAAGCCAAGCTGAGCTTGGCAGCTTCCCCCTCTTTCACTTACCTCATTCAAGGTATATCCAAACCGCCCGGTCTGTTTTGTGCGATGATAACAACGCATTTGTCACCACTTTCCAACCATTTCGGCTATTGCAATGAACGTCAGAACATTTCTCGGTGCATTTTTTCTGCTTTCGTTCGCGGGTGATGCCGCGTTTGCTGCGCCTCCGGATTTTGGCTGGGTAGTCGATCAACACAGCGAAGAGCGCGGGCGCACCAATATCAAATGGACCGACAAAAGCATGGTTTTGACCAGCAAGTTAATGTCGGCAATTTTAGTCGCGCCCAAGTTCGATGCCACATTTTTCAACGAGAGTACGCGAAAATATGTGCTGATTCCGCATGCCGACTGGGCAAAACGCTATGCTCCCGGTAAAAAGGCGATAAAGGGACCCTTTCCCGGTGAACTAATCGCCGGCTACAAAACCAGCAAATACACCTGGCCGACCAAAAATCCTCACAAGAGCGTGGAATTGTGGGCAACAAAAGACCTGCCCATGAGCCCGCCATTGCAAGAGTTTGTTTCCAGCACCATCGGCATTCCCAGCAGCATCGGCATGCCGCTCAAAATGATGACGAAGTTCGACGACCGCCCGTCACGAGTCGACTTGGATACCAAGACGATCAAGAAAACCAAAATCCCCAAAACAGCCTTCGAACTGCCCAAGGGATTCAAGAAGGTTAAAAACGAGATGGAGCTCTTGCTGGGCGGCGACGACGAGGGCGGCATAGACCCGTTTATCAAGTAATACAGTTGCCATATATGGTTTGCTTTGTATTTGGCGTGGTATTGAATGTTCAACTCCCTTGCAGCACTTGAGGTGCCCTCTTAGTGGCTTCCATATTGGTAATCGAAGACGATGAAGACCTGTCCTCGACTATGGTCGAGTGGCTGGTCTTCAATCAGCACGACGCCGAGGCGGCGCTCACGGGCGAGGACGGTTTGGCGCGCATGACGGAGAAGGCTTTCGACGTAGTCATTCTGGACTGGCAACTGCCCGGAATGGCTGGCATCGATGTGTGCAAAGCCTATCGGGAGCAGGGCGGCAAAGCTCCCGTTTTGATGCTGACGGGGCGCAGGGACCCAACGGAAAAGGATGCTTGCATGAAAGCAGGCGCCACGGAGTTTCTCCCAAAACCATTCAGGTTGGAGCAACTCAGCAACCAGATTCAGAAAGTTCTCGAACTGGCCGGCACGAAATAGCGAGCGCAGAGCCGAAATAGTAAGCGCAGAGCGGAAGCAGCAAGCGCAGAGCCGAAATAGCAAGCGTAAAACCGAAATAGCAGTCACCCCTTCCAAGAGTTGATTAGATGGAAAGCTGGCTTCCCAGGATGACCCAAAAGAAAGCGGAGTTCATCGCGAAGACGCGAGACCGCTTGACTGAGATGGAAGGACTTCTGTCGACGCTCACCTACAGACCTTCGGATGCGGCAATCATCAAGCAACTGGCCGGGCACTTCCACCAATTGGCAGGCGGCGGCGGAATTTATGAACTCGACGACTTGTGCATGTACGCGCAGTTCGGCGAAACCATCGTATTTGCGCTGGTGCGCCAGGGAGGGTCTGCCTCTCCTGACGCTATCGACAAGCTTAAAGAAGCCGTGGAAAGCATGAGAGGAGCCATCGAAGTCGGGCGCCCTGATGCCAGACAGCAAGATGACACAGGTCCTCTGCCCGCTGTGGCTCCGGCGATCCAGGTTGTATCTAACGCTGCTCATAAAGGCAGGTTGCGAATTTTTGTCGTTTCTTCCGACACTGAGCACGTCGAGGCGCTCGAGCCGCTACTCGCCGGCAATGATTTTGAGTTTCGCGTCTTCACGAGCACGGCTGAAGCGCTGGAAGCTCTCCAGCTAACCTTCCCGGATGGCTTGCTGGTCGACATTCCGCTCACCGACGGGAATGGCTACGAGCTGGTCGCTAATCTGCGCAATCTGCCGGGCGGCAACAAACCGCCTGTAGTGATGCTTTCCAGAGAGCAGGGATTTTTAGATAAGGTCGGCGCCATCCGAGCCGGTGTCGATTCTTTCTTCGAACATCCGCTCGATTTCCAGGCTATCGTCGATAAGCTGCGTTACTTGCTCGACAGAGACAAGCCGGAGCGTTTCCGCATCCTCTCGGTGGAAGACGATCCGGACCAAGCCGAGTTCATCCGAGCGACGCTCGAATTCGCGGGCTACAACGTTTTGACTTTGAACGATCCAAAGGCGTTCGAAGAAGCACTCCTGGCATTCTGTCCGGACCTTTTGCTGCTCGACGTGATGATGGGTGACATCACGGGTTTCGAAATTGCGAAGTATGTTCGGCAGATGGAACGCTTTGTTGCCTTGCCGATTTTGTTCTTGACCACGCAAAACCAGTTGGAAGCGCATATCGAAAGCGCACGCTCCGGTGGTGACGACCATTTGATCAAGCCGATCGCGCCACCGCTTTTGGTGGCAACAGTGGCGGGACGATTGGAGCGTTATCGCGTCTTCCAAAAGATGTTGAAGAGAGAAGGACTGACCCAATGCCTTACTCACAGCGCCTTTATCGAGCGCGCCGGTGCGCTGGTAGAGCCATTCCAGCGCCGCTTCTCGCTTGTTCTCATGCTCATCGATATTGACGGTCTCAGGTATGTCAACGAGCGCTATGGATTTCCTGCCGGCGACAAAGTTATTCTCACCGTGTCGAACTTGCTGAAGAAGACTTTTCGTCACTCTGAATTGATCGGTAGAATCGGCGGAGATTCTTTTGGTGTGATGGTGGAAAACCTTTCAGTGCCGGAAGTTGCAGAACTGGGACAGACATTCCTGCGCGAACTGGCGGCGGTCGAACATGTCGGTGGCGGCGAACCGTTTTTCGTCACGGCTTCCAGTGGTGTTGCCTCGCTTGGTGACGGCATGGATTTGAAAGTACTGATCTCGGATGCTGAACAAGCGCTGCAGAGTGCCAAAGCACAAGGGCGCAACCGCCTTGTCCGGGCGGCAGGAAAAGCTTTGCGTTAAAAATGCTTGCACTAAAATGCTTTGCGCTAAGACTGCTTTGTTCTGAAACTGCCTTGCTCTAAAAACGATAAACACTGAGAGGAGAAGCTAGTGACTACCGACCTTACTTTGATGGAAAACCTCAAAGCGACTACTCGCGCGGACCACGACTCCGCAGAGGGACATGATTTCCAGCGCCTGCTTTTCACAGGACAGTTGCCTTATGAAACGTTCTGCGATTATGTCGGTCAATTGTTTGTTCTCCATAAAGCGCTCGAAGACGAATTGAAGATTGCGTTGAAAGATGAGCGCGTTAAAAAAGTGCTTGGCGAGTGGCAGTATCAGGAAGGTTTTTTAGACAAAGATCTCACGGCGCTTGGACGAAAGAGCGTTGATTGCAAGCCGCTTGCCGCTACTGCAAAAATTATCGAGTCGATTAAGTCCACCGGGAAGAAACACCCGATTGCCTTGCTTGGATATCACTATGTTCTTCTCGGCAGCAAACATGGGGCGCGCATGATTTGCCCCAATTTGAAAAAATCGTACAACCTTGATGGATCGGGCGGTACATTGTATTTCGATCCATATGAAGGTCAGTTCCACAAACTCTGGAATGAGTTCAAAGATTCGATGAACAGCAATGAATTGAATGAGGCTGAAACTGCCGAGATTCTCCATGCGGCGAAACTGATGTTTCGTGCTATGGGTGAAATCGGTGAAGGGCTCCATGCGAACGCGGCATAAAGACACTTGCGCTAAGCCTCTATCGAACTTTGCTAGTTGCGCATTTCATGTTAGAGCAGGCAGTTCAACGTTCGTTTCAGTACTTCTTTAAAGCATGCAACTGTTCCATCGGATTCGGATGCAATAGTTTCGGCAATGTGAACGTCAAACCAAAAGCCCCAGGCGAACCCGGGGCTTTTGCTCTTCCTAAGATTTTGAAGAAGTTACTGCAATTACTGCTTGGTGAAAGTCAGTGTGCAGCAGTTTTCGCCTTCCATCTTGGTTTCGCCTTTGAAACCAAATTCTTTGGCGAACATGGAGGTGCAGTTTTCAAACTGTGCGCCCATTTTCTCTTCTTGCTCTTTGCTCATGTGGCCGAACTTCTTGAGTGCTTCCCACATTCCGCAGGTTTTGTAGCTCAAGTGAGCTTGCTTTTCGTCGCCCCAGATTTCGATCTTGCTGCCGAAAACATTGGCTTCGTATTCAGCCATTGCTTTGACCAATTCGATTGGGGTTGTGACTTTCAAAGCTTTGAAGTAGCTTACTTTTTCTTGACGCTTGATGTTTTCAAACTTCTTGATCGCTTCTTCACCATGCTCGCAGATTACGCCGTAGGCTGCCATCCATTGCGATGCGAGAAGACGAGCGGTTTCTTCTTGAATCTTGTTGGTGGTCCACTTGGACTCGATCAGTTGTTTTGTTGCTGTTGTCATTTCGATGTACAAAGCTCCGTGTGTGATTTGATGCGCTAATTGTAAGAGCAGAGTTAAGTCAATTAGCCGGTTTTAAGAGAGCCTTTCTAATTGTGCTTGACATAGTGAGCCCCCTTTAATGTTTGGTAGAATTGGCTCCCTGACTTGGTTTTACCGCGTGACGAAAGTCGGAGGACGTAATGGGCCAAAGGCAAAGCTGGATTGCGATTAAGTCCGAAAAGGTTTCTGAATTGCTCGCTTACCTTAAGTTGCGACCTGGCGGTAAGCGATGCCAAACTTGTGATTTTGATTGGAATTACGCAGATATGCTCAATGGCTGGCATGTCGTCATTCGCAACTCGGACCTGATCAATGAAAATGTCGGCTTGCTATCGGGCGCCTCGGCTATTTCGGAAATAATAGTCGGTGGTGTCGAAGAGCATGTAAATTACAGCGTTTGTGAATTTTGGAGGAACAAGCAGAGAGTTTGGCTGATCCAATATGTTTGGAGAGACGACCATCCGGAACTCACAACAGAAGGTCCCGTGCCCGCATGCTTCCAAAACATCAAAAATCAATGCGAAGCCAAACAAGCGGCTGACAAGGAAGTTGATTATTTGATTGAGATACCGCTGCTCGTGTGCGAGGAGCTCTGTCGTTATGCACATGATCATGATATCGAAGGGCTGCCTCCCGAACCGTGCGAGAAGCTCGTGCAAATGAGCTCTTTTGATCGCATGAGCAACACTAAAGTCGAAAAATCGGAAACTATTGCAGATATGATTCGGTCCTTCTTCAAGTCAAAAGATTAGTGGATTGTTTCGCCATAAGTCTTTTTGCGTATACAACTGGAGATCGTTATGAATTTCAAAAAGCTAGCAACGCTCGGTGCGTGTGCCACTGCGGGAGTACTTTCGGTTTGTGCGGCGTTTTCCAAAGATCTGACCACCTCTGGTCCGATGTCAACCGCAGCAAAGCAAGATATCATCAATACTTTGCGCAGCAAGGGCTCTTTCCACAAAATGTTTCAAGGACTGGAGCAAACCTACGAACTCGATAATGAATTGAAGGGAAAAGGACCTTACACGGTATTTGCTGCCGACGACAAAGCCTGGAAGAAAATCAATCAAGCTGACCAGGACACACTCTTCGGCAACAGGAAAAAACTGGATGAAGTGCTGCGCTATTCCGTCATAAAAGGAAAAGCTTGGACTTCGGACGAACTGTATAAGATGCAAGGAAAAGAAATTCAATCGCTCGAAGGAAGACTCCTCAAAGTCGGCATGACTGCAGGCGAGAAAGAACAAGCTTTCCTGTGGCTAAATGATTCAAAAGTCAAAAATGCAGACATCAAATGCAGCAACGGCATCATTCATATTGTCGATGCACCGCTGATGCCACCGCTCAAAAAATGAGATTCCTCGCGTTCCAAATAAGCAGCGGCTAGTTAACCGATTTGTCTTTGATGCTCGTGTATTTGAAAGTCCTATCTTTGAGCGTGTAGATTCCGCCGTCCTGACCGGCGATATAGACGATTCCGTCTTTTGCTTCGATATCCGAAGCTGAAAGTGGTATAGCGCTCAAGTCTATGGTTGCGATGATTTTCGGATTACGTGGATCTTCTAAATCCACCGCTTTCACTTCGAGAAAACCTTGAACATACGCGCGCTGTCCGTCAATTGCCAGCCTGTCGGCCTGTCTGATTTTCAATGAGCCGACTCGCCTGGTTGCACCATCGGTAGTTTTCTCAAAGATGCTCAGTTCTCGATCGCCCCAAACTCCGCCTTCGAGTGCATAGACGTGTTGCTTATCCGCGGCCAAAGCGTAGGCGCGCTCGTCGATTTCAATCTGCCCGATTTTTTTCAAGTGCTCAGGATCTTTTGCATCAAAAGTTATGAGCAGCGTGTTCTTCGGCCCGGTTTCCGTGACGACGTACAAATGACCGCCATCCGAGCACAATAAATCTGCTCCTGTTTTCATCGGATAGAAAAATCTGTCATTACCGTTTTTCGGAAAAATGTGAATTCCGTCTTCCGCCGCTGCAAAAACATAATTCCCGCTGCCTGCCAATTCTCGGTTGGACTTATCGACTGTTTGAGACCAGACCTCTTTGAATATTCCGTTCGGTTGTTTCCTCAGAAGGGTGACAAGTGAAATGCGGGTGCCGCGATTAGGAAAGCGTTCGTCCGCGACGGCTAAATCTTCGCCGACTCGGCAAAATGCGCGAACGCTCTTGAAGTCGAAGGCTTGAATCGATGGCAACAATTTGCCGTCAAGTGGAAGTTTGAACGCGTGAATTTCCGACATGCCTGATGTGCTGTACAGCGTACCGTCTTGGATCGAAAGCATTTGCGAATTGCCGCCGAGTCGATGGCTTGATACCAATATTGGTGAAAATGGATTTTTGACATCGATGACTGAAAGATTGCCGGCATCGTTGGTGGCAAATATCGTATGTCCCTTGAAATCGAGACCGCAGATGCCGGTCACTCCAGTGAAAGCCGACAGCCGTACCGGTTTTTTATTGTCGTTGATATCGACAACCAGCAAACCTGAAGATGTGCCGATGTATGCAAATCCCTCTCGCACTTTTGCAGCAGTTCCGTACCAATAGGATGGAACGTCGAGACTGGCGGTCAGCATCGGTTTTGGACCTTTGATATCTAAGAGGGAAACTCCCGCGTCCGGAGAATCACCTGCAATCAACATTGTTTTTCCGTCGACGACCGCTGCGCCTCGACGCAATCCGCGCCCACCTGCTTTCCACTCGCCAAGTGCATTTGGTTTGAACGGATCGCTGATGTCGAATAAGCGCACGCCTTGATCTTCATCCAGCACGCACAGTCGATCGTTGTCGATGCAAATATTTTTCGCATCGAGGGTTCCATGTTTGTTTACCGCTCGATCTTCAAATGGAACCGCAACCGGGCGCATCGGGTTTCTCACATCCAGTACTTCCAGTCCGCGCATTCCCGCTGCAATGTATGCGCATCCATCTCGCACCACCGCCTTGGTCGGAACAGCCATGTGTCCGTATGCGGCTACTTCTTTCGGTTTTTCCGGATTGCTGACATCGACGATTCTGAAGCCGCCGCGCCCGTTGCAAATGTAGGCATATTTGCCGTCCAGAACTATGTCGCTTATTTGTCCGAGTAAAAGAAGCGAACCGACTGTTTGAATGTGTTTCGGATCGGCTATGTTGACGATGATCAACGACTCGCCGGCTCCTAAATATGCATAATCGTCGCGGACTCTCACGGCTGACAGGCTGCCGCTCTTTTGCAGAACAACTTCGAAGTTCTTTGCAGGGGGAAGCCTGGGTACATCGAATCTTTTGACGGCGAAAACGTCATAACCGGAGAAGAGCTGGGTCAGCGTCGCCAGACGCAACACTCCCGCGTGAACGTAAGCGGCAATAATTACCAGCGTGGCAAAAATCGCCCATAACCAAACTACGGGCGCTTTCCTTGCGGATTTGTGAGGCGCCAGGGGCGCCGATTGTGCACCTTGGGCGTCCATGGACGATCCTAATCTAATCGACATGATCAGCAGTACAAAGTGTCTACTGCGTAGATGTCTTTTTTAGGCCACAGTTCCAGGGCTGAGGTTTTTAGAGAATGGTTTTGAGATGTTTGACCAGCAAATGGTTTTCTGCCGGGCGTCCGGTTGTAACGCGGAAGCAGGTCGGCAGTCCGAAGGCTGCCAGCGGTCGGATAGCGATACCGCGCTTGAGCAATTCTTCGTGAATGCGATTGACCTTCTCCTGGCTGTGCATTTCAACCAGTATGAAGTTGCCGTGCGAAGGAACGCGCTGCAAGCCGAGCTTGTCGAAGGCATCTTCGAGGAACGCCATCGCATGACGGTTGTTTGCCAGTGTTTCTTCCAGGAAATCTTCATCGTGCAAAGCAGCCAGTCCAGCGGCTTGAGCCAGTGAATTAGGCTCGAAGGGCAGTCTGATTCTGTTGACGAAATCGATCAAATATTCGTGACCAAGACCGTATCCGAGGCGCAAACCAGCCATGGCATAAGCTTTGGCGAAGGTTCTCAATGTCAAAACATTGTCCATGCGATAACTCATGGAATCCGGATAGTCCGGATTCTCGCAGGCGAACTCGTAATACGCTTCGTCCATGATTACAAGGACGTGCTCTGGAATCTTCTTGATGAAAGTGTCGAATTCCTGACGCGTGAATATAGTTCCGGTCGGGTTGTTCGGGTTGCACAAGTAGATGATTTTGGTGCGGTCGTTGACGGCGTCGGCAATCGCATCGAGGTCGAAGTGATAGTTCTTCAGAGGCACTGTGCGCAGCTTCACGCCCTGTGCTTTGACAAGCACCAGAAGCCCGATGAAAGTGCCTTCTGATGTGAGTACTTCGTCATCGCCGTGCAAAAACGCGCGGACGATGTTTGCCATGATGCTTTCGGAACCGCTGCCGACTGCGAGGTTGTCTACGTGCACGTTGAGCTTGTGCGCGAGCGCTTCTCTCAACTTGATACTGCCGGACTCCGGATAGCGGCAGATGTCGGGCAAGGCTGCCTGAATAGCTTTGAGTGCCGACTCGGGAGGTCCGAGCGGATTCTCATTGGACGCAAGGTTGATGAACTTTTCAATGCCGAGCTCTTTCTTCAGTTGCTCGGGCGGTCTGCCGGGCTTGTACGAAATCAACTGTTCGATGTGGGTTGGCACGAGTTTGCGTGGTGCCAGCTTTCCACCCTGTGCCACCACCAGTCTCAGTGGGTCGGTCTTTGCTGCCAGTTGTTGAATGTATGTTGCCATGGCTTCCGTTTAGTAATCGGTTGGTAATTCCCTGCGCAAAACCATCGCCCCTTTTCAGGGGCTCTGAATCTCTCAATGTCACTGCGTTTTGGGCGCGTCGGCATTAAGAAACTTTGACGCTAAAGTAACATCTCTTTTTCCCATGTACAAGTTAATGCGGGATGAATTCCGTATTTATCAGATATATCTAACCTTAAGACTTCATTGTGTATCGGGTATATCTGAGCAGAAGTAGCGTAAAGGGGCAATGTATGGACGTTTCAGGTTTGAACGCGCGCAGCCGCGGCAGGTTGCCAGGCTTGATTGGAATAGAAATTGTTGAGGCGGCTAATGAAAAACTCGTCAGCAAACTTGATATCCGGGATGAGCTTTTAGCGCCCAATGGCTATCTGCATGCTGCATCAGTGATCGCACTTGCGGATACAACATGTGGATATGGGACGGTGCTGAATTTTAAGCCCGATGTCGCGTCATTCACGACGGTCGAGCTTAAGGCCAACTTCATAGGAACAGCGCTGAAAGGCACGATTTTTTGCCATGCTGAGAGAATTCATAGCGGAAAATCGACCGAAGTTTGGGATGCCAGGGTGAGCGATGGAGAAAATGGCAAATTGATCGCCCTATTTCGCTGCACCCAGATGCTCCTTTATAGGAAGGCGACCTAGGAAGCATGGCATCTGTCCTGTAAACGACCGAGAAGACCAGCCAATGGTCTCTTGGATAGCTTTGTGATAAGATCCTGCATATTACGCGGGTGTAGTTCAATGGTAGAACGGCAGCCTTCCAAGCTGCACACGCGGGTTCGATTCCCGCTACCCGCTCCATTTTTTACTGACACCTGTAACATCGGCTGAGCGACTTTGCCGATATCTTAGGTCAGAGCAAACACTTGAGGAAGGCGCGCCGTGGTTGATAACAAAATCTCTTTAAATGATGTGCTTGTCGCTCGCAAGAAAATTGCCGGCAAAGCGATTAACACGCCGTTCCGCAAATCCCACTGGCTGTCCGAGCTGACCGGCGCGGAAGTCTACTTGAAACTCGAGAATTTGCAGGTCACCGGCTCATTCAAATATAGAGGTGCATTGAGCGCCCTCACCCGCAGCAAAGAAAATGCGCTTAGCAAGGTTTTTACTGCTTCGGCAGGCAACCACGGTTTGGCGGTCGCGGAAGCGGCAGTCGAGCTGGGTCGCGATGTAACCATCTGCATTCCTGTCACGGCGTCCGCACTCAAACGCCAGCGCTTGAAAGACTACAGCGTAGCTGTTATCGAGCACGGCGACGATTGCGAAGTGACTGAAAGCTACGCGCAAAGAATGGCAAAGGAAAAGAAGGCCTTTTACATCTCCCCATACAACAATAGAGAAGTAATTTCGGGGCAAGGAACAGTTGCGCTCGAAATGTTCGAGCAAGTTCCATCACTCAATAAAATCATCTGTTCCGTAGGCGGCGGCGGATTGATCAGCGGCGTCGGCGTCGTAGCCAATGCCGTCAAGCCGAAGTCGGAGGTTATCGGAGTTGTTGCTGCAAATTCGCCGGCTATGACTTCTTCGATCAATCAAGGTCGTATCGTCAAAGTTATGCAAGAGCCGACCATTGCCGATGGTATCGCCGGTAATATCGAGCCGGATTCGATCACTTTCCCGATGTGTCAAGAACTGGTTGCTGATTGGGCAGTAGTTGAAGAGGAAGATATCAAAACAGCTATCTTCGAATTCCTCGACAACGAAGGCATGCTTATCGAAGGCGCATCTGCAGCAGCAATCGCAGGCATATTGCGCAAACAGGTTCAAATCAAGCCGAAGGAAACGGTCGGCATCGTCATTTGTGGTGGCAATATTTCGAAGCAAGAATGGCGCGAAATTATTGTCGAACACCTGGTTTCGAAATCACGCAAATAAGCGTGGGTCATGCAATGAAAGTGCTTCGAGAATCGGAAATCTAGCTTTCCGCTCGAAAAACGCTCTTAGAATTGTCGTAATGAATTCGAATGATGGAGCCTATCGCTATGCCGGAGGCGCCACTTGCCGTAGATAAAGTGCTCAAAATCGAATTCGCTTTCTCGCGCACTTCGTTGTGGTCGCTCAGGACGCTGAATTCCGGAGATTCGAGGAACCAGCCGACGCCGTCGCGAATGATTTTCGCACCAGAAGCGCCGCTGCCTGATTGCAGTTGCGTGATTGCACTTTCTCCACCTTCCAACTGCGCTTTCCAGTCCATAATACGCTCCTTTGGTGACACTATATGCAGTGCCAACGAAATCGGGTCTCTGCTCAAAGCTCCGGCCGACCGTAAGTGCTAAATGGTAGCACGATATGCACCGTTGCGCGCCAGCCTAAACACGGCGTTTGTTCAGAAAAATGGCAGCCAGCACGCTGATTAGCAAAGAGGCGATGCTAATTGACATGCCCAGCTTGAGTTTGTCAGGCGCGAATTTGAATTGGACTGTGTGTTCGCCCTTTGGAACGGCAACTGCTCTTACTGCATAGTCTGCTTGCAAGATTTGCGAACCGGCATCTTGTTTCCCATCTATATAAACCTGCCAGCCAGGATAGAAGCTATCTGATGTGACCAAAAGCGCCCGTTCGTTGGACCTGACTTTCACCGTCAGACTGTTTTCGGAAAGTTCGCTCACTTCTGCCAATGCACTTGGGTCTTTGGCAAAATCGAAGTTCGATTTCACAGTCTCGGGAGTTGAATCCAGCATTACAGTCGATGTGAAATCTATTGGTACGTTCGCCAGCTTTCCGGTCTGGATCGCGTTTGCTAAATCTTCTGGTGAAATAGTATTCGGCAATGTTCGCACGCTATTAGCCAGCCATACACGCGGCATGGCGCGGAGATTCTCGTAAATGAGGGCATCTCCTGCTTGCCTGGCAAGTTTCCATCGCGAACCTTGCGGTGCCGGATAACGACTGTCATTCTTGGGAATGACTACATATTTCACGGCGAGAATATCTAAACTGCGGTCTTCGTCGCTGGCCCAGGTTCCAACGAGAAAACCTCCTTCTTTCATATCGAGCAGTTTCGAAATTCGCTGAGGAAGTAGATTCTCATAGCCACATGCGTTTTCAACTCCCCACAGCATCGAAAGATTGACCGGAAGTTCGTCTTTGCCGCCGGAATTTCCTCGAACACTGAGCACGCGTTGATGTGTTTTTGCCGCTTCTGCATTCAGCCAAGCTGCATGCTCTGGTGGAATGACTGCAGAACCGGAGGGAGAAAGGACGGCGTATTCGGAGCCTGCCGCATATGCAGCAAAGTCGATTAGAAAAACAGCAATTAGAATGTGCCACCGCAGGTGAGGCAGCTTTACGCAGGCGATGAAAACGGCAGATCCGATGATGAACAGCGCAATGGGAATACCCAACGCGGCATTGCTCCAGGGCATGGCGCCGAAAACACCTGCGGACGTTTCACGAACACGTTCTTGCGACATGCCTGCAATCGTGCAAGCGATGAAAGCTGTCAGCGAGAAAAATCCGAGAAAAACTATGTGCGCGCGCAGCGCTGCTTTTTGCGAAATTTTTCCGGCGCGCAATGCCGCCACGCCCACTGCACACAAGCAACTGAGCGCCATGCCAATCTCCATGAAGTGGCGAGTGGGCACGCGGAATCGGTTGTAGCAAGGCAGTTGATATGCAGCTTGCGACAAAATGCCGACATCGCCGAACATTAGAATGAATAAGAGAATGAGCGCAACGATCCAAAAGATGACGACTTTTTCTTTTCGAAAAACAAAAGCGCCAATCGGTGCGATTAAAAATGTCAGCAGCCCGAAGTAGCCGGAAACCGTTTGCAAGTCGTATGCGCCGAAATAGTTACAGGCATAGATCGAGTTTTTAAACGCACCAAAGGCATACGGAAAAACAAGAAGAATTAGATTCACCGGCACCAGTGCGTATTCGACGAACAGTTTGTATGTCATTCCCCAGCGCCATGAAAAGCTCGCTAATTCAGCAGCGGGGATGATTGAAACAGCAGCGATTCCAACACCCAGAGCAAGAGCAAGGAAACTGAAGAATGCGAAGCGCAGCCTTTTCTCTTTCTTAGCCTCCAGTGTTTCCGCAATGACATATCCACCAAGAAGCGCAAGTCCATAACAAAACATCTGCGGGTGCCCAGCCAGGCACAGCATCGCTGAAGCTGCCACTGTCACGGCAAACCAGCGCGCGCTATTGTGTTTCCCTTCTGCAAGATCCATTCTCGATCGACGTATCGCCCAGAGCGCGAGCGGCAACCACGCGGCTGAATGCACCATGGTCGTGTGCCTGAAATTGGAAAGAAGAAATCCGTTGAAACCGTAAATGCAACCGCCTATCAAAGCGGCGGTCCAGCAGCGGGTAACAGAAAACGCATAGTACGCTGCGAAGATTCCAGCCATCGCAAATGCAGACATCATGTACAAATTCCATCCGCCCGGAATAGGTGAAAGAATTTGTTTCAGCGGATAAAAAATTTGCGATTGCGGATCGGCATACCAGGGAAAACCGCAGAGAATTTGCGTAGTCCAGATGTGGTTGGCTCCCTGAAAGGCAGGCAGGTATTGGACAAGCGCATCGCCTGGCGCTAAGAGTTTCCCCTGCAAAACAACAGGCAGGAAAAATGCACAAGACAGCGCAGCGAAGAATATTACAGTACAGAGATATGGCTTGCGATTGAATTTTTCAACAAGAAAGCTCATGCAGTTTCAGTTCCGGTTTTGCTTGAACGTCTCAAGCACACGCTTATTCCAGCAATCAAAAGCACCAAGTTAGCTAACGTGTGATACCAGAGCGTCAGCACGGACATTTTGAAATCGCCGAATTGAAAATGCAGGAATGTGAGGTCTGCTCCCATCACGAGCCAACCTAGCACCGGCCATGCCATCAGTGTGGCGAACCAGATTTTGCCGGCAGTGCTGTTTTT
>Ga0268299_1001769_pt1 | contig 32760 bp, 19 predicted proteins | sample NOBtaG_FD_193484 | JGI IMG/M metagenome (GOLD analysis project Ga0268299, IMG submission 193484) | Activated sludge microbial communities from bioreactor in Nijmegen, Gelderland, Netherland - NOB reactor | ecosystem: Engineered > Bioreactor > Aerobic > Activated sludge | place: Netherlands... | reverse complement strand
GGGCGGGTGCGGGCGGGTGCGGGCGGGTGCGGGCGGGTGCGGGCGGGTGCGGTGTTGCACCGGCCGTCCGGGTGTTCGCCCCTCGGCCTGAGCGGCCTCGAGGGTGGCCGACGCGGGCACTTACCGACAACTGTCCCGCCGGTCACCCCAAGCGCGGCTCTTTTGCGCCTCGGTTCTTGACGTCACAGAGGGACAGTTGACCGGCCGCCCTCGCGGACGCCAGGCCGAGGGGCGGACACTCGGACGGCCGCCCGGCTCCGGCTCGACCGCCGGCGCTTACGCCTCGGTCAGGCCGATCCATTTCGGCACGTCGGGCAGGACCGTCCGATCGAGGGCGTCCAGCAGGCGGCCGGGGTCTGCGTCCACCAGGATGGCCGCCCGGTGCTGGGGCCGGATGAACTGCTCGGCGACGGCGCGATCGATGAACTGGATGACGGGATCGTAGAAGCCGGCCACGTTCAACAGGCCACACGGCTTCCTGTGGACGCCCAACTGCGTCCAGGTAACCGCCTCGAAGAACTCTTCGTAGGTGCCGAAGCCGCCCGGCATCGCGATGAATGCGTCGGACAGCTCCGCCATCATCGCCTTGCGCTCGTGCATCGAGTCCACGACGTGCAGCCGGGTGAGCCGCTGGTGGGCGATCTCCCGCGCGTTCAGGGCGTGCGGGATCACCCCAATCGCCTCGCCCCCCGCCTCCAGCACCGCGTCGGCAACGATACCCATCAGGCCGACGTGTCCGCCGCCGTAAACGAGCGACAGGCCCCGCTGGACGAGCGTGCGGCCCATCACGCGCGCCGCCTCCGCGTAGGCGGGGTTCGCGCCGGCACTGGATCCACAGAACACGCACACACGATGCATCGAACGATCATGTCGGGTGCAGGGGACAAGCGCAAGGTGCAGGGGTGCAGGGGTGCAAGGGTGCAGGGGTGCAAGGGTGCAAGGGTGCAAGGGTGCAAGGGTGCAAGGGTGCAGAGGGTACCTGCGCTCTCGAGTGGCACGTTCGCCTGCGTTCCTGTGGCCCAAGCCCTTAGCCTGGAGCCTGGAGCCCGAAGCCTGACCACGACGAAACGAAGGACACGAAGACGGACACGAAGAAATCTGTGCAGGGGGACACTGTCGCTCCGACCCATGACTCCTCAAAAAATATGTCTTCGTGCCGGACTTCGTGGTCCTCGTGTCCTCGTGGTGTCTCTCACACGCCGCGGGGCACCGCGCACGGGGCGACCGGTGGCGCGGGTGTAAGCTGAAGATGTCCCCACCTGTCGAAAGGCCTGCCCATGGTCCGGCGGTTCGCGACCCTGGTCGGCGTTGTCCTGCTCACCGCGCCGGCACCGGCTGTGGCGCAGCAGCGGATCTTTGCGCTGATCACATCACAGGACCTCGCCAATCCGGATACCAGCCTGTGGGAGGCGCGGGTCGACGCCGGCCAGGTGCGCGACGCCCGGCCACTCACCGTCGTCCCTGGGTGGGTCGCGGCGGGGCCGGTGGTCACCGCTGGCGGCCAGATGGTCGTCTGGCGGACGAGCACGAGCACGAGTGCGAGGGCCCTCGCGGCTTTCGATCGCGCCGGCGGCACGACGTACCTGCTGCCGGACGTCCAGGGTCTGGGCGTCAGCGACCCCACGCGGCCGCGGCTCTTCGTGCAACGCGGGGACGAAATCGTCAGCCTGAGCCCGAGCGGCACCCATGTGCTGCCGGTCACCAGCGGGCTCACCCCCGTGGGAGTCTCACTCGATGGTGGACGACTCTTCGCGGTCGCCGTGACAAGCGAGGGCCCGCCCCGGCAGTACGAGCTCCGCGTCATCGACTCGGCCACCGGGGCACCCCTCGGCGCCATGCCGATCGGCAGCGATGTCATCCAGGTGGTTCCCGCTCCAGACGAGACATCCGTCTGGGTGCTTTCACAATCCCTGGTCGGCGTCACCTACACACCGATCCTGCGCCAGCTCTCGGTGCCGTCCGGCGCGACGCGTCTCTCGATCCCGCTCCCGACCTGGAGCGGCGTGAGCATCATCGCACCCCGCATCGAGGGAGTCGATGACACCATGTCACGAGTCGTCGTGTCCCTCACGACGACGATCCTGCCTCCCGGCAATGTCGCAGCCGGTGAGCTCCTCACATTCGATGCCATCAGCGGCGCAGAGGTCGGGCGTGTCCCGCTCGAGGGCATCTCCAGCAGCAACCTCGACGCCGGGGCCGGTACGGTGTTGAGCTACTCGGCGAGTTTGACGTTTCGTCCGACGCCGCGCTGCGGCCCAGGGTGGCTTCACGTCACCTCCGCCGCGACTGGGCAGGAAGTGTCGCGCGCTGCGATCGGCACCGACGCGTGCCTGAAGGTGGCGTTCGCCGCGCCGCCCGTGCCACCCGTGCTGAACGCTCCGGTCCTGACGCCGAACCGCACGGCGACACTCTCGTGGGCACGCTCGCCCGAGCTGACCCAGGGCTTCACTGTGGAAGCGGGCTCCGCACCCGGCCTGTCGAACCTTGCGTTCGTGCCGGTCATGACCGGGACGACGCTGACGGTCCCGAACGTGCCACCCGGCACCTACTACGTGCGCGTCAGGGCGTGGAACTACATCGGCCCGAGCGTCCCGTCGAACGAATTCGCCGTCGTCGTGCCGTGAAGAAACCACGAGGGCACAATGGACACGAAGACGGACACGAAGCAGATCTGTTCAGGGGGGCCTCGCTCGGACCCATGACTCCTCAAGAAGTACGTCTTCGTGCCGATCTTCCTGTCCTTCGCGCCTTCGTGGTGTCTTTCACACGCGCAGCAACACGCCGCGCGCGGGGCGGCCCGTGGCGTAGGTGATGGCCTCGGCGTAGAGCGCGACCTGCCTCCGATACGCCGCTTCGCTCGCACCGAGCTCGGCGTCGGTCTTGAAGTCCACCACTAACCAGCCGTCCTCGTGGTCGAAGGCCAGGTCGGCCTGGCCGTCCACGAGGACGGGTGCGGACGGGTGCGGACGGGTGCTGTCAGGTGCGGGCGGGTGCAGGTGCGACGGGTGCGTGCCGGCCTGCCCCGCCGAAGCTCCGGGCGAGTCGGTGGAGCGCAGGCTGGTGCTGGCAGGTGCGGGCAGGTGCGGGTGCGGCAGGTGCGGCAGGTGCGGCAGGTGCGGCGGGTGCGGGAGCACCAGCGACACCGGGACTTCTCGCAGGCACGCTCGGCCGTGTGCCTGGGCCCGGCGTGCCAGCTCGAGCAGCGGGTGGCGGAGGACATCGACCGTGAGGGTGGCGGCGGCGTCCGCTTCCACGGCGGGTGCGCTCAGCAGGCGGGCCTGGATTCCGGAGACCGCGCGCACCTCGTCTTCGTCCGCACCGAGCGGCACGGTGGCCAGCACCGCGTGCACCAGCGTGCCGAAGCGCCGGCCCGCGGGGCGGCCGGCACGGGGCGGCACTGTCTCCACCGTCACCGCGGCCCCGGCGATCGCTTCGTCTCCCGTCACGGCCTTCGCCCACTCGGTCGCCGTCAGCACCGCCATGGAGGGCCGCCCGCCCCGGGCCAAGGTGTCCGTCCGCCACTGCTGCCACGCCTCGAAGCAGGCACGGTCCTTCGCCACCTCCTCGGGCCTGGCGTCCTTTGTGATGAGGTGCTCACGCCGCAAGCCACGGCGCTCCTCCCCCTTCGCGTCGATGGCAAGCGGGTCCCACCACACCACGGTGAACGGCTCACCCGTCACGGGGTCGTGCATCGCGTAGGCGCCGGGCCGCACGGTGGCGGCGGTCGCCGTCTCCAGGTCCGGCCGCTCCAGCACCGTGTCCTTGCCGCGGAACGCGGGGACGCCGCTGGCGGCGCCCGGGCTCTGACGAGCCGCGAGCGGCGGGTACAGGCACTCGGACAGGGGATCCACCCAGCTCCGCTCGTACGGCGCATCGCCGACGTTGGGCACCACGAGCAGGTCTCGGGCCCGCGTGGCCGCGACATAGGCCAGTCGCACGCCCTCCGCGCGATCGCGGCTGGCCTCGATCGCGTTGTGCTCCGCAAGGTCCACGGGGATCCATCCGCCCAGCTTGATCGCGCACAGGCCCCGCTTCGAGTCCAGGTACCGCGAGGCGTCGTCTCGACTCAGCTTGCACCCGATGTCGGCAAGGATGACGACCGGGAACTCCAGGCCCTTGGCCTTGTGCACCGTCATCAGCCGCACGCCGTCGGACCCTTCTTCCACGATCGGCGCCTCGGGCGTGGGCGCGCGATCGGCCGCCGTGCGCAGCTCGTCCACGAACCCGCGGAACGACAACCCGCCATCGGCCTCGTACTGCCGGGCCATCTCCGCAATCTGCAGGACGTTGGCGAGTACCTGCTCGCCGCCCCGCCACAGGACGAAGCCCGCATGCGCGCGCGTCGCCTCCATCAACTGGCCGATCGTGTCGGCCACCGGCCGGTGGTTCCGCAGCCGGTTCAGCTCACGCAGGACGCCCAGCGCCTCGGCCACCGGCGCAAGCACCTGCGGCAGATCCTCCGGAACGTCGTACGGGCGGAAGCCGCGGCCGAGCGCGTGGTAAAGGAGCAGATCCTCCTCCCCGACGGCGAAGAACGGCCCGCGCAGCGTGGCGAACACCGACAGCGCATCCCCGGGCCATTCGATGGCCGTGAGCGCCGTGCGGAGCGCATCCACTTCCTCACGCTCGTGGAACGCCTTGCCGCCGACGAGCAGGTGCGGCACACCGCGTGACTCCAGCGCCTCGACGTACGGCTGCGTCACATCGTCCTGGTAGTTGATGAAGCGCCGGAAGAGCAGGCAGATGTCCCCGGCCGCGACAGGACGCCGCGAGCCGCCAGGCCCGGGGATCGTCCACCCGCTCTCGTTGATCAGCCACCGCACGAACTCACCGGTCACCTCCGACAGCGACGCGGCGATGTTGCCGAGCGTCACCTGGCGCCGGCCGTACGGCCGTGGGATGGGCAGCGCCACCACCGCGGGCTGGCCGTCGTGATCCGGTCGATCCGGCCTCAGCTCCACGTACCCGGACTGCAGGGACTCCGCGTCTCGCACCATGTGCACGCTGAACGCCGCGTTCACCGCGCGCTGGATGGAGGGGACGCTCCGGAACGACGTGCGCAGGGTCACGCGCGTGGCGCCGTCGCGTTCGACGAGCTGCTCGCAGATCTCGTGGTAGATGCCCACGTCCGCCCGCCGGAAGCGATAGATGGACTGCTTCGGGTCGCCGACGATGAAGAGCGCGCCGGGGCGGACACGTCCGCGGTCGTCCGACGCCAGCGCGAGGAGGAGCGCCGCCTGCAGCGGGTCGGTGTCCTGGAACTCGTCGACCAGGATGTACCGGAACCGTGCCTGGAACTCGCGGCGGACCTCGTCGTTCTGGAGGACGAGGCCGCGCGCCCGCATCAGCAGGTCGAGAAAGTCCAGCGCCCCGGCCTTCTGCTTGCGCTGCTCGTACCCCTCGATACACGCGAGCAGGTCGGCGTGCACCAGGGCCGCAAGGTCCGCGTCCGCACGATCGCGGAACTCCACCAGCGCGGCGACCAGGGCTTCCCGCGCGTCGAGGATGGACTGGCGGCCCACGGTGCGGCTGTACTGGGCGCCGCTGCCCCTGCCCTGCAGCAGGTCCCGCGCCTTCGCGCCAAGAGTGCAGAGCCGGGCTTCCCAGCCGTCGTAGTCCACGGGACTGAAGTCCCGTCGCTCCTGCTGCTGCCTACCCTTCCGGCTCTGGGCAATGTCGGCGGCCGCGCGCCGCAGGTCCTCGGTGTTGCGATACACCAGGTCGCTGCGGCTGATCGGCGCCTGGCTGAGCTCGGCGAAGGCCATGAGCGCGTCGATGAGGGCATCGATCTCGCGCTCGCGTGCGAACCCGGCGGGTCGCGTCCACGCCGCGGGATGGTCGCGCCACTGCAGCAGCTCCAGGCCCGCACGTCTCAGGCGCTCGAGCGGCCCATCGTCTTCCTCGTCCGGCGACCAGGCCGATCGCGGCCGTCGCAGCGAGCGGCGTACGCCCTCCGACGGGTCGTCCAGGTGCTGCTGTATCCAGTCGGCGAAGGCCTCGTCGAAGAGACGCTCGGCCTGGCCTTCGGTCAGGACCTCGAAGGCCGGATCCACCGCCGCCTCAACCGGGCGCTCGCGCAGCAGGTCGGCGCAGAAGCCGTGGATGGTGCTGACGTGGGCTTCCTCGAAGCGCTGGACGGCCTGCTCGAGCCGCCGACCGTCCTCGCTCGCGGAACCGGCCCGCAGCCGCGCACGCTCGAGCTCCTCGCGCAGGCGCAGCTTCAGCTCGCCGGCCGCCTTCTCGCTGAAGGTCACGGCGACGATCTGGTCGATCCGCTCGGCGCGCCCCGTCTCGATGAGCCGGACCACCCGCTTCACGAGCTCCGTGGTCTTGCCGGTGCCTGCCGCGGCCTCCACGACGAGCGTGTCGTCGAGGGCCTCGCTGATAAGGTGCCGGTTGTCCGCGATCATGGCATCTTCCGCAGCGCGTCGAGGTCCGCCAGCAGCTGCGCCGGCTTCCGCAGCGTCCGCCGCTCCTCGTCGCGCCCGCACACCGCGGTGAAGTCGCAGAACGTGCAGGCCTCCCGCGCCGGCCGGGCCGCCAGTGTCCCGTGCTCGATGGCACGGTCGATGATCTCCAGCACCTCCACGCCCCGGCGCCGCGTGAGCACGTCGAGCGGGATGGCGTGCTGCGAAAAGCGCCCGGCCGTGGTGCAGTACGAGAGCCGCCCTTCCTCGACCGTGTCGCCCGTGAGGCTCTCGAGCGCCAGGCCGTACAGCACGGGCTGCAACACCCGGCCTCCATCCACGATCGTCGCCAGCGTCGTCCGATTCTTGCCGGTCTTGTGATCCGTCACGCGGACGATCTTCGTGCGAGGCTTGCGCTCGACGAGGTCGATGGAGCCACGCAGCAGGAAGCGCCCGTCGACGCGCGCGGGATCCGGCGTGGACGCCGGGTCGCGCTGTCCGTCTTCCGGCAGGCCGAAGGCCAGCTCGAAGCGCTCGGGCACCCAGGTGCGCCCATCGGCCACCAGCTGCTCCAGCCATCGGTGCAGGTCGCGCGTCATCGCCTCGATCTCGTCCTTCCACACGCGCTCGATGGCCGGGGCGAGCTTGTCGCGGGCCTCCTCGGTAACCCGCGCGATGGCCCAGCGCAGCTCCCCACGCGCCGCGGGGAGCCGCGCGTCGTCTACGGGCAACTGCCCGTTCTTCTGCAGCACGCGCAGGAACTCGGTCTGGATCGCGTGGAAGAGGCTGCCCTTCGTGAGCGGGTCGAGATACTGCAGCGGCGCTGGATCTTCGAGGGGCGCCAACCGGTACACCGCCGCCAGCAGGAACTGGTAGGGGCACGACGCGAACCGCTGGAGGGCCGTGAGCGAGTACGGCCGGCGCGTCAGCCGCTGGACCTCCAGGGCCGGCTGCGTGTCCGGCGTCACGCGGATGATGCCGTCGGAGGTGTGCCACTTCGGCTGCCACCGCGCCCAGCGCTCGGTGACGGATCGTCGCAGGGCCTCGTTCAACTGGATGAGATAGCGAGCGCGGCCCTCCGACGCCTTGCGGTGGCGTTCCTTCAGCAGTGGCAGCAGCACGGCAAGGTCGTGCTCGAAGGCGTCGATGGCGCGATCGGGATCCGCCGGCGCCGGCCAGGCCAGCGACGCACCGCCCTCGCGCGCCGCGTGCTCGGCGAGGTCCGCGTATCGCGGAATCGATCCCGTCACCGCGCGCATCACGTCGAGCACGTAGAACGACGGGACGCGCGGGCGTGATTCGCCCACCTCGATGCGGGGATACGACAGGTGAATCCGCTCGCTGGCCGCGCCCACCGCCAGCCGGAGCTGCAGCCGTTCCTCGTCGGCGCGCGTGTCCATCACGGCCAGCATCGGGTCCACCGCCAGGCGCCGCCGATCCAGGAGGAGCGCGTCCTCGCGCAGGCGCTGGGGGAACACGCGCTCGGCCAGCCCTGGCACGAAGACAACGCGGAAGCGCCTCCCACGTGCCGACGCGGGCGTGCCCACGAACACCGCGCCCTGGCGACGACGGGCCGGCTCGTGCGTGAGGGTGAGCAGCCGGGGCGTCAGGACGTCGCGGACCTCCGCGAGCGTCACCGGACCAATCGCGCCCAGCGGCCCCATCTCCGTGAGCACGCGGAGCACGCGCGCGGGCTTGCGCAGCACGCGCGGGGCCAGTGCCTCGAACGCCGCCAGCCACTCTCCCCACGGGCGCGGCGTGCGCCAGCCGTCCAAAGTCTCGACGATGGGGAGCGCGAAGTCCTCGAGGTGACGCAGTTCTTCCTGGTCGCGGAGCACGGCCGCAACGCGCGGCGAGTCCTCGTCCTCGTCGCGCAGCTCGCGCAGACGCAGGTCGTACTCGTGCGCCAGGCCTTTCAGCCGTCGCTTCCAGCGGTTCAGCCCCTGGATGACGTACGCCTCGACGAGCAGCTCTTCCCATCGCCATGGCGCGCGCAGCGTTCCGGCGACGATCCGACTGCCATCGCGCTCGCCGGGCCCGGGCGCCTCCTCGACCGGCGCCGGGTCCTCCGCCCGCTCGTCGTCGCGCACGAAGCCGCTGGCGAGGTCGTCGGTCGGCGGCGTCCACGACTCCACGTCCAATCGCCCGGCGTCTGCCGGCTGCATGGCGGCCGCGGGCACCTGGGACAGCGAGAGGTACTCCGCGAACCGGCGGGCGGAGAGGTGCTCGTCCGCGCAGGCCAGCAGCGCCAGAAAGGCGCGCCCCGCCGGATCCGGCCGGCGTGTGCCCCGCTCGAACCACACAGGCACGCCGGCGCGCGCCAGCGCATGCTCGAGCAGACCGAAGTACGTGTGCGGCGCGCGCAGCAGGATGGCGATGTCGTCGAAGGGAACGCCGCGATCGGCCTCGGCCAGTACGCGGCGCGCGATCTCGACGGTCTCGCGACCCTCGCCGGGCGCGGAGAACAGCGAGACGGACTCGTCGATTGCTCCGGCGGGCGGAGGCTCCGGGGAGAAGAGGTGTGCCTGGAGGCGTTCGAGCGCGGTGTGTGCGTGCACCCGGCGGCCACGCGACCGGCCCGGCGCCCCTTGCCCGCTGCCGTCGTCGTCCGAGACGAAGGCGACGCCCATCATCGAGAGCGCGGACAGCGTGCGGACGTCCCCGGCAGGCACGGTGATGGTGGCCGTCGCCGCGCGCGCAACCAGCGCCGCGATGAACTGCTCCTCGGCACGCGACGCGATCGGCACGTCCAGCAGGATCACGGCCGTGCCCGGGTCGAGCGCCTCGCTCTCGGCGAGGGCAGATGTCGCCGCGGCCCAGAGCCCGGCGCGCGGGACGGTGCCCGCCGCCCGCGACTCGCGCCCCAGGCTCGCGAGCAGCGTGGCCAGGTCCGATCCCGCCTCGTCCAGCGTGGCGAGCCGATCGGGCTCCACGCCAGCCATCTGCAGTTCGTCGAGCGTGCGCGCGGCCGCACGAGGAAAGCCGGGGGTCTCCGCCACCGGGGCGAAGTAGCGGAGCGCCCCGGCCTGCACGGCATCGAACCGCGCGCGTGCGACGACGGCCTCGGCGCCGATGGCGCTGGTCGGCGTCAGGCGCTGCCGTGCCAGGCGCGGCAGTGCGAGCCGCATCACCAGCTCGATGAGGCTCGTCCGCGTGACGCCGAAGAGCCCGCCGCGCGCCAGGGCGACCTCCGCCGCGCACTCGTCGGCGGCCGCCCGTGAGGGCGCGACCAGCAGCGTGGACCGTCCCGGCGGAGCGCCGGCCAGCGCCGCGCCGGCGGCCTGCAGACGCACGTCGGCCGCCGGGTTGGTGATGACCAGACGATCCCGCACGAGCGCAGCATAGCAGGCGCTCGCTGCGCGAGCGTAGGATCAAAGGTCGCCGGCAGCGATCGCTCGTGCGAACTCGGTCGCCGGCAGGCAGTCCACGCCGTCTTCGGTTCGAAACGACCGCGGCCCGAGGTGCACGAGCAGGCGCCGGCGAACGCCGGGCAGGTCGGCAATCGCCTTCAGTCCTCCGAGGTGGCTGGCGGACGGCCTGGCTGTGGCTTTGACTTCGATCGCGACGAATCGACGGCCCTGCCTCAGGATGAAGTCCACTTCGGTGCCGCCCTGCGCGGGCGCCCAGTACGCGATCTCGTCGTAGAGCCTTGCGTACGACTGGCGCGCGCGGAGCACACCGAGCACCCACCCTTCCAGCAGCGATCCGCGCTCTTCTGCCGTGGGCTCGGCGTACTGTCCCTTCATCGCGCGGACGATGCCCGCGTCGGTCCAGAACAGCTTGGGATGCTTCCGTTCCTTGACGCGGAGCCGGGCCTGGAAGGCGGGCAACAGGCTGACGAGGTAGGAGTCCTGCAGGATGTCGAGATATCCGCTGACGGTCGTGCGCGCCACGCCCGCGTCGCGCGCGAGGCCGGCCGTGTTGATCACCTGCCCGTGGAAGAGCGCGGCCACGGGCAGGAAGCGCGCGAAGCCGGGGAGGTTCCGGACCAGCGCCTCGGCCTGCACCTCCTCGCGCAGGTAGAGCTGGACGTAGGCTTCGAGGCGGTCGCGCCTGTTCTCTGCGCACCAGATGATGGGAACGCTGCCATATTGCAGCACCGCATCGAGGTCGAAGTCGCCGCCGAGCTCATCTGGCTGGAGTGGGTGCAGCTCCCGGCGCACGGCGCGGCCGGCCAGGAGGTTGGTGCCAGCAGCCTTGAGCTTACGTGCGCTCGATCCGAGCAACACGAACCGCAGGCGCCGGTCCTCGATGGCGCGATGGACCTCGTTCAACAGCGACGGCAGGCGCTGCACCTCGTCCACCACGACCCAGCGTCCGGCGGACAACCGCCGCAGCTCGTCGCCGAAGCGTCCAGGCTCGCGGAGGTAGGACTGGTACCGGCCCTCGTCGAGGAGGTCGAACCGCGGCGCGTCCGGGAAGTGCTGCCGCGCCCAGGTGCTCTTGCCGACGCCACGCAGCCCGAACAGGAAGAAGCTCTCCCGGGGCGGGCGCAGGCTCCGCGGGTAGCTGTCCACCATGTCGTCTATTTTACTGGAAATATGACGGCATGGTGACAACAGCGGCAGCGCGTCAGACGGGTCACAGCACGCAGCGGTGGTCAACTGAACGGGGCCAGGAGCGGAATGGCGGGCACGCGTCGGCGACGCTCCGCATCAGGCGCGCCACATCGGCGCGATGGGCCTCAATCGAGCAGTCCAGGCACACGATGCCACGCTCGATCAGCTTCAACACGGATCGGCGCTTGAGCCCTCCGACTGCGGTCCGGTTGCCGAGTTTGCCTCGTGACTTCGTGCCCTTCGTGTCCTTCTTACGGCTGTTGCGTCTCCGTGCGCGGCGCGGCCTTCCCCGCGTCGAGGTCGTTCCAGTTGAGGATCGCGTTGAATCCCAGGAAGAACGTCCCCTGGGTCTGCCAGCGCCAGAACGGGCGGATGGCGAACAGCACCACGTGGCCCTTGCCCACGGCAGCGTCGACCACCTGGGCGCGGCCCGAGAGGAACTGGCCGCCCGCCAGCGTGCCCGAGAGCAGCATGTCGTTCGGGTTCTGCGGGAACGCGAGCACGACGCGCGGCCGCGACTCCTCGACGCTGATGCCGAAGGCACGCGCCATCTGACGGAACTCCGCCGCCGCATCGGCTTGCGGCCGGGCGTCGCGCGGTGCCTCCTCCGGCTCGAGCGGCGAGATGCGGAGCGGCGAGTTGGCCATCGGCGTCGTGTTCTGACCCACACCCGGGATCTGCGGGCCGCCGCCGAAGAACCCGGCGAACTCCGCCGGGATGCCGCCGCCGCCCGCATTGATGACCGGATCCTGGTTGAAGTAGACCGGCAGCGTCGCGTTCTCGAAGCCGTAGGCGATGGGGCTCTTCCGGTCGGCCCAGGCACTGCGCATGATGGACCCGCGCGCGAAGAGCTGCGTGGGCCGCTCGATGGTGACGCCGCTGGTGACGCCGAACTCCGGCAGGATGGTGGCGGTGGACCCTTCGGTGATGAGCGTGCCGCCCTCGCGGACGAACTTCACGAGTTCCAGCAGCCCTTCCATCCCCATGCCGCCGCGGATGTCGTCGGCCTGATCCAGCGCGCCGAGGTTCGGCGTGGCATCGGTCTTCCTGTAGGGGAGCGGCAGATCCCCGGTCATGGCAATGCCGTTCACCTGCGACTGCGCGGACCCGCCCACGTGCGGGAAGACGATGACGTCGTACTTCGCGCGCAGGTTGCCCTCGCGCAGCCTGATGTCCGCGAAGTAGGTGTAGGGCACCTTGTAGGTGTCCAGCGCCGCGCGCACCCACCCCTCGTCCTGCGTCCGCTGCCACGCGTGGACGTAGCCGATGCGCGGGACGTCCAGGTCGTGCGTGCGAACCGCGGGCGCCGAGGCCACAGCCCATGCGGACAGGCCCAGGGCCTTCAGCGCCGGCTCTACCGCGCCGCGGTCCGCGCCGGACAGGATGAACGCGCCGGCCCGGAACTTCTGGCCGCCGGCCTCGAAGTCCTCCTCGGCGGCCTGCATCTTCACGCCGGCGTGCTCGAAGCGAAAGCGCATCAGGTTGTTGTCGGTGGTGTGCGCCACGATCAGGGTGTTGCCCGTGCCTTCGATACCGCCCGGCGCCACCGCCTCCGAGGCGACGAGCGACATCGGCTGCGTGAAGATCGACGTGTCGCTCACCGCCTGCAGCTTCACGTTCCGCATGTACTGGAACGTCCATCCGGTGTCGTCGTACGGCCGTGGGTTCGCCGGCGCGTAGTTCTGCACCGAGAAGTACATCTCGGCGAGCGTGCGGTACGGTTGATCACCGCGCACCACGTAGTCGCCGGCAGCCACCGAGACCGATCCGGCCTTGAAGGCAGCCGTGGCACGGTGCACCTCCAGACCCTGCCGGCGCAGCTCGTTCACGGCGTCGGCCGCATCGGCCTTGCGGTACTGGGCGGCCGGGATCACCCAGGCGTTCACGGCGCCGGTCTTGCCCTCCTCGATCGATCGCTTGTTCTTCAGCCAGTAGTTCTCGAGGTAGGTGTCCTTGTTCTTCGCGACGTGGTTGAGCGCGATGAGGACGGCCGACTGCTGGATGTTGGTGTTGTTCCGCGGCCCCCACTTGATGGACGGCAGCGGCGGGTTCGGCCGGTACCACTCCCGGCTCGTGGTCGTCGCGCCGGCGCGCGCCTCGTAGTTGTCGGGCCCGTAGCTCTGCACCTCGTAGAACCGCCCGATCGCGTTGTGCGAGTGCGCGATGAAGAACATGTAGTTGGGCACCCACCCGTCGTAGAACCCGTAGGTCCACACGCCGGGTACGCCGCGCTTGGTCATCTCCATCACCTCGGTCTTGGCGAGCAGCCACCACTCGTCGACGGTGATCGGATCCAGCGCCTCGTTGTACGGGCCCGTGCCCGTGGAGGCGTACAGGTACGTCTGCGCCTCGTGCAGGTCGTGCATGATGGTGGGCTTCCACTCGTTCTGCACGCGCGTGACGGCCTTCGTCAGCTCCAGGAACTGCCCCATGCCGTCGCGGTTGTTGTCGTGCGCCACGTACTTGCCCCAGTACATCAACGGCAGGCGCGCCGCCCCCTGCGGCCGCTTCTTGTTGAAGTAGTAGGTGTCCACCTGCTTCTCGCGCCCGTCCACTTCGATCACCGGCGTGATGAAGGTGATGACGTTGTTCCGGATCTGCTGGACGAACGGCGTCTCCTGGACAATGAGCCGGTACGCCAGTTCCTGGAGCATCTCGGGGCCGCCGTTCTCGGGGGAGTGGATACCGCTCGTCAGCCAGTAGATGGGCTTGGCCGTCTTCAGCAGCTGCTGCGCCTGGGCCTCGGTGGTCCTCCGGGGATCGGTGAGCTGCGCCAGCATGTCCTTGTACTTCGCGAGCTGCTTGATGGTGGCCTCGTCCGCGATGGCCAGCAGCACCATGTCGCGGCCTTCCTCCGTCTTGCCGATGGTCCACATCGACGCGCGGTCCGACGCCGTGTCGAGCGCCGCGAAGTACCGATGGATGTCCTTCGCGTAGGTGATCTCCCCGGGTGTCCCGACGATGCGGCCGTGGAACTTCAGGGGCGTGGGGACGGTGTCCGACGCCGGCAGGTGGTCCACCAGCTCCGTGGTGATGCGCGGATCCTGGAGGTGTTCCTTGATCTTCGCGGTGTACTCCGCGTCCACGCGCTGCGGCGTGGCCGCGGGGCGCGACTGGGCGCCGGGCGTGGCGGCCAGCGGGGCGGCAAGCAGCAGGGCCAGCAGGGCCGCGGGCATCTGACGGGTAGCGGGTGCGTTCATGGGCGGGCTCCTTGGGGGACGCGCCGTGTGTGCGATGGGTACTTGGCGCATCCTACCGCCCCGGTGGCGGGCGGATGACACGGATTGTCTCCCTGCATCCACGCGTTGTCACATCTGCACGGGTGTCCGGGGCGTGGTTCTGGGCGATAATCTCCATCTCGGTCCCGCAGGGCGGCTCCCCCACACCTGGACCGGTCAACCGATGTACGTCGCCCAGTTCGGACTGCTCGTCGTCGAAGCAGCCGTGATGTCTCTGCTCGTGCTCGGCCTCTTCCGCGCGCGCAGCGTCCTCGGTCTCTCCCCCCTGTACATCGTGATGGGCGGCTTCCAGTACCTCGAAGCCACGCTGTCGCTGCAGGTGTCGCTCTGGCCCGGCTTCGAAATCTACCCGGGGTCGTCGGTGATGTTCACCGCGAACCTCTTCGCGGTGCTGCTGGTGTACCTGAAGGAGGACGCGCTCGAAGCCCGCAAGCTGGTGTACGGGCTGGTCCTCGCGAACGCCGGGCTGATGCTCGTCTCGCTGCTCGTCAGCGCGCATTTCGTGCTGCCCGGCATCGATACCTCCACGTCGATGACGGCGCGTGAGTTCATCAACAACGCGCAGATCGCGCTCGTGGGCGCGACGCTGCTCTTCGTGGATGTCATCGGCATCATCCTGGCGTACGAGTACATCAGCCGGTTCACGTCCTCCGTGTTCGTGCGCATCTTCGTGGCGCTGCTGGTGGTCGTCGCGTTCGACAACTTCTTCTTCGCCGGCTTCCTGCGTTTCGGGCGATCGGACTTCTGGGTCACGATGATCGCCGGGCTGGTGAGCAAGGCCGGCGCGACCGTGTTCTACGCCACGGCGCTCTGGGGCTACCTCCGGTTCGTGGAGCCCCGCGAGGTGACGAGCTCGGAAGGGGACATCGCGGACGTCTTCCAGCTGCTTACCTACCGGCAGAAGTACGAGCGGGCGCGCGAGCAGATGATGCACGACTCGCTGACGGGCCTCTACAACCGGCTCCACTTCGAGGAAGTTGTCCCGAAGGCGATGGCCCACGCGCGGCGCTACGAGGAGCCGCTCAGCCTGATGATCGTGGACGGCGACCACTTCAAGACCATCAACGACCGCTTCAGCCATCTCGAGGGCGATCGTGTCCTCAAGCTGATGGGCGACACCATCGCGGCCGAGGTGCGCGCGGCAGACATCGCGTGCCGGTACGGCGGGGACGAGTTCATCGTGGTGCTGCCCCGCACCGACGCCGAGGCCGCGCGGGCGCTGGCCGAGCGCATCCAGGTGCGGCTGCGCGAGACCTGCGCGTTCGCCTCGCCGCCGTATCCGTGGGGCATGCTCACGGCGACGGTCGGCATCGCTTCCTGTCCGCGTGACGGCCGGTTCGACAGTCTCGAGGACCTGATCCGCGTGGCCGACCGCCGGCTCTACGACGGCAAGCGCTCCGGGCGCAACGTGGTGGTCTCCGACGACCCGGTCCTCACGGCGGTGCCGAACCCACCGGCACGGGCGGCGGAGGCGTAGCGGAGCGACCTGGACGAGGGCGTGAACGGCGAGCTACTTGCGCCAGCGAGACGTGCGACACAGCTCGAATACCTCGCCCGGGACCTAGTCGGGCTTCAGGTCCCAGAACCAGGCATTGCCTCACCAGATCCGCCGAGCCCCCAGGCGTGGCAGACGTTCGCGAAGGCGCTCCAAGGCGGCCGCGAAGAAACCGTCACCGTCGTAGAGCATGCGGGCAGCGTCCACGACTTCGGCCTGGAGTTGCCGGCCGGACTCAGCGATCGTCAAGGCACGCACGCGTTCAACCATTACGCCAACGGATTCTCCCACTTGAGATCGGCAAACCTCGCGAAGTCACCGTCGGAGGACTGCAGCGTCAGGCCATGCTCGATGGCCAGGGCCGCCAGGTGGGCGTCAGGAACCAGACGGCTGGTGATCCAGGGGGCCTGCAGTAGCCCACCGAGAATGCCCCGATGCGCGGCGCCCGGCAGCGGCACCCAGGCTGGCTCGCAGGCCAGCCATTCGTCCACTTGGCGCCAGGCGTCGGCCATCGCCACGGGCTGACGCATCACCAGAGGATTCGTGGCGATACGGACGAAGGCGAGCAACGACGCCCACGGCAATCCCACCGGTACCGAGCCGTTCAGCCGATCGTCCAGCCACACGCGGGCGGGCTCGTGTTCGGGCGCCGATCGATTGGCCGCGTAGAGCAGGAGGTTCGCATCGACGAGGATCACCGGTGGCGCTCGCCTTCGATCCGTGACAGCACCTCCTCGACGTTGTCAAGGCTGCCGACGAGGCTCGGGCCGAGGTCGAACCCGCGCGTGCGGTAGGGCGTGCGGGGGGGCACAGCTGCGTCCAACGCCCGGAGCCCGGCGCGCAGCGCCTCGTTCACGACAACCTTGAACGGCCGCTCTTTCGCCGCCGCCTTCAGCCGCACGGCCACATCGTCGTCCAGCGTCAAGGTTGTTCTCATGTATTGATGTTATGTACTTGATGTGTTGATGTCAACACCGGCTCGGCATTTCAGCGACGCGGCGCCTGGTTGCGCTCGGCCTCGAGCGCCTGTACGCGCTCGGTGAGCTGACGCAGCGCCTCCTGCTGGCGCTCGATGAGGGCCTGCTGTTCCTTCACCGCATTGACGAGGACGGTGGTCAACCGGTCGTACTTCACGCCTTCGACCCGGCCCGCGTCGTCGAACACGGCGAGACGCGGGTCCACGGCCGCGACGTCCTCGGCACCGAAGCCGACGTCGCGCGCCCCGCCGTCCTTCCACGTGAAGCTGATGGGCGACAGGCGACCAAGGAGCGAGAGCCCCTCGCTGAAGGGCTCGACTTCGTCCTTGTAACGCAGGCTCGACGAGCAGGTGGCAATCTGGTTGCTCGCATTCCGGCAGAGCGTCGTGGCGCCTGCAGTACCGAGTGAGTCCACGCGCAGCGTGCCAGCCACGTGCAGCAGCGCCTGTGGGTCGGTTGTGCCGACACCGATGCGGCCATCGTGCTCGATCCGGAAGCGCTCCGCGGTCGTCTGCGTGCCGTTCGCGGTGGTGAGAAACCGCCAGCGGGCACCGCCAGCCGTTGGTGTGAAGTTCTCGGAGGCTTCGGCGAAGAGGAACGCGCCCCCGTTGAAGAGCGCACCGGTGTGGCCGCGAGCCACGAGGCTCAGAAGGTTGTCACCGTCCAGCACGGCGGCGCGCGCAGCCAGTGTGCCCCTGGCGCGAAGGCTGGTGATCGTCGACCCGGAATCGGACGCGCTGATGCGTTCGAGCCGCGCGACGGCGTCGGTGCTCGTCGACAGGACATGCAAGCGGGCCTGTATCGGGCTCGTCGTCCCAATCGCGACATCGGTGCCGAGAACCGCGCCGTTGACGCCCTGGACTGCGCCCAGCACAAGAGCATTGTCCCGATCCACCCTGGCCAGCGCACCGATGGCCGTCGCGTTGGTCAGATCGCTGGCGCCCACGTCCGCCCCAGTGCCCAGAGCCGTGTTCATCGAGCCGGTCACGTTGAGTTCGAGCGCGTTCTCACCGACGGCTGTGTTGTCCGATCCCGTCGTGTTGAGGCTGAGCGCCTCCTCACCAACCGCCGTGTTGTCCGAACCAGAGGTCGTCGCGGAAAGCGCAGCGGATCCGAGCGCCGTGTTCTGGATGGACGTCGTGCTCTGCCGCAGGGCTCCGGCGCCGAGCGCCGTGTTGCCAAATCCTGATGTCTGAGCACTGAGCGCGGCGTCGCCCACCGCCGTATTGCTGGTGCCGGCTCCCGTGGGCAGGGCACCGGGCCCTATTGCGACATTCGTGGATCCGGCTGCATGCTCGTGGTCGGCCCGGGCTGTCGCATTCAGCAGGCCGTCGCCACCAAACTGCACATGCAGCGTGACGTCACCGGTCGTGCCGCCGCCCAGGAGGCCCAGACCCGAATTCACCGCCGTGATGTCGCCGCCGCCCGTCCCTGTCGCGGCCTGGCAGACGACCGTGCCGTTCTCGGCGATGCTCCGGATGGCTTCCCCGTGGGACACCCGGACGCCACCCGCCGCTGCAGCACCGCGGGATCCACGTTCAGCGCGATGTCGCCGCTCGTCCCGCCACCCGTCAGCCCCCCGCTCGTCGTCACCGCCGTGATGTCCCCTGCCGCCGTCGGCGCCGGCCGCGGCACCCCCGACAGCGCGCCGCCGAACGCGAACGTCCCGGTGTTCCCCCCGCTGTCCCGCCACGTCCCGCTCAGCGTCGCTACCGAGATCCGCGCCTGCACCGGCACCGGCTGCCCCGACGGCGCCACGATGTTCAGCCCGAATCCGATGCTCCCGTCCGGGTTCACCGCCGCCACCCCCACCACCGGCGCCCTCTGCGCCGCCCCACACTGGTCATCCGTGCCATCCAGCGTGTACACCGCCCCGTCCTGCCGCACGTTCACCGTCACCCGGTTGCAGTACGGCTGCAGCTGCCACGTGAGACTCCCCAGCGGCTGGGCCGACACAGGGGTCGCGCCCAGCAAGACGGAAGCGCCAACCAGGACGAGGACGACCGGAGCCGAGAGACGATTGCGCATGCACCCTCCATGACCACCGATCCCCATGGCGTCACGGTCGGGGAAACCGGCTCATCGCTCGCCGTCACGGTGTTCCGCTTACGCGGGTCAGGGTCATCGACGCAGCCGACACCCAACTCTGCATCTCCCGAACCACGCCGCGATTCTGCGCGGTCTCGACTGCGAGCCCGTGGACGCCAGGCGGCAACGTGATCGTTCGCGAGAACGTGTCGGTCTTTGCCGTCTCGTCTTCGGAGAGCGACTCGGCGAAAGTCAGGGCGTTGGACACGCTGAACCGCACGTTGGCCGAGCCCGACCCTTCGCGCCGACGCATGCTATAGCTGACGACGACCGTGAACGTCGTCGTTGTCTCGAGGTCCAGCACGATGTTGGCTTCGGAGAACACGCCGAATGCGTCCAGATTCTGAACCGACTCCTGGCGGTCGACCGATCCGGTGAGGCTCATCGAGTCGGCGCCGATGTCGACGCGTCGTCCGGCCACCGCGGTGATGCCTGCCTGGTTCAACGTGCGTCCCACTGTTCCGGTCGCGACCGTGGGCGCGGCGTCGTTGTAGCGCACGTCGGTCTCGGTCAAGGCGTCGTAGATCCGGAGCTGGGTGGCCGCGACGCCGCTCGAGGCCGCTCCCGCGTTGACCGTCCTCGTGGCCAGAGGGAGGTCGTCGAAGGGAACCGGATCGGCAACGGCCGCCGTGATCGTGATGACGCTGCTGGTCGTCGTCGGTCTGATGATGAGGTCGCGCACGAGCGGCAGCGCGACCACGCCGCCGCCTGGAGTGACCGTCGCGCTGGTCGCCGTGATCGTCAAGACGGCCTGCGCGGACAGGCCGGTCGCCTCGACGTTGTCCGTGAACATCAACCGCACCGCGATCGGCATCCTGGCGTCCACACCAGGGGTCAGCACGGGCAGCGGGGCCGCGTCGATGACGAGCCCGAGGCAGTACTCGGTCGGGAACGGGTTCGGCTCGTCGAAGGTGCTCTGGAACAGGAAGTCGAGCGCGGACACCCGTTGGACGTGGACGCGGGCGAAGGGCTTGTCGGCCAGGCACCGCGCGTTGGCGCGTTCCTGGGCGAACTTCGTCCCGAACGCCAGCGCCGCGTAGGCGTGCTCGACGATGGCCGCGAGCGGCCTGGTCCGATCGAACGTTCGAATCGGGCCGGCGACGATGCTGTAGGCCGCGGCCCACGCGATCCATTCCGCCTGGACATCGTCGAGGAAGTCGTCCCTGTTCCGCCCGGCTGGAACCTCGTCGCCCACGAGCAGGTCGAAGCGGGATCGGAGGCCAGTCGTAGACCAATCCGTGAGCGCGACGTCCAGGACGTAGGCACGGAAGTTCGGATCGGTCACGTCCTCGTCCACGAGGATCAAGGCGGCTGCCATCAGCTGGCAGGCCACTTCCATCTGTCGGGTCACCAACCGCCCGGCGCAGATGCCGAGGAAGTTGTTCAGGAGCACGATGTCCGAGAAGTGCGGCACCCGCAGCGACAGCGTGCGGTCCGTCAACGCGACGGGCACGGTCTCGATGCGGCGCCCCTGGTCGCTGGTGACGATCGCGGCATATCCCCCGTTGGCCACCGGCATGCCGGCCGGGAGCGCAATCGACAGCGTCGCCGGAACGTCGAAGGACAGGCCCGACGGCTCGGCCCGCAGCCCCAGCACGAAGCTGCCGGAGCCGGGCAGGTTCGATGCCGACACGAGGGGCGTGATGCTGACGTTGGTGGCGGTCGCCACCGCCCCGGCCGGAAACGCCAGCGTGTACGCGAGGCCGTTGCTCGCGGTGGTCGCCACCTGCCCGCCCGTCGTCGGGATGGTCGCCGTCGAGGTTCGCGAGGGATCGGTGACCGTGGTCACGGCCGGCGCGACGGTGAACTCCGTGGTGGCCAGCGCGATGAGCTCCCCGCCGCCGATGGCGCCATCAGCGAGCGCGCCGGCCGAGAGCGCGGCGAAGTAGACGCGATAGAGGCCGGGAGGCTCGCTGCCATTGAATGCGTACTCGAAGAACGTGTCGTTCTCGTAGGTGAACGGCGAGGCGAGGCCAATGCCGCCAGCCACCGGGACGAGCGTCCGCAGGTCGCTGAAGCGCCCGAAGCGCGCGCCGATGCCCGGTCCGGCGGACACGACCGTCGAGCCGTCAGGCAGGAGGATGACGAAGTAGAAGTCCGCGACGGCGCCAAACCCCGTGTTGGTGACGGTCACACGCACGGTCAGGGGCTCCCCGGTGGAGAGCCGCGAGTCGCTGAGCGACACACCCAGCTCCGGCGAGGCGGCCTGTCGTGCGAGGAGAGGTGCCCCGGCCAGGACGGCCAGGACGATGGCGACGATGAGCCGGAGAACGAACGCCGGGTAGTTCCACATAGTGACTCCTGCTCTCAGAGCGGCGACGGGCGGGCGGGTTCGACGTTCTGGAATGCCGCGACGGTCTCTTATTCCGGGAGCCGCGCCAGGGCGGCCTCGATCGCAGCCAGGCGCCGCTCGAGCGCCTCGTTCCGGTCCCGCAGGTCCGCGTTCTGCGCCTCCAGTTCCTTCACCGCGTTCACCAGGACGGTGGTGAGGCGGTCGTACTTCACGCCTTCAACGGTGCCGTCCGGGTTGAACACCGCGAAACGCGGGTCGATGGCCGCCACGTCCTCGGCACCGAAACCGACGTCCGGCGGCCCGCCGCCCTTCCACGTGAAGCTGATGGGCGTGAACCGCTTCAGCACCGCAAGGCCACTGGCGAACGGCGCGACCTGTTCCTTGTAACGCAGGCTCGACGAGCACTGTGCCACTTCGTTGGTCTGGAGGTTGCGGCACAGCGTCGTGGTGCCAGCCGCAGCCAGCGCGTCCAGCCGGAGCAGGCCCGTGGCATGGACCGTCCCGTTGACGTGCAGCACGGCATCCGGTGTGGTGGTGCCGATGCCCACGCGGCCGTTGTGCTCGATCCGCAAGCGCTCGACCGAGTTGAGGGCGCCGTCCGGCGTGGTCCCGAACTTCCACCGCGTACCGTTCGCGGTGGTCGTCCAGTCCTGCGAGGCCTCGGCCACGGCAAAGGCCTTGAGCGACGCGAAGGCGGACCCGTTGTAGGCGCCGCCGCTCACCGTGAAGAGGTTGTCGTTGGCCAGGACGGGTGCGGGTGCGGCACGCGTTCCGCGTGCCCGCAGCGACTCGAACGTCTCGTTGTTGTTGCTGGCGCCGAAGTACGTTGTCCGCATCACGTTGGTGCCGTCGGTGATATCGCTGCTCTCGCGCGCGACGTCGAGCGTGCTGTCGGGCGTGCTGGTCCCGATGCCCACGCGTGCGTCGGCCGTCGCCCCGTTGATGCCGTTGATGCTGCCGAGCACCAGCGAGTTGTCCTGCGCGACGAAGGCGTTGGCGCCGAGCGCCGTGGCATTGCTGAGCGCGCCACTGGCAACGTCGGCGTTGTCTCCCACAAGCGTGTTCAGCGAGCCGGTCACCAGCAGCGCCCCGGCTTCATTGCCGAGCGCGGTGTTGCTGGAGCCGGTCGTCAGGTTGCTGAAGGCTCTCTGGCCGAGCGCGGTGTTGGCCGTGCCTATCGTTGCTGCATCGAGCGCAAAGGCCCCGACCGCGGTGTTGTTGCTCGTCGTCGCAAACAAGAGTGCAGCACGGCCGACGGCCACGTTGTGGCTGCCCGTCTGGTTGGTGAAAAGCGCCGAATGGCCCACAGCGGTGTTCAGTTGGCCGGTCGTGGTGGCCCTGCCGGCAGACGCGCCGACGCCTGTGTTGCCGAGCGCCGTCGTATTGCGGAATGCCTCGGAACCGACGGCCGTGACGGCTGACGTATCGGTGACGCTCCGCGCCGCCTGATAGCCGATTGCGGTGTTGTTCGAGCCGCTGTTGGTGAACCGAAGGGCGTCGAAGCCAATCGCGACGTTGTTGACGCCAAAGCCGGCCAGCGCGCTGGTGCCAATCGCCACGCTCGACGCGTTGTGCAGGTGCTCGTGATCCGCTCGCGCGACCGCTTCGGCGATGCCGTCTCCGCCGTACACCACGCTCAGAGTCACGTCACCGGCGTCGCCGCCTCCGGTGAGTCCGACCCCCGCGGTCACGGCGGTGATATCGCCGCCGGCGCTGCCCGTGATCGGCTCGCAAACCGCCGTCCCGTTCTGCAGGATGCTCCGCAGCGCCTGCCCCGCCGGGCACGCCGTCGTCACCCGGCTCTGCACCACCGTCGGGTCCACCGCCACCGTCACCGCCCCCGCCAGCCCGCCCCCCGTCAGCCCCGTCCCCGCCGTCACCTCCGTGATGTCCCCGGGCGCCGTCGGCACCGGCCGCGGCAGCCCCGGCAGCGCCCCGCCGAACGCGAACGTCCCCGTGTTCCCCCCGCTGTCCCGCCACGTCCCGCTCAGCGTCGCTACCGAGATCCGCGCCTGCACCGGCACCGGCTGCCCCGACGGCGCCACGATGTTCAGCCCGAATCCGATGCTCCCGTCCGGGTTCACCGCCGCCACCCCCACCACCGGCGCCCTCTGCGCCGCCCCACACTGGTCATCCGTGCCATCCAGCGTGTACACCGCCCCGTCCTGCCGCACGTTCACCGTCACCCGATTGCAGTACGGCTGCAGCTGCCACGTGAACGTCCCCAGCGGCTGCGCGCCGGCTTCGGCGGTCACGACAAGGCCCATGAACACCGGGCCTGCGATGGAAACCATCGAACGATTCATGGTGCCTCCAGTTGTCAGCGGCGTCCGGTCGCCAGGAGCGCTTCGATAGTGGCGACCCGCTGCTCCATGGCGCGATGCGACTCCCGCAGTTCATCGCCGATCGTCCTGAGCGCCTGGTTCTGCCCCGCCAGGTCGTCAACGAGTGCCTTCAGCTCCCGGATGGCCTGGATGGCGAGCAGCGGCAGCTTCGCGTAGTCCACCTGCCGGTACCCGTCGGCGTCGGTGGTCACGAGCTCCGGCAGCACCGCTTCCACCTCCTGCGCGACCAACCCGTAGGTCTCCTCCGGGCCGAAGCCCTTCTCCGGATACGCCTCCCGCCGCCAGAAGTAGTGCACGGGGCGAAGGGCGGCCACACGATCCAGCGCGGATCCGAACGGCGTGATGTCCCGCTTGAATCGCTCGTCGGATGAGCACGTGCCGACGATCACGCCGCCACCCCTGTTCTTGAGGCATCCGTTGGTGCCCGACGTGCCGACGCGGACGTCACCGAAGACGTCCAGCCGGTCCGGCGGATCGTTCGTGCCAATGCCCACCCGGCCGTTGTGATCGATGACCATCGCCTGGCTCGACGCATTGGTCGAGAGGTTGGGGCCCACCATGAAGGACAGCCGCGATCCATGACTCGTCGGCGTCCAGTTCTCGCTCGCGGCGGCAACGACACGGGCGGTGGCGATCTCCGCGAATGCCGTCCCGTCATGACCGACGCCGCCAAACGCCGCCAGGGTGTCGCCGGCCTGCACCGCAGCCGGGACTTCCGGGGTGCCGCGGGCGTGGCGGCCCATGAATCCGGTGATCGCCGGCGTGTTGGCCCGCGTCGTGACATTCAGGACGGACCAGTAGTTACCGAAGTGCACTACATCGAGCGGCACCTGGGGCGCCGTGGTGCCGATGCCCACCCGCGTGTCGGCCGGCGCACCATTCACGGCGTTGATGCTCCCGAGCACGATGCTGTCGCTCTGGTCTACCTGGGCCCGCGCCCCGATGGCGGTGGCGTTGGTCAGTGCGCCGGCGCCCGCAGCCAGGTTCGCTCCGTCCCCGAGCAGTGTCGTATACGTCGCCGACGTCACCCGGTTGCCGGCCCCGGCGCCGACCGCGACGTTGTGGCCCCCGCTGGTGTTGTTGAACAGGGCGGCCTGCCCCACCCCGACGTTATGGGTGCCATCCACGTTCGCGCTGAGCGCACCGTTGCCGACGCCAACGTTGAAGGACCCCGTCGTGTTGTTGAGCAGTGCGCCCCCCACGGCGATGTCGTTGGTCCCACTCGTGTTGCTGCGCAGGGCCGTGTTCCCGAGGGCAACGTTGCCGCTGCCGCCCACGTTGTCCCGGAGCGCCTGGTTCCCGACGGCGACGTTGCCGTTGCCGGTCGTCGTGAAGCGCAGCGTCTCGCCCCCCACGGCGACGTTGCCGGCGCCCGACTGGTTCGTGAAGAGTGACAGGTTGCCAATGGCCACGTTGCTGTTGCCGGCGGTATTGAATCGGAGCGCATTGCTGCCGATGGCGACGTTCAGCCCTCCGGCCCCGTTGGCCCCGAGCGCGCCTGCGCCGAACGCGGTGTTCGCGCTCCCGGTGGTGAGGGCGGCCAGGGCGCCATGGCCGGCTGCAGTGTTCTGCGTTCCGATCAGCGCGTGGGTGTGGTCGCTGCGGGCGACGCTGGCCGCGATGCCCGTCCCCCCGAAGTCCACACCCAACTCGACGTCACCGGCAAGGCCGCCGCCGGTCAGCCCCGCGCCGGCGTTCACGGCCGTGATGTCCCCGCCCGCGCTGCCCGTGATCGGTTCGCACACCGCCGTTCCGTTCTCCGCGATGCTCCGCAGCGCCTGCCCAGCCGGGCACGCCGTCGTCACCCGGCGCTGCACCGCCGTCGGGTCCACGGCCAGGGTCACCGCGCCCGCCAGCCCGCCGCCCGTCAGTCCCGTGCCCGCCGCCACCTCCGTGATGTCCCCCGGTGCCGTCGGTACCGGCCGCGGACTCCCCGCCGCGTTTCCGCCGAAGGCGAACGTGCCGGTGTTCCCCCCGCTGTCCCGCCACGTCCCGCTCAGCGTCGCCACCGACATCCGCGCCTGCACCGGCACCGCTTGCCCGCTCGGCGACACGATGTTGAACCCGAACCCGATGCTGCCATCCGGATTCGGCGCCGCCACCCCCACCACCGGCGCCTTCTGCGCCGCCCCGCACTGGTCATCCGTCCCGTCCAGCGTGTACACCCCGCCGTCCTGCCGCACGTTCACCGTCACCCGGTTGCAGTACGGCTGCAACTGCCAGGTGAAGCTGCCCAGCGGCTGGGCCTGCACCTCGCCGGCCGCAACGAACAGCAAGGACACGCCGACGAGCACACCAGTCCACACCGCGCGCATACGCCCCTCCAGATAGACAGCTCACGCGATCGATCGCCTGATCACCAGATAGATCCTCAGATCACTAGATAGATCCCCAGATCACCAGATAGATCCCCAGATCACCAGATAGATCCTCCGATCGGAAGCTCTCCAGTTCGATCACCAGATCACCAGCTCACGAGATCACCAGATTTGCCGTCTCAGGGATCCACCCTCAGCGTCGCCACATTGCTCTGCCTCGTGTTGCTTCCCTGCACGAGCAGGCTGTACACGCCCGGCGACACCTGCGGAATCGTCAGTGTCAGGCTGCAGCAGGACGCGGGGGCCACCGGTGAGAACGCCGACGTGCCGGGAGGCGCCGCCAAGAGTTGGTATTGGATGCCCGCACCGAACCCGAGGTCCGTCCACGAGAACGTCACGGCGTCTCCGGCGCGCGCCTCCGTCCGGGACAGGCTCAACGTGAACGGCGCCGCCGGCAGCACCTCCAAGGAGACGGGCGCGCTGGTGATGCTTCCGCCGCTCACGACCAGGCTGTAGGTGCCCGGCGCCACGTTGAGCGGGATCGGCAACGACGCGCTGCAACAGCCGGCCGTGGCCACCGTGGTCGGCCCTCCGATGCCAGGGCCACTCAGCACCGTGACCGCGTAGCTCGCCATCACTGGCGTGGACTGCCACGACAGCGTGACGGCCTGCCCGAGCGTGACCGGGCCCGCCGGCGCCAACGTGATGAAACCCGCTGGCGTGCCTACCGTCACCGCCACCTCGCTCGTCAACGTGCTCTGCCCCACCGCGTTCGCGGCCCGGACGCGCAGGTAGTACGTGCCGTTCGGCACGTCAGGCACCTGCAGGCTGGTGTTGGCGGTGCCCAGGCTGGCGATGACTGCGCCGCGCGGCGAGAGCGCGGCCTGCACCTCGTAAATCGACGGCGCGCCACCGGACGCGGGCGCATCCCACGCGATGTTCACGGTGGTGCCGGTCGCCGTTGCCTGGAGGTTCGTGGGCGTCCCTGGCGCGAGGGCGTTTGCCGAGAACGCCACGTTGTCCACAACGGGGAACCCGAATGAGAGAATGCGCACCTCCAGGATGCGCTCTGGAGACACGATCCCGACGAACGTGCGGACTGGCCGGGCAGCAGTCAGCAGGTTGACCGGGTAGACGCCACTGGTCGTGCGCACCTGCACCGTGACGTTCTCTCCCTGCTCGAAGACGGTCATGACGTCGCCGCCCATGGCGTAGACATCTGCCGGGGGGGTGATCACGATGGCGCTGTTCGGCCCGCCCACGTTGGTGGTCTGGACGATGATCGGCGGCCCGTGCATGATCGCGCCCGACCCCCAGTCGTAGGCCGGAGCAAACGTGGGACTGACGACACGGAGGTAGTGGGGCACGACGGCGTTGCTCGGGCTCACGCCGACGAAGCGCATACCGAAGCGGCTGAATCCCTGGGCGGTGTCAAACGCGGTGAACGACCCGTTGGGCGCAACCGCCTCGAAGTCGATGGTCGTCACGTTCCCGGCAGCGGCCGCCCATGCGGTGCGGTTCGTGAACATCGTGAACGGCTGCGCCAGCGCCACCCCTCCGGTGGCCAGCGCCAGCACCGCAGCGAACACACCGACGCGAACCGTACGCATACACACTCCCCTTCCCTCGTGACGCCGGACCGGGACGCCTCGTCGGGCCGATTACTCCCGGCGACCCGCAACCACGGCTTCCAGCGCAGCCAGCCGGCGCTCGAGCGCCGCGTTCTGCTGCGCCAGCGCCTCGTTTCGAGCGCCCAGCTCCTTCACCGCGTTGACGAGCACGGTCGTCAGCCGGTCGTACTTGACGCCCTCCACCGTGCCGTCCGGGTTGAACACCGCGAACAGCGGGTCGATGGCCGCGACGTCCTCGGCGCCGAAGCCCACGTCGGCCGCACCCCCGTCCTTCCATGCGAAGCTGATAGGTTTCAGGTGCTGGAGGAACGTGAGGCCGCCGTCGAACGGTCGGACGTCCCGCTTGTAGCGGAGGCTCGACGAGCACGCCGCAATCTGGTTGCTCGCATTGCGGCAGAGCGGCACGGCACCAGCGGCGCCGAGCAGGTCCACCTGCAGGGTCTCGCCGATCTGCGCGGTGCCGGCCACGTGGAGCCGGGCGGTGGGAAAGGTGGTCCCGATTCCGACGTTGCCACTGTGCTCGATGCGCAGAACCTCGTCCTGCGTCCCCGACCCGTTTGCTGTGGTGAAGACGCGCAGGCGGGTACCGTTGACACCCGCGCCCCAATCCTCTGTCGCCTCCACCCGGAGGGAAGCGCCACCGCCAAACCCCGATCCGGAGTGGCCCGAGAAGAACACCGATCCGAGCCCGTCCCCGGCGACCACGGCGGACGGGGCGGCGGCCGAGCCCCGCGCGCGCCGCAGTCCGACCAGTGGCGCCAGGAAGCCCGACGTCGCGGACGTGTACTTCGTGAACTGGACGTTGTTGATCGATGAGTCCGTCACGACCTCGAGGCGGTTGGACGGGGTACTGGTCCCGATGCCGACCCGCGTGTCCGCGGTCGCTCCGTTGATGCCGTTGATACCGCCGAGAACCAGGGAGTTGCTCTGGTCCACCCGCGCAAGGGCGCCGATGGCCGTGGCGTTCACCAGCGCGCCGGAGGCCACGTCGGCGCCAACGCCGACGGCCGTGTTGAGCGACCCGGTGACGTTGCCTTCAAGGGCGTTTTCACCCACCGCTGTATTGTTCGAGCCCGTCGTGTTACTGCTGAGGGCCTCCTCGCCAAGGGCCGTGTTGTCGGACCCGGTCGTCGTCGTCAACATCGCACTGGATCCGAGCGCCGTGTTCTGGATGCCTTCCGTGCTCTGAGCCAGGGCACGGTGACCCACCGCGGTGTTGCCGAACCCCGACGCGAGCACGTTGAGTGCAAGGGTGCCGACCGCCGTGTTACTGGTGCCTGGTCCCAGCGGCAACGCCCCGGGGCCGATGGCCACACTCGTCGCATTCGCCACGTGCTGGTGGTCCGAGCGCGCCGCGGCGTTGACCACGCCATCGCCGCCGAAGACGGCATGCAGCGTCACATCCCCCGTGGCGCCGCCCCCCGTCAGGCCGAGCCCCGCGTTCACGGCGGTGATGTCACCGCCAGCACTCCCCGTAATCGGCTCGCACACCGCCGTCCCGTTCTGCTGGATGCTCCGCAGCGCCTCCCCCGCCGGACACGCCGTCGTCACCCGGCTCTGCACGACCGCCGGGTCCACGCCCAGCGTGATGTCACCCGACGTGCCACCACCGGTGAGCCCGGCCCCCGCGGTGACGCCCGTGATGTCACCGGGTGCCGCCGGCGTCGGCCGCGGCAGCCCGGCGAGCGCGCCACCGAACGCGAACGTGCCGCTCAGCCCGCCGCTGTCCCGCCACGTCCCGCTCAGCGTCGCCACCGACATCCGCGCCTGCACCGGCACCGCCTGCCCGCCCGGCGACACGATGTTGAACCCGAAGCCGATGCTCCCGTCCGGATTCGGCGCGGCTACCCCCACCACCGGCGCCTTCTGCGCGGCGCCGCACTGGTCATCCGTCCCATCCAGCGTGTACACCCCACCGTCCTGCCGGACGTTCACCGTCACCCGGTTGCAATACGGCTGCAGCTGCCACGTGAAGCTCCCCAGCGGCTGGGCCGCGGCCGGCAGCCCCGTGACCAGGACGAGCGCGACACCGATCGAAAGAAGGACACTGCGAGACATCACGACCTCCGCTGGGAGCCTGCCTCGACAGCTCGGTGGCGGCCCCGATTTCCATGGCGTGGGAACCCGGGAAACCGGCTCACGTGATTGGCCCAAGCCGCCCCGGCCGACGGGGAGCGGGTGAGCTAGAATCCGGCTTTCCTGCGCCATGTCCCTATGAGCGATGTCACGCGTCTCCTCGAGCGCTGGAATGCCGGCGATGCGGCGGCCATGCCGGAGCTGCTGGCGGCCGTCTACGACGAGTTGCGACGGGTGGCCGATCGGGTGATGCGGCTCGAACGCCAGGAACACACCTTGCAACCGACGGCGCTGGTCAACGAGGTCTACGTGAAGTTCGCGGGCCTTCGCGACCTGAAGCTCGAGAACCGGCGCCACTTCTACGGGGCCGCGGCCGAGGCCATGCGCCGCATCCTCGTGGACCATGCCCGGCAGCGCCGGGCGCAGAAGCGCGGGGGCCCGCATGCGATCCACGTCTCGCTCGACGATGTGCCGGAAGAGCAGCTGGCGGCCATCCAGGGCGTCGACGTCGAACGCCTCGACCAGGCGCTGAACGGACTGCGGGCCATTGCCCCGGAAAAGGCCGCCGTCGTGGACCTCCGCTACTTCGCGGGGCTCTCGATCGAAGACACCGCCGACGTGCTCGGCGTGTCCAGGGCCACCGTGGTGCGCCATTGGAGTTTCGCGCGCGCGTGGCTGTTCCGCGAGATGGAGAGCCCGGAGGGACGCTGAGCATGTCCTCCTCGCGTTCGCTCGACTGGAACGCCATCGACGAGATCTTCCAGGCGGCGCTCACCGTCCCGGCCGGGGACCGCTCCGCGTGGGTCGCCGGGCGATGCGGGGACGACGAGGCCACGGCCCGGGAAGTGGCGTCGCTGCTCCGAGCACACGAACGGTCCACGGGGTTCCTGGAACCGCCGGCGCAGGTGGCCGCCGACGCCGTGCGACCCAGCCTCGAAGGGGCCCGCATCGGTCCCTACGAACTCGTCCGCGAGCTCGGTCACGGGGGCATGGGCACGGTCTACCTGGGCCGCCGCACCGACGGCGCGTTCGATCACGAGGTGGCCGTCAAGCTCACCCACTCCCCGGTGCCCAGCACCGAGATCGCCAGGCGGTTCGACGCGGAGCGTCGCATCCTCGCCTCCCTGAGCCACCGCAACATCGTCACGCTGCTCGACGGAGGGACCACGCCGTCCGGGCACCCCTACCTGATCACCGAGTACATCGATGGCCCTCCCATCACGGTCTTCGCGCGCGAGCGGCGCCTGTCGCTCGAGGAGCGGCTGCGCACCTTCCGCCAGGTGTGCGGCGCGGTCCACGCCGCGCACCAGCACGGGATCGTCCACCGTGATTTGAAGCCGGCTAACATCCTCGTGACAGCGGACGGTTCGGTGAAGGTGCTGGACTTCGGCATCGCCAAGCTGGTGACCCCGGGCCTGGCGGACCAGGCGCAGGCGGTCACGCACGTGGCGCCCATGACGCCCAGCTACGCCAGTCCCGAGCAGCTGCGCGGCCAGGCGGTGACGACCGCGTCGGACGTCTACGCCCTCGGCGTGGTGCTGTTCGAGCTCGTGGCGGGTGTGCGGCCACGGGAGGTCGAGGGCTCCACGGCGGAGGCGTCGATCGCGACGGCGCTGGAAGGCCCCTCGGTCTGGCCGAGCCGGAAGGCTCGAGCCGCGACGGACCTGCCCTACGACGCCAGGCGCATCGAGGGCGATCTCGATGCGATCGTGCTGAAAGCCATGCGCGAGGAGCCCGACGAGCGCTACGGGTCGGCCGACGAGCTGTCGCGCGACATCGGACGCCTCCTGGACGGACATCCCGTCGTCGCGCGCAAGCCCTCGTTCGGGTACCTGGCCGCCAAGCTCGCCAGGCGTCACCTCGTTGCGGTGGCCGTCGCCCTGGTCGCGGTGACAGGAGTCGTGGCGGCGCTGGGCGTGGCGTTGTGGCAGCGGCAGCAGGCCGACGCGGCCCGCACCGTCGCCGAAGCGCGAGCCACCGATCTCCGGAAGCTGGCCGGCACGCTCATCTTCACGCTCGACGATGTGGTGCGATCGAAGGGACCGACGGAGGCGCGGAAGTTGATCGTGTCGGAGGCGCTGGCGTACCTGAACGCGCTGGCGGCCACCTCTCCGGACCCGGCGCTCTCGATCGAGCTGGCCGAAGGGTACCTGCGCGTGGGCGACATCCAGGGCAACACGAGCACCGCCAATCTCGGTGACCCGGTCGGCGCTGCGGCCAGCGCGCGTCGGGCCCTGGCCCTGGCGGAGCCCCTCGAAGGACACGCCGAGCTTCGGGGCCGAGCGCTCGGCAGTGTGGTTCGGGCCCATCGGCTGCTGGTCATGGTGCTGCCCAAGCCCGAATCGGTGGAGGCCGGCCGGCGAGCGGTGGCAACGGCTGAACGGTGGCGACAGTCCGATGGCTCCGACGCGGCTCGCTTCGCGCTGGCGGCCGCCTACTTCAACCTTGCGACGCAGCTGACCGGGCCGGAGGAGCGCCAGTACTGGGAGGCGGCCGGGCAGGAATACGAGGCACTGCTGGCCGAGAAGCCCGACGATCCCGGCCGCATGCGGAACGTCGCGCTCGTGGACAAGTACCTGACATCCATCCTGGTCGTGCAGCATGACGAAGGTGGGGCGCGGCGTCACGCAGAACGCGCGGCCCGGCTCGACGCGAGGCGGCTTGAACTGCACCCCGCTGATCGCCAGGCCCGGATCGATGCCGCCATCTCGTTCTCGCAGCTCGCGGATCGTCTCCCGATGGCCGAACGAGTGCCCCTGCTCGAACGGAGCATCGCACTCCGCGAACAGGTGCACCTGGAGGACCCGGCCAACGAGTTCGCGGCCTCGGCCTTCCGGCGCTCGTGGATACCGCTGGCGAGGGCCCGGCTGGACGCGGGAGACCTGGCGGGTGCCCGTGTGGCCGTCGAGCGGGCTCGGACAGCCTACGCCGCAGTCGAGGGCCGGACGATAACCGGAGCCGATCGGCATTTCAGGGGCCGCGTCTACCTTCTCATGGCGGATCTCGAGGAGCGCGAGCGCGGACAGGGGGCGGGGTGCCGGTGGCTGCGGCAGGCACAGACGGAGTTCACCCAGAGCTCGGCGGACCGCGTGAACACCGGCGGCTTTCTCAAGACCGTCCGCGAGCGACTGGCCGCCTGCGGCGCGTGAGAGCACCTGTCGGCACCCGCCCGCACCTGCCCGCACCTGCCCGCACCCGCACCACCTGCACCCGCCGCACCCGGCGGCACCCGCCCGCACCCGCACCCGCCCGCACCCGACAGCACCTGTCGGCACCCGCCCGCACCTGACCCGGGTGACACTCCCCTCCTCTCCAGGTGACACCCCGGTCAC
>Ga0268299_1001768_pt1 | contig 32823 bp, 24 predicted proteins | sample NOBtaG_FD_193484 | JGI IMG/M metagenome (GOLD analysis project Ga0268299, IMG submission 193484) | Activated sludge microbial communities from bioreactor in Nijmegen, Gelderland, Netherland - NOB reactor | ecosystem: Engineered > Bioreactor > Aerobic > Activated sludge | place: Netherlands... | reverse complement strand
GCCGACAGCAAAAACGTGACCGCCGACATTGCCCTGCAACCCGCCGCCAACCTGCTGAAAGAAGCCGTGGTGGTGGCAAAACGCCCGCTTTTTGAACAAAAGGCCGACCGGCTCGTGATGAACGTGGCCGACAGCCCCGTGGCCAGCGGCGGCTCCGCGCTCGAGATTTTGAAAAAAATGCCTGGCGTGCTGGTCGTGCAGGAACGCGTCACGCTCGCCGGGAACAGCAACCTCGCCATCTGGATTGATGGCAAGCCCTCGCAGTACACGGACATGAACGCTGTGCTGCGCGACATGCCCGGCGACCAGATTGACCGCGTGGAACTCATCACCCAGCCCGGGGCCAAATACGATGCTACGGGCGGCTCCATCCTCAACGTCGTGCTCAAGCGCAACGCCAACCTCGGGTTCACCGGCACGGCGGCGCTCACCCTTGGCGGCAGCGCCTACGACCAGTCCGACGCCGGTACCGACGACCGGACCTACTACCGCCTGAATCCCTCGCTTAACCTTAACTACCGCAAAAACAAATGGAACCTGTTCGGGTCGTACAGTTATTTTGAGCGCACGGGGTTTTCGGTGATCAAGGTAGGACGCTTCATCGGGGAAGAGACCTACCGGCAGGGCAACTACACGCGCTCGTTCACCCAATCGCACAACTACCGCTTCGGCGCCGATTTTTTCGCCACCGACAAAACCACGGTGGGCGTGCTGATCCGCGGCTTTTCCCGCACGGGCGACCGGCCGTCCACCAACGTGACCAACGTGTTCAATGCCGACGAAACCCAGCAGATCGGGTCGTTCACCACGCTGAACAACTCGGTGAACGAGCGCGACAACCTGTTCACCAACCTGAATTTCAAGCACGACTTCGACCGGGAAACGGGCCATGCGCTCAACTTCGACCTGGACTACAACCGCTTCGAGATCGGCAATGTCAGTTACCTGAACATTTTCCAGAACGAACCGAACAGCGACGAGTCGCGCTCCGAGCAAATCCTGAAACAGCCCATCCGCATCTATGTGGGCCAGTTGGACTACACCCTGCCCTTCGATTCCACGTTCAAGGCCGAGGTGGGCGCCAAGTCGAGTTTTGCCGAGATTGACAACGACCTGCGGTTCCTGCGCGGCACCACCCTCGACCCCAACCAGTCGAACGACTTTTTGTACAAGGAAAACATCAACGCCGGCTACCTGAACCTGTCCAAAAAACTGGGCCGTTTCGACCTGAACGCCGGGCTTCGCGCCGAGCAGACCGTGGTCAGCGGCGAAACGATGGATAGTTTGTTGCTCGATCGCAACTACCTGCAGTGGTTTCCCAGCGCCAGCGCGATGTATCATGTGGACGAGCATTTCGGCCTGCAAGGTTCGTACAGCCGCCGGGTGAACCGCCCCGGCTTCCAGCAGCAAAACCCCTTCATTTCGTTCATTGACTCGCTCACCTATACCCAAGGGAACCCGGCCCTGCTGCCCGAGGTGAGCCACAACGCCCAGTTTACCGTCACCTACGACAACCAGCCGTTCATCCGAATCGCGTACAGCAAGACCGACGACGTCATCATCGAGAACGCGCCGCGCTTGGATAGCACCAAAACCTTCACCACCGCCGCCAACTTGGCGCAGTACGAGCGCTGGGCGTTCGAACTGAACTTCCCCATCAAGTTCGGGAAAATCATAGACGGCTACGGTGGCAACCAGTTCATCTACAATGCCTACAACGCCGAATACCTCGACCAGCGCTACGAGCGCGGCAAGTGGAACTGGCTGGCCTACTGGCAGATCAACGCCAATTTACCCGCCGATTTCAAGGTGGAGATCGGCGGCTGGTACATGACCAAGTTCCTGGAGGAGTTCTTCGAGATCGGCTCCATGGGCGGCCTCAACCTTGGCGTGTCCAAAACTTTTTGGGACGGCCGCGGGCGGCTGTCGCTGTCGCTCAACGACATCCTGTACACCGAAAATTCTAACGTGTACGTGAACTACGCCAATGTGCTGGTGGACTTCCGCGAGCGCGACGACTCCCGCAACGCCCGCCTCACGTTCAGTTACCGCTTCGGCAACACCGAACTGAAAGGCGCACGGCGGCGGAGTACGGGGTCGGAGGATGCGAGTTCGCGGGTGAAGGTGGAGTGATTGAAAAAATATTTAAAAATTTTTGATCCCCTGTTTGTCAATTAACTCCCTGACAAACAGGGGATTGTTGTTTTATCAAAATACCTGTCCCAAAAAATATCATGTAAAATTTACTTCCTTGTATTGCATAGTAGTTGTCGTGGCCATACCTTTGTCGCATCAAATACCCGGTGTTGCAAGAAACACCGGCCGAGGCAACAACTAAAAAAGACAAAAACATGGATTTGGAAAATGCCAAAGCACAAATGCGCAAGGGCGTCCTCGAGATGTGCGTGCTCGCGGTGATCGCCGGCCGGGAAACCTACCCGCCGGAGATCATCGAAAAACTGGAGGGCACGCAGCTCGTGGTCAAGGAAGGCACCTTGTACCCGCTGCTGATCCGGCTGAAAAACGACGGATTGGTGGACTACATCTGGCGCGAAGGGGTCAAGGGGCCGCCGCGCAAATACTTCACCATCACAGAAGACGGACGCAAGTTCCTGGATGAACTGACGAGCGGCTGGAGCGAGCTCGTGCAGGTGGTCAACCATACCATCGAGCACCACAGCAGCGAAGCCGGCCGGCGCGAAACCCAAGCGCCCGACACGCCGCCCCCGCTGAACATCGAGCCGCTCCCCTCCGATGCCTGACCCTTTTATCCCACGGGTAACAAGTGGGCTGAGAATGTCTGCCGCTCCCCAACCTTCCAACCCGAAACCTTCTAACCCGAAACCACCTCTAACGTTTTCAACCAACGTCAAACAATGAACAAGATATTGAATATCAACCTTGGCGGATACGCCATCACCATAGACGACGACGCTTTCGAGTATTTGTCGGCATATTTGGACAGCATACGCCAGCGCTTCGGCGAGAGTGAAGGGCGCGACGAGATCATGCGCGACATCGAGTCGCGCCTCGGCGAGATCATCACCAACGGCATGGGCAATCGTACGATCGTGATGCTGCCCGACGTGGAAGCCGCCATTGAAGTGATGGGCAAACCCGAGGATTTCGGCGGCGAACCGGTAGAAAAACCGGGCGCCGGAAAAAGCGCCAAAAAAATGATCACGCCCGGCAAAAAACTGTTCCGCGACGAACAGGATGCCGTCATCGGCGGCGTATGCTCCGGTTTGGCCGCCTACTTCGGCTTTCAAGAAACCGTCTGGATGCGCATCGGCTTCGTCGTGCTGGCCCTGATTTCCTTCGGCTTTTGGGTACCGGCCTACATCCTGCTCTGGATTCTTGTGCCGCCCGCTCGCACAGCCGCCGAACGGCTCGCCATGCGCGGCGAAACGCCCAACGTGGAAAACATAGCCCGCGAGATCGAACATGGCTTTGATCGCTTGTCCAACAAAGTGGGGACGTTCGGCGCACAAGCAGGCACCGCCGTAGGGCGTAGCTCTGCCAATGTAGCCTCCGGCTGCCTGACGGTTGTGGGCAAACTCTTCCTTGGCTTTGTCATCTTCGTGGCCTTGGCCATGATCTTCGGCCTTGGCACGGCGTGGGTGGGCGGCATCTGGGCGTTCATCACCGCCCAGCCCTACATCGAATACTTCAGCCCGCTGTCCTCAACGGCCACCTACCTTGGGTTTTTCAACGGGTTTTTCCTGCTTGGCATTCCCATCGTCGCGCTGGTGTTGTGGCTCGGACGCACCATTTTTCGCTTCAAATCGCCGGCCTGGCTCGGCTCGGGCATGACCATCCTGTGGGTGCTGAACTTCGTGTCGCTGGTGCTTTTGGTTGGCCTGGCCTTTGTGGGCTTCCGCCAATCCGGCTCGGTCAGCAAAACCATGGATATGTCCGGCATCGGTACCGACACCCTGCAGGTCAAATGGGCGGGCCGGAATGTGTCGGAGGACCACGACGACTGGTTTGTGGACGGCGAGGACATCCGCATCGGCAACAAGCGGCTCGACGTGGACGAGATGGTGCGCGTTCGGGTGCGCCGCAGCGATTCGGGGCGTTTCGAATATTCGCAAACCATCCGCGCCCGCGGCGCAAACGGCGAAGAAGCCACCGAAAACGCCGCCAACACCAACTTCGAGGCAAAATTGGAGGGCAACACCCTGCTGTTGCCGTCCGGCTATTTCCTGAAACAAGGAAAAAAATGGCGGGTGCAGGAAGTGCGCATCACCATCGGCGTGCCGGAAGGCAAACACATCGTGTTCGGCGAGGTGATCAACCGCCGGGTGCACGACGTGGACTATGCCGACTACGACGACGAGAACACCATCTGGAACAACCCCGGCAAGGCATTTCGCATGACGCCCCAAGGGCTTCAATGCAGCGATTGCCCCCGCTTCGGCGACCGGCGTTACCGCGGCGACCGCTCCTTCGACAATTTCATCCTGGAGGGCAATTTTGAAACGGAGATCATCCAGGACGACGATTTCAGCATTGAGTTCGCGGGTGCCGAAAATGACAAAGACGCGATCGAAACCATCCGCAGCGGCGACAACCTCACGCTGACTACCCGCGGCAAATCCCTAGGCGGAAACGTGCGTTGCGTCATTCGCACGCCGGTCTTTACTACCCTTGTAGCCGACAACACCGGCAACGTGACCATCCGGGGATTTGATGAAGGGAACGCCTTCATCACCGCCAAAGGCTCTACCCGCATCCGCGGCTTCTTCGATTCCAACAACCTCAACCTCAATTTGTTGGGCAAGAGTTTCGTGGAACTCACCGGGAACAGCGACGACCTGACAGCCACCCTCTCCGAAGGCGCCGAACTCGAAGCATCGGGCTGGCGCACCTACCGGGCTGAGGTATCGGCTTCCGATGCCTCGCGTGCCCGCCTGAACGTGGAAGAACGCGCCGTTGTCAAATCCGACGCTTCCAGCACCGTCAAGATCACCGGTTCAGCAACGGTGGAGCAACAGTGAAGTTTTGAGTTTTGAGTTTTGAGTTTTGAGTTAACTCAAAACTCAAAACTGAAATGCTGTTGTTTGACTTTCTTTTCGGGCCGACCAGTTGCTGGGTCGGCCCGTTTTTTTTGCTGTTGGCCGTTGGCTATTAGCTGTTGGCCATTTGCTATAGGCTTCCGAGCGTGATACCGATCCTGGTTGGTGTTATCTGATTCGGCAGCCAACAGCCAACAGCCAATAGCCAACAGCCAATAGCACTTTTTTTTAAACCTTTGCGCTGGCCAAAACATCATTGCCATGCTGGTTTTCAAAAAAGTGTCCGACTTGCAACATTGGCACGCCGCTCAGCGCCAATTCGGAAAAAGCGTCGGTTTTGCCCCCACCATGGGCGCCCTGCACACGGGGCATCTGAGTTTGGTACATGCCGCCAAGTCGGAGTGCGACCTCGCGGTGGTGAGCATATTCGTCAACCCCACCCAGTTCAACGATTCGAAAGACCTGGAAAAATACCCGCGTATGCCGGAACAGGACATCGCCCTGCTGCTCCACGCCGGCTGCGACGTCCTGTTCATGCCGTCCGTGGAGGAGGTGTACCCACCGGGGATAGACCTTACGGTCACGCTCGATTTCCGGCAGTTGGACGAGGTCATGGAAGGCGTATTCCGGCCCGGCCATTTCATCGGCATGGCCACGGTGGTGAAGCGCCTGCTCGACATCGTACAGCCGAACCGACTGTACATGGGACAAAAGGATTTTCAGCAACTGAGCATCGTGCGCGATTTGCTGCGCCAACTGAATTCCTCCGTGGAACTTGTCATGTGCCCCACTGCCCGCGAGCCTGACGGGCTGGCCATGTCAAGCCGGAACCTGCGCCTCAGCCCGGATATGCGCGCCGCTGCTCCAGCAATTTTTGAAACGTTGCTGGCCGCCAAAACGGCATTCGAACACGAGCCTGCGGCCACTGTACAGGCACACGCCCTGGAACGCCTGCAACACGCAGGATTGAAACCCGAATACTTCGACATCGTGGACGGCATTACCCTGTTGCCCGTAGCCCGTTGGGCCGACAGCAACTTTGTCGTGGCCTGCGTGGCCGCATGGGCTGGCGAGGTGCGGCTGATAGACAATCTGGTTTTGAAAAACGGTTGACGGTGGACGGTGGACGGTGCTTGGTAATAAGGGGCGAAATATTGTAACCTTGCGCAATGGAACGGAAAACTTCCCTCTGGCTCGGTGCTTTTGTGCTGCTGGCTCTGCTCGAACTCGCCGGCGAAGCCCTCGACAACCGCTTGCTCATCCTGTACTCCAAACCGCTCTTGATGCCGGTGCTGGCCCTGTGGTTTGTGCGCCGCACACCCGGTATCCGGCGGTTTCTTCGGTACACGGTGCTTGCGGGATTGCTGTTCGCCACGCTCGGCGACATTTTCATGATGTTTGCCGGCGGCGAATACGATGCCCTGTTTTTTCTGCTGGGCCTCGGCGCGTTCCTTGTTACCCAAGCCTGCTATGTCGGCGGTTTTTTGTCGGAAGTCAACTTGCGCAACGGCTACCTGCGCAAGCAGCCCTACTGGGCGGCGCCGTTCGTGCTTTTTTTGCTCAGTTTTTTGGCTTGGCTCTGGCCGGGAATTCCGGAGGGGCTTCAGTTGCCGGTGGCCGTGTACGGGACGATCATCACCGCCATGGCGCTGGGGGCCATGAACTGGCGGGGGTTTGTGCATCCGGCCATTTTTATCCCCCTGATGGCGGGCGCTTTGCTGTTCATGGTGTCGGATTGCCTGATCGCCGTCGCACGTTTCGGGCACCCGTTTTCGGGCTCCAGGGTGGCGGTCATGGCCACCTACCTTGCGGGGCAGTGGCTGATCGTGCGGGCTGTGGCCGAACGCTTGCGGCAGGTGCCGGAGCGGCGGAAAAAATAAGACGCTCAATGCCGTTTTCCGCCTTCGATTTCGGCTATTTTTTTCAGCAGCCAGTTTTTGGGCATGGAGTACGAGGTCTGGCTTACGCGACGGTGCAGGTCGGCAAGGGCTTTTGTGTCGTTTGACGTGATGGTGGTGAGGCGTTTCACGAGGTTCACGAAGTTGATGTACTCGCGCTTGAGGTTTTTGGAAATGACCTTGTTGCGGCGCAGGAAAATGCGGAAACTGTCAATGAGCGAATCGAGCGCGAGGTACTCGCCTTGTTCGTAGTAGGTGCGCAGGAGCATGGACTTGGCGCCGAGGGCATACACCACGTCGCTGTACTCCACGTCGCGCAGGTGCTCGATCACCTTGTTGTAGTTTTTTTGGTAAAAAAACACGTATGCGAGGTTGAACATCCTGGCGTTTTCGCGGATTCGGGCAGGCAGGAAGTCGGCGTACTGGCGGATGAACTGCTCCGTCCAGTCGTATTCGCCCGCGCCGAGGCTGACGGTGATGAAGTTCTTGAACACGGCCTCGGGCACTTGGCCGTTTTCGAGCAGCAGGTCTTTGTCCACAAGGTTTTTGATCAGGGCAAAATATCGGTAGTAGTACGCCGTCTTGCCCTGATTGATCTTGAGGGCGCAATAGTTCTGGGCGATAAAAAAACACTCGCGCAGGTCGGCGCGATCAACCTCGGGCGCATACTGTTCGAGGTCGAGCAGCAGCGCTTCGAAATGCGCTTCGTTTTCCGAGTCGGTGAAACTGCGGATCACCTTGCGGAAAATTCGGATGAGCGGCACGGCGGCGAACCGTTCGTCCTCGAGGTATTCCCAAAAGCCGGGTACCACGGGCACCTCGCTCTCGGTGACGCGGAACCCCCGGTATAGCAGCCATTCGATGTAGAGTTTGAGTTTTTGGGCGAGGTAAAAGCATTCGAGGTGAAAATCGGCGGCCACCAATTTGTCGGTGTAGCCGGCGGTAGCCACCAATTTGGACGCTCGGCTGAACACGTTCCAGTGCTGGCGGAATTGTGCGAAGTAGTAGTCCGGCGATTTCCCTGCCCGTTGGGCGAGCAGTTTTTCGATGCTGCGTTCGGCGCTGGCGAGGTGCTTGGGCAAATCATACTGCGCCAGGGCACGTTGCAGGTCAATGGCTTCGCTGACGGGGTCCTGCTGGCGCATTTCCTCCACGAGGTAGCGCTGGGCAAGCAACGTGAGGTCGGAGGCTAAGCGTCGCAGGTGCCCGTCGTCTACCGGCTGGCCCGGGTAGAGCGATGCCCAAACGGCGGATTTGTCTAAAGCCGCCACCGCCGACTCGCCTTCCCGAATAGCCTTGTTTACCACCTCGAACAAACGCGTCACGTCCTCCTGGTCGTTGAAATAGGGCGACTGCACGAACTTCCGAAACCGGTTCAGGTCGTATTTGGAAAAAGCGCCCAGGAGGGAAAGCAGCTTGTCGCTGAACATGACGGCAAAGGTTTGGTACGAAACTCGAAACTCGAAACTGCACAAACGGTCGGCAATTTTAATTTTTTGATTGTCAAATTGATAACAGAAACGCCAACTTTTTTTTCTCCGGCAAATTGTTGAAATTGTTGTTTGCCGTCCAAGGCAAAATTTCAACCTTTGTAGGGTAAAGAACCATCATTGAGAAACCTGTTCGGCTATGCGTCAATTTGTACCCTTTCTCCAATACGTCGCGATCCAGCGGTCAAGTCGTGTCTTTCTGGCGGCGCTCGTGTGCCTGTTGTGGGCATCCCAAACTCCCCTCGGGGCACAGTGCGAACGCGTAGGCTGGGTGGCAAGCGCCTCTTCCGGTTGCGGGCCGCTCCTCATTGACCTGGACAACGGGCAGCTCTTGCGCGCAGTATCCGGCGCCGATGACCTGCCTGGCGGCAAAACGATCCGGTTTTCGTCCGTGCCCGGCACCCTGCCGGTCGGATGTTCCGCAAACGGAATGCCGGTGGTGATCACCTGCCTGTCCGACACCCTGCCTTGTTTCGCACAATTCGGGTATGCAGTCACTACACAAAATGCCTTTCGGCTCAATTTTACCGCCGATGTGTACGACCCGCATGTGCAATATTGTTCCTGGGACTTCGGCGACGGTACCACGGCGCACGGCCATAATGTGCAGCACACGTTTGCACAGGAGGGCTATTTCCCGGTATGCCTCACGGTGACGGATGCCTTCGGTTGTTCCGCACAAACCTGCAAGGAGGTGTTTGTCAGCCAGCAAAACCCCAACTGGTGCGGGTACGACGTGGTCGTTACTGCCGTAGGCACCAAGCTGTACGGAAAGGTCGTGCCGGTCTCGTCCAATCCAGGTACGCTCAAGTCCGTCCAGTGGTTCAACAACAAAACCAACGCCCTTCTGGCCGAAACGCCCGAATTCACGGCCACCTTGCCGGGAGAGGGCACCTACTACATCTGCGCACAGTACGAAGTCGAGAACCCGAACGGCCAAACGACGTGTGCCACTACGCGCTGCCAGGTGGTCACGGTTGCCCCGGTGAGTTGCGTCAATTCGGCCATGGCCAATTCGGGCGCCATCTGCCCGTCGTTCTTCGCGCCCGTTTGCGGCTGCAACGGTGTGACCTACACCAATGAATGCGCAGCCATGGCCGCCGGCGTCACCAAGTGGTGGACCGGAGAGTGCGGCGCGCCCACATCCGGCACCTGTGGCGCCGACATGGAGGTGGAAGTGGTGGCCGGAAGCCCGGCCCAGGGATATACCGTGCGTTTCCGGAATTTATCCTCCGGCTATTACACCACGGCACAGATTGATTTCGGCGACGGCACTGCCCTGTGGACGGGCGGCCCTGCCGACACGGTAGTGTACCACACATACCCCAATAGTGGGGTTTACCGTACCAACCTGACCGTCTGGAAAAACAATTCCTGTGTGTCGTCCGTGGATGTCATACTCGTGACCGACACCCACAGCCTTGTCGCGGACAAAGACCCCTTGGTTACGGACTATGTGCTGCCCGGCGATGCCAACGGAGACAAGAAGGCCAACGTGTACGATCTGTTGCACCTTGGGCTTGGCTTCGCCAAAACAGGCGCCCCACGGCCATTCGCCACTACCGCCTGGACGCCGCAGTTTGCGCCAAACTGGCCGCAGGCTACCACCGCCGGCATCAATTTCAAACATATTGACTGCGACGGCAACGGCCTGGTCAACGAGTTCGACCGGAATTCCATCGAACTGAACTACACCCCCATAGACACCTTTGGCGCCGCCGTGTCTGCCGGCAATGCCCCCAAGTTGTGGCTGCGATTTGCCACTGATTCGATCGTCATTGACCCCAACAATCCCCAACCCCTCCAGATCAGCACCGATGTCATGGTGGGTAGTCCATCCAACCCGGCGCTCAACCTCTACGGTCTTGCCTTTGCGATTACCTACCCGGATTTTGTGAAACACGACCCGGAGGTACTGTACAGCACCAATTCGTTCTTCGGGTTTCCTACGGACATCCTGCTCTTGCCCAAGGACATCCATAGCCGCCGCCAATTCGATCTCGGTTTCGCCCGAAAACATGGACAGCCTGTGTCGGGCTTCGGCAGCATTGCCAAGATCAATTTTGCGACCGATTTCATTATCATCATTGACGTGATCGAGCGCTCCGGTGCAGCCAGAATACCCTTCATTTTGCCGGTGCACGGCATTCGCGCCATTGATGCCGCCGGCAATGCCCTCGAAATGGACGGGTGCGTGCAGGATACCATTTGGTTGCATATCTTGGAGACAAGCACCAGTACTACGCCCGGGATGCCCAAGGTGCAGGCGTTGCTTTATCCCAACCCGACTTCCGAGGAAGCCTGGATTGCCGCTGCAGGACAAATACTGGAGCAGGTGGACGTTTTCGATGCCGTGGGGCGCCTGATCGAGGTACATAAGCCGACCGGCGTGCACACCACCCGGTTGGATACCCGTCGCTGGGGCAAAGGAATTTTCCACTTGCGCGTCCGAACCAAAGAAGGCGTGGTGGAAAAAAGGTTGGTGGTGCATTGAAAATCGCTATCCTTGCGGGGACATGACACAGGTAGCCCAATTTGAGTTCAGCCCGTTCGCGGAAAATACCTACGTGGTGTACGATGAAACCGGTATGTGCGCCGTGTTCGATCCAGGGTGTTATGCCCCGGACGAGCGTGCTGCGTTGCGCGATTTTGTTCAGGCAAATCAGTTGCAGGTAGTTCGGCTCATCAACACGCATGCCCACCTGGACCACGTTTTCGGCAATGCATTCGTGCACCGGACCTGGGGCGTTTTGCCCGAGCTGCACCGCGATGAGCTGCCCTTGCTGACACACTATCCGGAGATTTGTCGGATGTACGGCATTCCCGATGCCGAGCCTTCGCCGATGCCGGAGCGCTTCCTCGCAGCAGGCGAAATACTTGAGTTCGGCAACACGCGTTTGGAAATTCGTTTCACTCCCGGACATTCGCCTGCAAGCCTGTCGTTTTATTGTCCCGATGCAGGCTTCGTGCTGGCCGGCGACGTGCTGTTTTTGGGCAGCATTGGTCGCACCGACCTACCGGGCGGCGACTACGACACTTTGATCGAAAGCGTTCGAAGTCAACTGTTCACCCTGCCGGGAGAGACCATCGTGTATCCCGGTCACGGCCCCGCCACTACGGTCCGCCATGAAAAAGAGTACAACCCGTTTTTTGAGTGATGAGCGATGAGTGATGAGCGATGAGTGATGAGTATGTGGACTCTACGAAACTCATCACTCATCGCTCATCACTCATCACTATTTCCCATTGGCTGCCGGAAACCAAGGGGGGATGGTATCGGATTACGATTTTCCTTTGTTGAGCATACCTTGCAGGAAGCCGCCGATGCCGCCGCCGGCGCCGCCAAGCACGCCACCACCGAGCAGGGAACCCAGCAGACCGTTAGCGGTATCGCCGCCCAGCACACCGCTCAGCATGGAGCCGATACTCGGGTCGCCCAATACACTGGCCAAAATGCCGAGCGCGCCTCCGCCCGCGGCACCGGAGATGGCGCCGTCTTTCGGACTTTGTTTAAGCAACACGCCGGCAACGGCGCTGATGAGCGGTACAGCCCAGGTAGCGGAGCCGGCGGGCAGGAATTTGTTGGCCAGAAAACCGACCACGAGTGTAATAGCAGAGGAGATCAATGTGTTTTTCATGCGAATGATGTTTCGTTTTGTAGTGAAAAATGATCCTGAACTTTTATTCCGGCACGGGCAAATGTAGCCAACTGTATGGGTTGTCAAAGTATCTATATGGCATCATTTTTTTTCTTCCAAAAGTCCTGCTTCGCCCATGAGCGCCAGCCCGTAGCTGCGGATGGCTTCGATGATGGGTATGGCGCCCCTTCCGCGTTCGGTGAGGGCGTACTCGACACGAGGCGGCACCTCTGGGAAAACCGTGCGCGTGACGTAGCCGTCCGCTTCCAGTTCGCGCAACTGGGCGGTGAGCATTTTGTCCGTCACGCGAGGGATGTCTTTTTTCAATTCTCCGTAGCGCATCACGCGGTCTTTGAGCCGCCACAGGATGGGCATTTTCCAGGCACCGCCGATGCGGTCGAGCGCAAACTCCACGGGATTGTAGTACAGCTTGTTCTGGTATAAGAACTCCGGCATTTTTTTCTAACAGGTTGATACACACATTGCTTACCAAAAAGTGTGTGACACACTTTTCCGTAACCGTCTTGCCAAAGGTAGGAGGAGGAGCGCACTTTTGTCCCATACTTTTCACCAAAACAAGTTTTCCGACATGAGCGCAAGTCTCAACATAGCCCGCATAAAGAAAATCGCCCTCATTGCCGCCAATCCCTCGGTGAGCCAAACCACTGGTTGGCCCATCGGCTTCTGGTGGGCCGAGCTCACGCACCCGTACTGGGAGTTCACGGAGCGCGGCTATCAGGTGGACATATATTCTCCCGACGGGGGCGCCCTGCAGGCCGACAGTTTCAGCGATCCCGAGGATGCCAGCGGCTACTCCGCGCACGATTTGGTCTCGCTGGGGTTCAAAAAATCGGCACAGCACGCCGCATTGCTGGAAAACACTAGGCCGATCTCGGCCATCAAGGTGGCCGACTATGATGCCGTGTTCCTTACCGGCGGCCAGTCGCCCATGTACACCTTTGTCAACAACGAGCCGCTGCACCGGCTTGTGGCCGAGTTTTATGAGCAGGAAAAAGTGGTGGCCATCGTGTGCCATGCCGCCTGCGTGCTCCTGAAAACCAAAACCGCCGACGGCAAGCTGCTCGTGGACGGCAAAACTTGGACGGGTTTTGCCAACAGCGAGGAACAGTTTGCCGACAACTATGTGGGCAAGCGTATCCAACCCTTCTGGATCGAGGATGAGGCTGGGAAACTGCCGAACACCAACTTCATCACCGGAGGCATGTTCAAGGCCTTTGCCGTGCGCGACGGACGGTTGATTACCGGCCAGCAACAGTTCAGCGGTGCCGCCGCTGCACGCTTGGTGGTGGAGGCGTTGGGGGTGTGATTCGATTGATTCGATTGATCCGACAAAAGCAACATGCGCATCCTGCCTATACTCATACTGCTTGCGGGCCTCAGCGGCAGTGCATCGGCTCAACTGAACGAGAGCGACACCCTGCGCCTCCAGTACCGCACGGCCCTGACGGGCAATGTGCAGACCGGAAATCTGGAGGCGCTGACGCTCGTCGGGCGGTTGGAGATGAGCGCGGCGCCAGGCGCACGATGGGCCGTAAAAACGCAGAACACGGCGCGCTATCAGGCATTTTTCGGACGAAAGGCCGACAGCGATTTCGACAGCCGCAACTTTTTGTACGCAGGCCAGCAGCAAGCGCTGTATCCTTTCGCCATGGCCTTTCTGTCGGGAAACTTCCGGCGCAAGATCAACTTCAGGTGGTTTGCCGGACCGGGGCTGACCTGGCAAGCAATCCGCCGGGAAGGTCATGTAGTGAAGATTTCGCTGGCAGGCGTGTATGAGGCCACAGATTTTGCCGGCTCTGCCTACAACGTTCCAGAGTACGATGGTTCTGCGCGCATCGGCACCTGGCGGGCGACAGCCCGGATATCCGGTCAGCATCGAGTTTTGGCACAAAGGCTCCGTTTTTTTTATGAGCTCTACTGGCAACCTTCCGTAGAGCAGGCAGAAAATTACCGCTGGCTGGCAGACGCAGGGCTGGAACTGCCGGTTTGGAAAGGCCTGTCGTTCAACATGCATTTCCTGTACACCCACGAAAACGTGGTGGTTGCCGGCGTGAGATCGAATGATCTGATTCTAACCTTCGGCATGTCGTTTCGAAACCACAAACCATGATTCTTCGCCGCATTTTCAGCCCCGTCAAGGTGGCCCGGTATCTTCAGATGGAACTATCCCTCGCTATTGCCGCTTCGGCGGGGGCTTTTGTCCTGTACAACCTGGGGCTTCTTTCGTCGGGTCTCCCTTTCTCGGTGGCGGCTATTTTGGGTAGTGCCCTCGCCATTTTTATCGCTTTTAGGAACAACAGCGCCTACGGACGCTGGTGGGAAGCCCGTACCATCTGGGGAGGCATTATCAACAGCAGCCGCGCTTTTGCCCGACAGGTCATTGCCAATGCCGATAACGCTGCGGCCACCGGCAAGGTCACAGCCGAACAAGCGGAAGCCAACAAACGCGAAATCGTGTACCGCACCATCGCTTTTGCGCACGCCTTGCGTCTGCACCTGCGTCGCCAAACGGATCCGGAAGAATACCGCCACCTGCTGCCCGCAGACGAATTCACTGCGTTGCAAACCAAACAGAACCCGCCGAACATGCTCCTGCAGACACAAGGCATACGGATCAAGGAAGCGGTTCGCTCGGAAGTATTGGGGCCGTTCGACAACATCAGCATAGAGCCAACACTGGCGAGCCTGAACAACCACCAGGGCGCTTGCGAGCGCATCAAAAACACGCCCTTGCTGCGTCAGTACGATTTTTTTACGCGGCTGTTTCTCGTCGTGTTCATTGTGCTGCTCCCGTTTTGCCTCGTCGGGGATTTTCAAAAAATAAACCTACCGCAACTCATGCCTGTTATTTCGGTGCTCCTCGCTTTTGTGTTTGCCACTATGGGCAAAGTGGGCGAGGTAAACGAAGATCCGTTTGAAAACCGCATCACCGACATTCCCATGACAGCGATGTGCAACACCATCGAACGAGATTTGAGGGAAATGCTGGGCGAGACGGACTTGCCGATCATGGTGCTTCCAGAGGATGGATATCTTTGGTAATCGAATCAATCGAACCAATTTAAATTATGAACATAGCAATTATCGGAACCGGAAACGTTGGCGGTGCGCTGGCACAAGGGTTTGCTCGCGTCGGGCATACCGTTCGCCTTGGCGTGCGCGACTTGGAAAATTTCAAAGGAAAACATCTGCTTGATGCCGCGCCCGGCATCACGGCCCACGCCGTGGAAGCGGCCGTGCGGGATTCGGAAGTGGTCGTCCTCGCAGCACCGGCACAAGCCGCCGACAGCGTGGCACGCCACCTCGGCGATGTATCGGGAAAAGTGGTGGTGGACGCCATGAACGGCGTCTTCATGCGGCCGGAGGGTTTTGCCAACACCACCGAGGCTATTTTGGCCAACTGCAACACCACTGATGTGGTCAAATGTTTCAACACCACAGGATTCGAAAACATGCTCGACCCGCGCTATGGCAACCAGGCCGCCGACATGTTCGTGGCGGGCGACAGCGTACGGGGCAAACAGGTGGCCATTCAATTGGCCAGTGACCTGGGTTTCGGAAAAACCTGGGACTTCGGGGGGCTTGACAAGGTGAGCCTGCTGGAGCAGCTTGCCCTGTGCTGGATCAACCTCGCGATCATGCAAAAGCACGGCAGGGGAATCGCGTTCAAAGTACTGGAACGGTAGCCGAGGTCACCAATCCTTTTTGGTCCGCCCCGGGTTTGCTTCCGGCGGCAATGCCCGGTACCGCCGGGCATTTTTGATTTCTTCCTGTTCGATCTTGCCATCCAACACCTGGCGGGCGGCGGCGGCGGTCATGGTGCCGGAGGGGGCTTCCTTTCGTTGCGGCTGCCGGGCCTGATCCACAAAGTCGTTGCGCGGCGGCGGCGGTGGGGGAGGGCGCTTCGGCGGCGGCGGGGGAGGGTCTTGTCGTTCGCGCAGTTTGTTCCGGGCGATTTGTAGGTTTTTTTTGGCATCGGCCCGATTGGGCGCCCGGCACAGGCTGCGCTCATAGACATGGACGGCTTCCTGAAATTTGCCCAATTGCATGTACGCATTGCCGAGGTTGAACCAGGCATCGGCTTGTATCGCTGACGGGGTGGCGGCAGCCTGTTGAAACCAACGAACGGCGGCATCATAGTTGCCTTGGCGGAAGGCCGCGTTGCCGGCGTTGTAGTGGGCTACCAGGTCGTTTGCCACTTGTCCGTAAGCATTTTCCGCTTCGGCAAACTTCTTGTCCGAGTAATGCAGGTCGCCGGCGCGGCGTCCCGAATGGCCGGATTGAGCGGACAACGCGGAAGCCAAGAATAAGCAGAAGAACAGGAGGATTACATGATTTTTGATTTTTGATTTTTGTTTCCGCCACCACAGCACCTGTTCCAGCAGCAGCAGCAGCAGGCAGGGCAGCAGCAGCCACTGAAAATACAGGACGTAATCCGTTTTGGCCTTAGATTCCACGGCGGTTTTTTGCAGTCGGCCAAGGTCGTTGGCCAAGGATTTGACCGTAGATTCATTGGCTGCGAGGTACATGGCGCCCCCGCCGGTGCGGGCCAGTTCGCGCAGGAAACCGGCATCCATTCGGGTGCGCACGACTTTGCCGGCGGCATCGCGTTTGGAGCCGCCGCCGGGCAAGGGGATGGCGCCGCCTTCCGGGGTGCCGATGCCCACGGTGTAAAGCGCCATTCCGGCGGCCCTTGCGGATTGGGCCTGCGCCAGGGCATTTTCACCGAAATTCTCGCCGTCGGAGATCAGGACGAGCGCCCGCCCGGCGGCTGCGTTGGACTCGAACATCCGTCCGGCGGATTCTACGGCCGAGGTCGCTGCCGTTCCCTGATTGGCGATGTACTCGGGGCCGGCGTTTTGCAAAAAAACGGTTAGCGCTTCATAATCGGTGGAAAGCGGCATTTGTGGGAAGGCTTCCCCGGCGAAAAAGATCAGCCCGATCCGGTTGCCTTCGAGCGCGTGGAGGAGTTTTTGGGAAAACAGTTTGGCCTGCTCCAGCCGGCTGGGGGCCACGTCACGGGCCAGCATGCTCCGGGATATGTCGAGCGCCAGCACGATGTCGGCGCCCTGCCCGGTTCCGGCGGATTTTTTCACGAGTTGCCGCGGGTTGGCGATGGCCAGCACCAAAAGCACCAGGGCAAGCCCGAACAGGATATTTTTGAACCAGAACCGCTTTTTTGAAAACCCCAGCAACAGCCGTTGCGCCAGTTCGGGCGCTACGAGGAGCCGCAAGGTGCGTTGCCGCCAGCGCCAGTACACCCACAGGAGGAAGCCCTGGAGGGGAATCGCCCAGAGCAGGAAAAGCAGATCGGGATTTTCGAAGGCCACTTGTACGGTTTTGAGTTTTGAGTTTCGAGTTTTGAGTTGCCGTCAGGACTTTCAGAGGCAACAACTGTCGGATAGGTCTGGAAAGTGGTCGTAACGGATCAGAGGTAGATGGCGAGGCGCAACACCAGCATGTTGTATGCCCCGACGGAGTCCTCTTTTCGCCAGGCGTTGGTTCGGCTGTCGAATACCGAACCGTTGTCGCTGGTCATATCCGTGAGTTGTTGCTGGTACATTACCCCGGTGACGAAAGAAAGGCCGCCGGTTGTCTCGAACTCAACGGAAGCCCCCAGATTCCACCCGATAGAAAACCTGGCGACCTCTTCGGCAATATCTTCATCTTCGGACTGTACGGGAGCGGTTCCGCGAATATCGCCGACTGCTCGAAAAACTCGAAGGCCAAACAACAGCCCGCCATCAATATTGAGGCGCATATCGGTATCGCCCAATCTCCCCAATGACGGGGTTCTCATACGAACATTGGCCGGAAATTCAAGATAAGACAAGTGATAGGTCAGGCGGGCTCCCTGCGGCAGGGTGTCCAGCACAGGTGTGCTCAAGATTGTTTTCGGCCAAAAGACGCCTTGCGGATGGTTGTTGAGCAGCGTACCTCCCTGATTGAGACCAAGTCCGATGCCGGTCACAAATGCCAGGCCGAGGTCGTCCTTTTGTTTCAGGTTTGGCAATTCAAACTCGAAACCAACCTTCAGGCCCCAGTTGGTGCCTACGCCTTCGATGGATTTATCGTCGGTACGCATCCACGACCAGGTGGGTGAAAGTTGAAAACCGGCGCGTACGCCCTGTGCGAGCGCCACCGTTTGAAGCGCCAATAAAAAGCCGAATGCCAAAGCAATTTTTCGCATAACCTGTTGTTCTTTTGCGTGTTAAAATAGGGGTGAAAAAAGCAGCCTCTCGTATCAGGATGGGACACGGATAAACACGGATGAGACACGGATTTTCAATTTGAATTAATCCGTGTTTATCCGTGTCTCATCCATGTTTATCCGTGTCCCATCCTGCCAAGCAGGAAAATGTACATCATTTCCCGGCGCTAAAATCGCAGAATTTTCTCGTAGAACTATGGTCAAGCCGTTTATTTCCGTTGCCGCAACTGGTATTTTGTTGTTGACAAGTGTTTTGTTCGTTGGATGCGGGGACGATGCCTCCCGGAATGCCCCGGATGTGTCCCACATTTCCGTTCAGGTCAACATCCAGCGTTTCGACCGGGATTTGTTCTCGCTCGATACCGCCGACTTGCAGGCGGGTCTGGAACGATTGGCGACGGCATACCCCGATTTTCTGCCCTTTTTCGTCGCCGAAATAGCGCACGACCAGACCAATCCCAACGAAACACCGCTGGAGGCCATTGCCGGTTTTTTGAACGCCCCGCAGGTGCAGCGGCTGCACGACTCCTGCCAAGCCGCATTTCCCGATCTGACCCGCCTGCGTGCCGATCTGGAGCAACTGTCGCGCTACTACCGCCACTACTTCCCCGATAGGCCCGTGCCGCGGTTTGTCACCGCCGTCACCGAGTTTGTGGGCGATGCCTACGCGGTGAACGACAGCCTCGTGATGATCGGGCTGGACATGTTTCTCGGGGAAAACTTCTCCGGGTACAACCCCGACTATTTCCCGCAGTACCTGCGCCGGCAGTTCGACAAAAACTACATGACCACCAAGGTGGCGCTCGCGCTGTCCAGCCGCATCGTCGGTCCGCCGCCGGGCGAGCGCATCCTGGATTACATGGTGAACAACGGCAAAATCCTGTACGTCATGGACCTGCTCCTTCCCAACGTGCCCGACAGCACCAAGATGGGCTACACCCGGGAACAGATCGAAGGCTGCCATGCCAACGAACAGGAAGTATGGGCACGGTTGTTGGACTTGAACGTGCTGTACCAGCCGCTGAACAACAAGAATCAGAAGATCGTGATGCCCAGCCCCAGCACCGACATCGTTTTTCAGGAATCGCCCGGCGAGGTAGGCAACTGGATCGGCTGGCAGATCGTGCAAGCGTACATGCGCCGATTCCCCGACACAAGCATCCAGGAACTGATGAACCAACGCGACGCGCAGCAGTTTTTGGAAAAAGCAAAATACAAACCCAAACGCTCGAACTGATGCGAACAGGACTCCTGGCTCTTGGCTGTTGGTTGTTGGCTCTTGGCGGTACCCTGCTGAAGGCCCAAGCCCCGGTCGTATTCGAGGCGGAAGGGCCAGCCAAAGAAGTGGCGGAGGGGAGCCGCTTTGAAGTGACCTTTTCCTTGAAAAACGCTACGGCACAGCGGTTCGTACCGCCTGATTTCAAAGGATTTCGCATCACATCAGGGCCAACGGAGCTGCGGAGCGCGGGGTTCGTCAACGGCAAATCGTACAACCGGCAAGCCTGGACCTACGAATTGGAGGCCGGGCCTCCGGGCACGTACACCATCGCATCGGCTTTGGCACAAACTGCCAACCAGACCTTGCGCACGCAGCCTTTGGTGGTGCGTGTCGGGAAGGCAAAACCGGTGCGGACCAAGAAGCCCGCTCCCGGCTCGGACGATCGGCTGTTCCTGAGTGCCGAGTTGGACCGGGAAACCGCATGGGTGGGCCAGCAAGTGCTGTATCGGGTAAAATTGTACACCCAAGTCGGTGTCTCCGAGTACGATATCCTCGAACTGCCCCAGCCCGAAGGCATCTTCACCCGCGAACGGCGGCGGTTTGATACCCGTGTGCAGTACGAGACCATCCGGGGCAAAAAATACGCCGTCCGCATCCTGTACGAGATGGCGCTTTTCCCGCAACAAGCCGGGACGCTCCCCATCGGCCCTGCGCACATACGGCTCGGCGTGGAGCCATCCGGCGGGGGACTGCGCGCCTTGCTGGGCAGCGTGCCTATGCTGATGCAAACACCGCCGGTCGCTCTTACGGTCAACCCGCTGCCTGAGCCTGCGCCGGCCAATTTTTCCGGCGGAGTCGGCACCTACTCCTGGACTGTGACCGCCGATAAAACAACGCTGACCACCGATGACGCGCTCACCTTGACGGCGACCATCGAAGGCAACGGCGATCCACGCAGGTTTTCCAACCCGCGTTTTGACATGCCCGAGGGGCTGGAGGGATTCGAACCCAAAGCCATAGAGCTGGAGGAATACGAAACGGGGGAACAATTCGTACACGCCGGCAAGTTGGAGTATGTGGTGTTGCCGAAAGAACCCGGAACGTACACCGTGCAGCCCGAACTGGTCGTGTTCGATCCCGATAGCAACGCATATCGGACCTTGCGAACGGGGCAACCCATCCAACTCGCCGTAACGCCCGGGCCGAACTATGGAAAAACCGTGCCTGTTGACAGTATCAAATCTCCCATTCCTGCTCGTCCTGCCTTGGACGGGATCTGGCAACAGGCCGCACAATGGCTGTTGCCCCTGGCGCTTTGGGGCGTACCGGTGGGCGTGCTGGTTGCGCTTGCGGTCTGGCTTTTCCGCAGGAAAAGAAAACGCAACACACCGGAGTCCATGGCAATTTTGGCCTCGGAGCGACCCAAGCCCAACCTTCGGAACCTGCGCAACCGCCTTCAGGAAGTGCAGCGGCTTATTCAGCAAAACGATCCCAAGTTGTTTTACCACGAACTGCTGAAAGCCGTCCAGAACTATGTGGCCGTCCGGATAGATACCGAGCCGACCATGCTCACTGAGCAACTCATGCGGGAAAAATTTGCCGAGCGCGGGGTGCCGCAACCGACCATCGAGGCTTTGGGGCGTGTATGGCAGGCTTGTGAAAAGTCGGTGTTTGCCGGCCAGGCCTCCGCCTCCGAGATGCATCCAACCTGGGACTTGGCTGATGCCGCCTTGCGGCAACTGGACGATTTTTTTTAGCGATGAGTGCCCCCTTTGTCATCCCGCAGGGATGACAAAGGGGGCACTCATCGCTAATAATGTGCTTTCACTTTTCGCCCCGGCAGCCCTGCCCATGCGGGCATTTTTGGATCCAGCCCGCGGGCAGTGACCACCCAGAGCGTGGGTATGCGGGGGCGTACGCGGGGTTTGTCGGCGTAGCCGTCGGTGAAAAACACGAGGCCGTCGGGGCGTTCGCGGTTGGCGTGTTCGAGGGCAGCGTTGAAGTCGGTGCCACCCCGTCCGAAGATCATTTCAGGGGCAGCGCCGCGGTAGGGATATTGGCGGTACACCTTGGTGTCGGCCTCAATGATCTCGATTGTGGCGCCTGTTCGCCATAGGTGGAACACCTCGTTGAAAAACAGTGCGAGGTCGGCTTGTCCGATGCTGCCGGAAGTGTCAATCGCGATCAACAGGCGGCACCGATGTCGGACGCGCACGCCGGGCACCGTGCCATAGCGTTTGCTGGGGCGTTTTATCGTGTTTTTCAGGCGTGTCTTGGAGGCGCTTTCGGCAAACAGCCGCAGCGCCAGCCGCCAGTTCAGCAGTGGGGGCGGATGCGCCAGTTGCTTTTCCAAGAGGTCGCGCACATCGCCAGGCATGGCTCCCCATGCGTGGGCGCTGGTGCGCTGGTGGGCCGTGCGCAGCAGGCTGTCGAGGTGCATTTCGGCGGCATCGCGCTCCAGTTCGCTTCGGCTGCGCACCTCGCGCCAAGGCTGGTGGCGCTCCAGCCCGTGCGAGTCCGAACGAATGTTGTGGAGCAGTTCCTGGTCGGGTGTTCCGGAGGCCTGTCCGCCGCGCGACTGGCGCAGGTCTTCGAGTTTTTTGTAATAATAATACCAAGTCTGACCCGCTTGCAGGCCCAGTGCGGGGAAGGATTCGAGAAAAATGCTGTCGTCGGGGAGTTGGGAACGCTCCACATATTGGTTCACGACCAGATCAAACGCCACATTGAGCAGCAGCGGGTCGAGAAAGGGCTCCGCGACAAACAGGTGCCGAAAAACCAGGTGCAGCATTTCGTGCTTGACCACGCCAAAGCGGTGTTGGGGGTTGGTCAGTAACTGGTCCCAGAAATCCGCATTGACATAGAGGGTGAGGGCGTTACGCCCCAGTCCGACGGCCAAGGTGTCCACGGGGTGTCCTTTGCCTACCACCTCTTTGTTCAGGATTCCGAACACGTGCGCATAGAACGGCTCGCGCAGGAGCAGGTCAATGCCGGTGCGAGCCAGTTCGTCCAGGATGCGTGCGGTATTGGAGGGCATATCTGTAGAAAAGGAAAATTAGTCAACGCCGGATTCGAGCAAGGTAAGGGACCTGTTGTCGGCATCCAAGAAGGCTTCCATTTGGTAGGGGAAGGTGGCCTGGTGTGGGACGTGGCCAAACGGCAGCCCGTACGCCACGGGAATCCCCAGAGCACCCAGCCGATCTGTCAGGGTTTCGGGAAGCGTAAGGGAGAATTCGGTGTTTTTGGGGGTACATTCCGCAAAAACCCCGAGGGCAATACCGGCTGCCCGGCTTAGGTCGGTGGCCTGGAGCAGTTGGGTCAGCAAACGGTCCATGCGGTATGGCTGTTCGCCCACGTCTTCGAGGAAAACAATTTTATCGCGGAAGATGGGCTGGAACGGCGTTCCGGCGAGCGCCGTCAGCACGGAAATATTTCCTCCGGTCAGTTGGCCGCGAGCCGTGCCCGCAGCGATCGTAAACGGGAGATAGGATTCGTCGGGCAAGGCAGTGTCTGCCGGGTCAGGCGCCTGGAGCAGATAGTCCGACTGAGGGCTTGTCAGAACCGCCCGAAAATGCCGTAGCGTATTTTCAGGAAAATCTGCCGCCGCTACCGGGCCATGGAACGTGACAAGTCCCGTTTTTTGACCAATGGCGATGTGCAGGGCGGTCACGTCGCTATACCCGATGAACGGTTTCGGGTGTTTGCGGATCAGGTCGTAATCAATTGCCGGCAGCAATCGGGTACAGCCATATCCGCCGCGAACGCACCAAACCGCGTCCACCTCCGGGTTGGAAAACGCCCAGTGCAGGTCGGCCAAACGTGCTGTGTCGCTGCCGGCCAGGTACCCGTGCCGGGCGCGCAGCGCAGCGCCTTCGAGTACCCGGTACCCAAGCGTGTTCAAGTTGGCCAATGCCTTGGAAATTTTTTCCTCGGAGGCCGGGCTTGCCGGGGCGATCAGGGCGATAGTGGCCCCGTCGCGCAAGCGCGATGGCTTATTGGTTGGCGAGTTTGTAGCTGTTCTGCCACGGGCCGAGTGCGCGGAGAAAACAGATGCGAGCAACGTAAAGCCTGATTGTTGGATGAAACGGCGACGGATCATAATGCCTTGCGACGAACGACTTGAGTGGGTTTCGGAATGTTTTTGCTGGAGAGTGAAACCAATTTTATCGAATAAGGTTACAGAGCGTACTTTTACAACGAAGCGCCAAACGCGCTTCATTGCGTTTTATGTTGTTTGCTATTGGAACCAGGGTAGTTTTTCGATTTACGGGAGAGCGCGGTGTCATCACGGCACGGTTGGGCGGGGATATGCTTCAGGTGCGCCTAGACAGCGACCCGAGCATGGAAATCCCGGCGTTTGAGGAGGACTTGCTCCGCGACACGGGTGCGGAACCGGTGCTCGCGGGCGCCAAGTTTGTGAAGGGAAAACAAGAAGTAGTACCGCCGCCGCCGCCGCGCAGGGAGATCAAAGGGCAGTACGTGATTCTCAAGCCTAAGGGAATTTTGCTCGTTTTCGAGCCGATGCCCGGACGGGACGGCACCGTGTCGCGGTACAAAGCCTGGTTGGTGAACGACACCGCCATAGAGTTTTTGTTCGATGTGGAGTTGTTTTCAGATGTCAAGACCATTTTCCTGATCGAGGGCAAACTGCCGGCCACGACGGTGCTCGAACTGGGCGATTTGCTGTACGATGACTTGAGCGACCATCCCGAGGTGGACATCGAGGTTCGGCGGATCACGACGGACGGCCCAGATGCTCCACTCCACCGGCAGGTCAAAATTCGTCCCAAGCAGTTTTTCAACAACCTGCAGACCGTGCCCATTTTGAACGTACTGGCGCATCAGTTTGTATTGCTCGATTCCTTCGAGCAGCCGGATGGCGAGAAAAGCACATCCGGATTGCGCGACTATACCCAGCAAGCGCTTCGGGACAAACGTCGCGCACAGGAAGGGAACGTCTCGCCTTTTCGGGCGTTCGATGTGGAGGAGTTTGCCCAGTTTGTGCCGGAGATAGATTTACACATCGAAAACCTGACGAACGGCTATGCCCGGCTGGGCCCGGCCGAAATCGTGCGGATTCAGATGCAACATTTCCAACGTTTTCTGGAAAAGGCGGTTCGGCTGGGCGTGCCCCGTATTTTCGTCATTCACGGGGTGGGGGAGGGTAAATTGCGCGATGCCATTGCGCAGGAACTGAAGCACCATCCGCATGTTCGCCGGTTCAAAAACGAGTACCACGCCAAGTACGGATATGGCGCTACGGAAGTTGTTTTTTCCTGAAGTAAACCTGAAAGATATTCCGTAAAAAGTGCAGGAAAAAGCATTTCCAGTTTCGGAACATGCCCGTACTTTTGTGCCGCATGGCAAATTTTCTTCGGCATACAGGTTTTTGGATGGTATTCAGCGCATTTGTGCTGAGTGCCACGCCTGCGCGGGAGTTATTTAAATTGCCCCTTTTGCTCGAACACTTTCGCGAGCACCGGCAGGAAGAGCCAGGTATCTCTTGGCTGAGTTTTTTGATCCTGCATTATTTCACCGACGCGCCTCCCGATGCGGACTTCGCCCGTGACATGCAGTTGCCGTTCAAAACGATGGAGTTTTCGTCGGTGACCTTGGCGTTTGTGCGGCCCCAATCCGAATCGTTTACCCTACTTGTGCGGGTTGTACCTGCTGCCCCGCGCAAAAACGTGCCTCCGCACGCACTCCTGTTCCCGCCCACGCCTTATCTGGCGATCCCTGCGGAGCCTCCCGAGGCTTGATTGTTCCGCTTTTCTTTTTTCTAAAAGTCCATTCTCAATCTCTCAGGCGTTGATCAAAACAGATCAACCGGCCTGTCATTTCACGTTTGTATATGCTTCAACTGATTATTGATTTTTCTGTCCGGAACAAACTGTTCATCGGACTTTTCATAGTGGCGCTGATCGGGTGGGGGAGTTATCAGGTTACGCGCCTGCCCATTGACGCGGTGCCCGACATCACGGACAATCAGGTGCAGGTGATCACCGTAACGCCTGCCCTAGGGGCTCCCGATGTGGAGCGGCTGATTACGTTCCCGATCGAACAGACGTGCAGCAACATCCCCGGACTTCGCGAAATCCGGAGTTTTTCCCGCTTCGGCCTGTCGCTGGTTACGGTTGTTTTCGACGATGCCACAGATGTGTACTGGGCGCGCCAGCAGATTGCCGAGCGCCTGCAACAGGTACAAACACAAATCCCGACGGGCATAGGCACGCCGGCCTTGGCGCCCGTGACGACCGGGCTGGGCGAGATTTTCCAGTATGTCGTTCGGCCAAAACCCGGGTTCGAGAGCCGGTACGATGCCGTGGAATTGCGCACGATCCAGGACTGGATCGTCCGGCGCCAGCTGTTGGGCACCCCCGGGGTGGCCGACGTGAGCAGTTTCGGCGGCTTGCTCAAACAATACGAAGTAGCGGTCAGGCCCGATCGGCTCAAAGCCTTCGGCCTGACCATCACCGATTTGTTCGATGCGCTGGAAAAAAACAACCAGAATACGGGCGGCGCTTACATCGAGCGGGGGCCTACCGTCCTGTTTATCCGGAGCGAAGGGTTGGCGGAAAACCTCGACGATGTGCGCAACACCATCGTGAAAACGCTCCCGGATGGCGCTCCCGTACTGGTGCGCGATGTCGCCGACGTACATTTCGGTACGGCAACCCGCTATGGAGCCTTATGCTACAACGATCAAGGCGAAGTGGCCGGCGCCGTTGTGATGATGCTCAAGGGGGAAAACTCGTCGGCGGTGATCAAACGGGTAAAAGAAAAGATTGCACAAATCAGCAAAACCCTGCCGGAGGGCGTGGTCATCGAGCCGTTTCTCGACCGAACGAAGATGGTGGACAACGCCATCCGAACCGTTGAAAAAAACCTGCTGGAAGGGGCACTGATCGTTATCGCCGTGCTGATCTTTTTCCTCGGAAACCTGCGTGCCGGATTGGTAGTGGCTTCGGTGATTCCCCTGTCCATGCTTTTTGCCATCAGCATGATGAATCTTTTCGGGGTGAGCGGCAACCTGATGAGCCTGGGAGCCATTGACTTTGGGCTGATCGTGGACGGCGCGGTTATTATCGTGGAAGCGGTGATGCACCGCCTGACCCACTCCAAACATTTCAGCCACATCAACCGCATTACGCAGCCGGAGATGGATGCCGAGGTCAGTACCTCTGCCGGACGCATGATGAGCGCTGCGGCGTTCGGGCAGATCATTATCCTGATTGTGTACCTGCCGATTTTGGCCCTCGAGGGCATAGAGGGGAAAATGTTCGGGCCGATGGCCCAAACGGTTTCCTTCGCCGTGCTTGGCGCATTTTTGTTGTCGCTGACGTACGTCCCGATGATGAGCGCCTTGTTTTTGAGCAAAAAAATCCGTCACGAACCTACGTTCACCGACCGGGTCATGTTTGCGCTGGAACGTTGGTACCAGCATATTCTGGAAAAAGCCCTGCGGTTTCCCCGCAGTATCGTGGTGGCTGCGTTGCTCCTGTTTGCCGGGGCTGTCGGGGTGATGAGTGCCCTCGGCGGAGAATTTATTCCCGAACTGGAGGAAGGCGACTTTGCGGTGGATACCCGCGTCCTGACGGGCAGCAATCTGAGCACCACGATTCAGGCTACCCAGCAAACCGCCCGGGTGTTGCTGGACAATTTCCCGGAAGTCCAGAAGGTTGTCACGAAGATTGGCTCGGGCGAAATCCCGACCGATCCCATGCCGATCGAGGCCAGCGACATGATGGTTATTTTGAAAGACAAAAAGGAATGGACCTCTGCGAAAACCTTCGATGAACTGGCCGAAAAAATGGGGGCGAAGCTACAGGATGTTCCCGGTGTCACCACGGGTTTCCAGTTTCCGGTACAAATGCGTTTCAACGAACTGATGACCGGGGCGCGGCAGGACGTAGTGTGCAAAATTTTCGGGGAAGACCTTGACACGCTGGCTGTCTATGCCCAGCGGATGGGCGACCTGATCAATACTGTGCCGGGCGCCCGCGACCTGTACGTGGAACGCGTGACGGGTATGCCGCAGATCGTGATTGACTATCGCCGCGATGCGATGGCCAAGTTCGGTCTGAGCATACGCGACGTGAACCGGGTGGTCAATACGGCCTTTGCCGGGGAAAGTGCGGGTCTGATCTTCGAGGGCGAGCGCCGTTTCGATCTGGTGGTGCGACTGGCCTCCGGCGAGCGCCGGAACCTCAACGACGTGCAGAACTTGTTGATTCCGACACCTTCCGGCTCCCAGATACCGTTGTACCAGGTGGCTGATGTGCACATTCAGGACGGGCCGAACCAGATTCAGCGCGAGGATGCCAAACGCCGTATCGTGGTGGGATTCAATGTGCGTGGTCGCGATGTACAGACGATTGTGGACGAATTACAGGCGAAAGTGGGGGCGCAGATTCGTTTTCCTCCAGGGTATTTCGTCACCTACGGCGGCGCTTTCGAGAACCTTCAGGAAGCCAAAGCGCGGTTGGGCATTGCCGTTCCGGTGGCCTTGCTGCTCATTTTCCTGCTGTTGTATTTTGCATTCAAATCGGTCAAACAGGGCCTGCTGATCTATTCCGCCATACCGCTCTCGGCCATTGGCGGGGTGCTGGCTTTGTGGATACGGGACATGCCGTTCAGCATTTCGGCTGGGGTCGGGTTCATCGCCTTGTTTGGCATTGCCGTGCTCAACGGGATCGTGCTCATCGCCGAGTTCAACCGGCTGCACCAAGAAGGCTGGAACAATGTGCGCCGGATCGTGCTGCAGGGCACAAAAATTCGCCTCCGCCCGGTTCTGATGACGGCGGCTGTGGCATCGCTTGGCTTTTTGCCGATGGCGATCAGCCAGGGAGCGGGCGCCGAAGTACAACGCCCGTTGGCTACTGTGGTGATCGGCGGGTTGGTCACGTCCACGCTGCTTACCTTGTTTGTGCTGCCGGTGCTGTACATCCTGTTCGAGTACTTCAGCAAGCGCCGCCGACACCGCCGCCGGCACCATAAGCGGAAAACCACGCCGCCTGCCGCAGCGCTGTGGATACCTCTCGTCCTGAGCGGCGGCGCCTTGTCGGCCCAGATGCCGATCACGTTGCAACAAGCCCTGGATTCGGCACGGGCAAACAACCTGGACTTGCAGGCGGCACGCATCGGTACGGACTATTCCCTGAAAACGACGGGTACGGCTTTCGAGTTGTCGCCCACAGCGATTGACCTTGAAATAGGCCAGATCAACACGGCTGCGAGCGATACCCGGCTGGGTATCGGGCAGTCGTTTCAACTGCCGGCGGTGTACCGGAGCCGGCGTTCGGTGCTGGAGCACGAGCACCGGCTCAGCCGCACGGAGGAAGCCCGCCGGCAACGCGAGGTGGAATGGCAGGTAAAAAACCTGTTTTACGACCTGCTTGCCGGGGCTGAGCGGCAACGGTTGCTCGCCGAATCCGACAGCCTTTATGCCCTTTTTGTGGAAAAAGCCGCGCTTCGCCTTCGGAGCGGCGAAACCAACCCGCTCGAAAAAAATGCAGCCGAAACGCAGCGGGTATTGTTGCGCCAGCAACTGGCTCGTGTCGGTACGGAGCGCATCCTTACAGCCCGCCGCTTGCAAACCCTGCTGAACACTGAAATGCCCGTTCAGCCGGCTGCGATTGATTTGCGCTATCAGGTTCCGGACAGCATGTCCGGCATCGCTTCCAGCCCGCATCCAGTACTTGTAGGGCAGCAACAGCGTATTGATCTCGCGTCGGCGCAGCAGGCGATGGAGCGCAGCAAACTGCTTCCGGCATTCACGTTGGGTTTGAGCAACCAGTCAATTATCGGATGGCAGCAGGAGAAATCCGGGGCTGATGTGTATTTCGACGCCGGCAAGCGCTTTTTCACGTTCTCCGTGAGCGTTCAGGTGCCGGTGTTTGCGACAGCGCAGAAAACACGCGTGGCTGCCGCGGGTTTGCTGCTGAAACAGGAAGATGCCCGGCTGCGGGCGCTGGAGCGCGTCCTGCGTCAGGACTACCTTGCTGCGCTCGAACGTTACCGGCAACTGGACGACGAGGTGCAGGAATACTTGACGGTTTTGCTTCCCAACACCGATGTTTGGCTAAACACGGCCCAGCGCCAGTTGCTGACCGGCGAGATCAACTTTGTCGAATGGCTGGTGCTCGCGCGCCAGGCGTTCGATGTACGCATGGGGTATCTCGATGTCGTGCAGGCCTGCAACCGAGCCGCGTTTGAACTGGAATATTACCGGTAAAAAATCTTTGTAAATCAACTATTTCTGCAAATCATCCTAACAATTATCAATCTCCTTGGCTGGAAATCCGGCTGGAAGAGGTAAAAAATAAAATTGATCATGAAGAATAGCATCCTGTTTATTGCTGCTGTAGCCTACCTGTTTTCGGGTTGCGGCAATAGTGCCCCGGCCCTGGAAACTTCGGCAACTTCCGCTGAAGAAAACCGGGTACACCTGACCGCGGAACAACTCAAAAACGCTGGTGTCGTCGTGGGCCGCATCGAACGCCGGCAGATGGCCTCTACGCTGAAGGTCAACGGAGTCATAGATGTACCGCCGCAGAATTTGGTTTCGGTCAGTTTCCCCATTGGCGGTTACCTCCAATCCACAAATCTGCTACCCGGTATGCCCGTGCGGAAAGGGCAGAGTATCGCTGTTTTGGAAGACCCGCAATACATTCAGTTTCAGCAAGATTACCTGGTCGGCAAGGTGCAATTGCAATACCTGGAGTCGGAGTTTCGCCGGCAGCAGGAACTGAGTGCCGGGCAAGCTGGCAGCGCCAAAATTTTGCAGCAAGCACAAACCGACTACCACGCACAAAAAATATTGGTGAAGGCCCTGAGCGAAAAACTTCGGCTGATTGGTCTAAACCCGGATACTCTCGACGAAAACAACCTGTCGCGAAGTGTGCGCGTGTACGCACCTATTGATGGCTTTGTGAGTGCGATCAAAGTAAATATCGGGAAGTATGTCAATCCAACGGATGTGATGTTTGAATTGGTCAATCCGCGAGACATACATCTCAAACTCACAGTGTTTGAAAAGGATATTTCAAGTTTGCGGGTCGGGCAGCGCGTGGTTGCACACACCAATGACCGTACCGAGGAGTCCCATCCAGGTAAAATCCTACTGATCAGTCACAACGTAAACGAGCAACGCGCTGTGGATGTGCACTGCCATTTTGATCGGTACGATGCCCGGCTTTTGCCCGGCATGTTTATGAATGCCGTAATAAATGTAGTGGATGAGGAAGCACTCGCTGTGCCCGAAAGCGCTGTGGTTCGGTGGGAAAACCGCCATTTTATTTTTGTGGAAAAAGAGCCGGGGGCCTTTGAACTGATCGAGGTTGAGCCTGGCTCCGTTAGCGACGGCTACATAAAAGTGCTTCCTGCTGCTGGAGGAGGCGACTTGTCCGCTGTCGATGTGGTGTTGCAAAACGCCTACACCTTGCTGATGAAAATGAAGAATACGGCGGAAGAGGAATAGCAGGTGCATTTTCAGGCTTGACGGCCCCGGCAGATGTCTGAAATAAAACCGCCTCATAAGGTTCATCCTTATGAGGCGGTTTTTGTGTTAACCCGCCTGTCCTGACTCAAAAAGCACTTGAAGCAAGTGGTCTCGGCAATCAGGAGCAATGGTCATGAAATCAATATTGCCACAAATCGTGCTCGAAATTGAAGATGTGGTTCTTGATCCGGTCGGACTCCCAGAGGGCGTCCACGCCACGAGCGTAGTCTTCGATACGCCGGTCGTACACGTTGGATTCCTTGATGATGAAACTGGCGAAGTAGCGCATTTCAAACAGATCCTCCCAAGATACGGTAGCGTTCGTGTTTCCGCCGAGGGTATAGACACGGTGGCGTGCGAACAGATCGCGCACTTGGGGGTAGTACACCCAGAACATCACTTTTTCGTAGCGGAAGTTGCCTTCGCTGTCGGTCACGTTGATGAGCGGGGCAATGCCGAGGATACGCACCTGCATCGTGGAAGTTTCTTTGTCAAAGAACCAGATTTCCTTGATACGGAAACGTTTCACGTCTGTCGGGTTGATGTCGTTGCGAACGATCTTGACTTTTTCCTCGTACGTTTCCGGGTCGAAGGTGACGATGGTATCCGTTTTGGAGAGCATCGAAAGCACGTCGTCGGTGCTCAGGCGTTTGGTGAACTTATCGTCGTCCACGGAATACACCGGGATATCGCCCTTGGATGCCGCATCGGAAAGGATTTTAAAGAAAGGTTCTTCCGGATAGGCGAAGGGGAGGTTCATTTTTTCGCGGACGTCAATGATGCGCCAAACGCGTTTTTCCCAAAAGATATCGCTTTCGCGGATGGGCTGGTAGGCCAGCACTTTGCGCTCCAGCATGATTTCTTTTTTCACCACATCATCCAAGGGGGCTTCGCCGAATTCGTCTGGTTCGCTGACTTCGGTTTTTACGCCGATTTCATCGTATTCCTGCGCGACGAGAGCGGTTCCCGTGATAAAAAAGAGCAGACTGAGGCAAGCCCATTTAATGAAAGTATGCATGGTTCGCGTGGATGATTGAAAGTGAATGTTTAGTAGTAGTTTTTGCAAAGGCGTTTCAGCCGACGTTGCTTAGAACGTCGGCTGAAACGGATTTATTACCGGATCTTGAACACCAAATCGCCCAATTTCCGTGCGGCAATGTCACCGGGACATTTGGCGCGAATGTCGAGGAAATAGTACACGTCGCCGGGAGCGGCGTTGCGGATCAGGTCTTGCACATCACCGCCAAAGCGGGCGCCTGCATTGGTTTTTTCGACCACGTCGGCACGTTTTTTCTGATATGCGACCGTGTAGCCGGCAACTTCGCATTTGGCATCAAAGTCGAAGTTTTCCAGTACGGCTGCCACGCCTCCCTGAGCCTTGAACGTACCGTTCGGGATAGCGCTTTCGAAGCGCTGAGCGCCGAGCAGCGGGATCGGGTCGGGGATACGCTTGACCTTGTAGGTGAACTTGGTCGGGGGAAGGCCGCCGCCCGACAGGGTGATGGTGGCTTCGCCCGGCTTGTCGGCGCGGACGTTGTATTTGCCGTTGCCGGTTTTGGTCAGGTTGATACCGGTAGCGCTTACGTTCAGGTCATTGGACGACACCCCTGCGGCAGATACCGAGATGGGGTTGTCCACACCGATGTAGAACACGTTCATTTTGTCCAACTGAACCGAGCAGGAACGCTGGCCCACTTCGTACTGGAAGTCCTTGGAGTAGTTTTTTACTTCTCCGGTGAGCGGGTTTTTCACGTTGATGCTGACCTTGTAGGTCTTGGTTCCGGTTGAACTGGTTCCGGTTTCGTACTTGGCCACGCCCTCTTTGAGG
>Ga0268299_1001766_pt1 | contig 32840 bp, 28 predicted proteins | sample NOBtaG_FD_193484 | JGI IMG/M metagenome (GOLD analysis project Ga0268299, IMG submission 193484) | Activated sludge microbial communities from bioreactor in Nijmegen, Gelderland, Netherland - NOB reactor | ecosystem: Engineered > Bioreactor > Aerobic > Activated sludge | place: Netherlands... | reverse complement strand
GTCGGGAATCTTGATGCCCTTCTCGGTGAAATACCGCACCGCGCCGGGATGGAACGGCAGGAACGTGTTCTTGGTCCAGTTCGCGAGCACGGTATCGACCGCGGCGGCATGGCCTTTGACCATCTCGGCATTGTTCTCGAGCACCGCCTTCGTCACCTGGTAGGCCGTTTCGGCATCGAGGTCCTTGTGGGCGATGAAGAAGTTGTAGACGCCGACCGTCTTGTGCTCCGTCTTCATCGACTTGTAGGTGCCCTTGGGGATCGTCGAGTCCGAAAGCTCGGGAATCGCCTTCTTGAGCGCGGCGATCTCGGCGTCGGTGTAGGTGAAGAAGGTCACGTCGCGCGAATTCTCGAGTTCGCTGTAGGCGGCGATCGGCACGCCGGCGCAGAACGGAAATGCGGCGATGAGCCCGTCGGCGAGCCGGCTCGCCATGTCGCTGGCCTGGCCGTATTGGATCGTAAGATCGACCTTGAGCGCCTTGAACATCAGCGGGAAGTAGGTTCCGCAGGTGCCGGCGCGGGGGCCCACGCCCACCGTCTTGCCCTTGAGATCGGCGACCGATTTGATGCCCGCCTTGGTCAGCGCCACGAAATGGAACGGCGTATCGTACATCGGGAAGAGGGCGCGGATGTCGTTGTACTTCTTCCCCTTGGTCCAGCCGTCCGGCGTCCCTTCCCAGGCGTGGAACGCCACGCCCATGGTCGTCATGCCGAGTTCGACCTTCTTCTCGGACACCAGCACGATGTTCTGGTTGGGACCCTGGGTCTGCTGAGTCGAAACCGTGAGGCCCTTGATCTTGTTGGTCAGCAGCGAAGCGACGACGCCGCCATAGACGAAGTAGGTGCCGCCGGTGGAGGCGGTGCCGAGCGACAACGATTTGTTCTGGGCCATGGCCGGCAGAGCCAGGCCGGCGGCGAACATGAGCGCGAGCGCGACCCGATCTTTCATTCAATCCTCCCGTCCAATTGGATTTGCGAATTTTCTTCGATGGACCATGAATATACCGGGGCGGGCCGCAGGCGACTACCGCAAACAGCAAGCCGCGCGCTTTGCGATGCAGCAAAGGCCGGTCGAGCGGCGGTGTGATGGAGATCACTGTCGCGCGCCATCATCCTATGCCATGATGTTCTCAGGCCGTGGGGATCAGCAATCCTCCGCCCCCCGTAAGTCTACCGATGCTCCCTGAGGAAAGGACCACGACCATGCGGAAATCGCTCGCGACGTTTGCGGCCGCGCTCACCCTCGCCTTTGCCGGTGCCGCGCACGCGCAGTCCGACGCCAATCGTGCCCAGCTCGCGTTCGAGATCCCCGGCGAGGCCGTCAAGCCGGCCGGGATGACCCAGATCGACAAGGCCAATCCCGCCCTCGCGCCGACCTACCACTACCGCAACTGCTACAATTACTATCGCTGGTACTACAACCATTACTACGGTTGGCAGCGCTACTACGTCGGGACCCGCTGCTACTACTAAGCAGCGCCGGCGGGAAGCCAGAATTCGGGCGGCGGCCTCCCAACGGGGGCCGCCGCTTTCCGTTTCGGGAAAGCCGTTGTGCGGAGCACCAACCTGCGACCTTGGCCGGGGGCGGCGGGCCTTGCAATCCCCGAATCTGCGCGCCATAAGACCGGCCTCGCGAAAGCCGCCCCGGCGGGCGGCGCCCCGGGGCGCGTAGCTCAGCGGAAGAGCACTACGTTGACATCGTAGGGGTCACAGGTTCGATCCCTGTCGCGCCCACCATTTTCGTCGGCTGCAGGATTCCCGCCCCGTTTCGCTGGGATGGCGGTGCCAATGCCGGGTGCCGGACCGGCCGGAGGTCGGGGGCGCGGAGCGGCCGAGTTGCGGCTATCGCCGGGAGCGGGCCCGCTCCCGGCTCGCGCCGAGCTTCACGCCACGCCCGCTCTGCGCAGGCCTTCGAGATAGACCTCCATCTGGTCGGCGCGCTTGAGGTAAAACAGCCGCTTCCTCGCATACGCCAGCGAGAATTCCGGTTTGGTTCGCATCAGATCGGCCACCGCGGTCCGCGCCTGCGTCTCGTCGCCGAGATGACCGAGCGCCGCAACGAGATGCGCCCGCGCCCAGTATTGGGCGTTCGGGATCTGCACCGATTTGCGCGCCCAGGAAGCGGCGTCGCCGAACTCCCCGCGAAACAGGTGGGCGAGGGATCGGTAGGAGTAGAAGGCCCAGCGGAACGGATCGTGGGGGCTGAGCTGGATGGCGATCTCGAACTGCTCGATGGCCTCGTCGAGACGGCCCTCGTAGGCGAGAGAATCGCCGAGGCCGCAATAGGTCACCGCAAGACAGGGATTGAGCGCCAGCGCCTGCCGGAGCGCATCGATCGCCAAGTCGTATTCTCGCCGCGCCAGTCGCACCCGCCCGAGCGTGAAATACCCGTTCGCGTCCTGGTCATCGAGTTCGATCGCGCGCTGCGCCGCAGCCAGCGCCTCGTCCAAGCGCGAGTCGGCGGCGGGTGCGTCGAAATAGACCATGCTCAGCACGATCGCGTACGCCAGGCGCGAATGCGCGCCGGCGAAATCGCGGTCGAGTTCGATCGCCTTGCGCATCAGTTCCTGGGACTTGAGGTTGCTCTCCGGCGTGAACTTGTAGAACTCGGCGGTGCCGACTTGATAAAGATCCCAGGCGCCGAGATTCTTGCGCGGCCGGTGTTCGGCCTTTTTCTGCTCCGCCAAGCCAAGCTCGGTCTCGATACGGGAGGCGACGAGCCGGGAGATCTCCTCCTGCATTTCGAAAATATCGGACTTGTCGCGATCGAACCGCTCGGACCACACGCCGTGCTCCGTCGCCGCGTCGACCACTTGGACCGTCATGCGAAAGCGCGTCCCGGCCTTGCGGACGTTTCCGGTGACGAGATAGTCGGCGGTCAGCTTTTCGCCAATGGTACGGAGGCTGTCTCGCGAGCCGCGAAAGGCGAACGCAGGATTGCGGGCAATCACCTTCAGCCACCGGTTCTTGGACAAGGCGGTGGTGATGTCTTCCGCGATTCCGTCGGCAAAGTAATCCTCCTCGGAATCGCGATTGAGGTTCGCGAACGGGAGCACGGCGACGGATGGCTTGGCGACAGATGCTTCGGCACCGCCGTTTCCGCGCTTCGCGTCGATCCCAGAGGCAGGACCGGGCCGAGAGCTTTCGATCGGCGCGATGAAGCGGAAGCCGCGGCCGTGCACCGTCGCGACCGTGTGCTGCGATGCGCCATCGTCGCCGACCGCTTTACGCGCCGCCTTGATCTGGCTGCTCAGTGCGGCGTCCGAGACGATCCTGTCGCCCCAGATCGCGGCGAAGATCTCCTCGCGCGTCACCGTGCGATTGCTGTTCCGCGCGAGAAACAGGAGCAAATCGAACACTTGCGGTTCCACCGGGACCTTCTCGCCTTCTTTGCGGAGTTCGAAGCGCGCCGTGTCCAACTCGAATTGTCCGAAACGAAGGGTCCGGGAGCTCGATGCGTCGGCGGCGAAATCGACGCGATACGCCTCGATGGGCCGGCTGATGTTCTTGACGGTCTGTTCCCCAAGCGGAACGAGCCGTACCGGCACGTTGGCGCCAATGTGATCGTAGACCTGCTTCGACAGGACAATTCCGCCGGGAGGGGCGATGCTTTCGAGCCGCGAGGCGACATTGACGCCGTCGCCATAAAGGTCGTCGCCCTCGACGATGACGTCGCCGAGATGGAGACCGATGCGGAACTGAATTCCATCGTTCCCGCGGAGCGAGCCGTTGCGCATGGCGATCTCCTGCTGGATATCGACCGCGCACTGGAGGGCGCGGACCACGCTCGAGAACTCGACGAGAGCGCCATCTCCCATCAGCTTGACGGTGCGCCCGGCGTGGCGCGCGATGGCGGGATCGATCACGGCCGTGCGGGATTCCTTGAGGCGAAGGAGCGTTCCGCTCTCGTCGATTTCCATGAGGTGGCTGTAACCGGCAACGTCCATTGCGACGATGGTTGTCAGTTTGCGGTCCATGGTTCGCCCCGCCGTCGTTGTAAATTTCCCGGCTCTTGCCGGCCGGATCGCCGAGCCAATCCGATCCGCGTCCGGATTTCGGCCCTTCGCTCGCCGTCGCTCCGAACATATGCGCTCGGCGCCGCGCCCGCTAAAATATCACGGTATGCGCCGAACGGCGTCGTTGACAAGGGGCGCTGGCCGCGAGTCGGCGTACCCGGATCGGCCACGCCGGATCGACGATCCAGCGTCCTCTCGGGCGCCGCGCGCTTCACGGCCGCCTACCGCGATATTTCGCCCAGCATCGTCTCGAACAGCGGGGTCACCGTGCGGACCGCGTTCTCGAGGTTCTTGTCGGGGTAGAGCGCGGTCATGAACTTGGGATGAAGCATCGCGATCTTCGTCTTGCCGGCCTCTGCGTACACCGCGATATGGCCGCACGGCATCATCGCGGCGACGTGCATGCCGGCGGCGAAGATGTCCTTGCCGATCGGCGGGTAGCAGATCTTCACGGAAGTGACTTCCCCGCCCTTGATCTTGAAATCGGCGAGGTAGAGCCACTTGTTCTTCTCGGCGTAGGCCTTGATCGCAGCAACGACCTGCCCCGGGTCCTTTTCCGTCTCCCGGACCCAGAACATGTCGTTGGGCTCGCCGCCGTGCGCGCCCTGCGCGAGCAGGAGGATCGCGAACAGACTCGATTTGATTGTGGATCGGATCATGGCATTTCTCCCTCTAGACTTACGCTGTGTTCGAGCGGTCATTTTCCGCAGGTTTCACGCGCCGAATGCGACGCCCGCAAGTACCGAGGGCCGCGCGTGGAATTTGGAGGTTGTCGTGACGGGCGACCCGGTCTCGAGGCGGCCCCGCCGGTTCGAACCGTCCGGGCTCGCATCACGTGTCGCCGTACCCTTCGAACAAGGCCGTCGACAGGTATCGCTCCGCGCTACTGGGCAGGACGGTCACCACCGTCCGGCCCTTCATCTCGTCGCGCTTCGCGACACGCATTGCGCAAGCGAGCGCGGCGCCCGACGATATGCCCCCGGGAATGCCTTCGAGAACCGCCATTCGGCGGGCGGTATCGATCGCTTCCTGATTGCTCACGAGCAGCACTTCGTCGATCAGCTTCGTGTCCAGGACTTCCGGAACGAATCCCGCGCCGATGCCCTGGATCATGTGCGGCGAGTGTTTCCCGCCGGATAGGACCGGGCTGTTCTCCGGCTCGACGGCGACGACCCGGATAACCGGATTGCGAGCCTTGAGCACCTCGCCGACGCCCGTGAGCGTGCCGCCGGTGCCCACGCCCAGCACGACCGCGTCGACGATGCCGTTGGTGTCGCGCCAGATTTCCTCCGCCGTCGTACGGCGATGGACGTCGGGATTGGCTGGGTGGCCGAACTGCCAGGGCATCACCGCCTTCGCCGTGGCGGCGATGATTTCCTTGGCCTTGTCGATGGCACCGCCGATGCCCTTCTCGCGCGGCGTAAGAACCAGTTCTGCGCCGAAGAACCGAATCAGCTTGCGCCGCTCGATCGAGAAACTGTCGGGCATGGTCAGGATGCACCGATAGCCTTTGGCGGCGCAGACGAAGGCCAGGCCGATTCCCGTGTTTCCGGACGTCGGCTCGACGATGACGCTCCCCGGTCCGACGGTGCCGTCTGCCTCCATCGCTTCGAGCATCGAAACGGCGATCCGGTCCTTCACGCTGCCAAGCGGGTTGAAGAATTCGAGCTTCGCCAATACCTCGGCTTGGCATCCGGCTTCGTGGGCGAGCTTTCCGATCCGGACCAGCGGCGTATTGCCGATCGTTTCGAGGATGCTGCCATACACCCGGCCGCGGCCGGGCTTGTCGAGAACCAGTCTCGTCGCGTTCAAATCCGGCATCGTCATCCTCCTTAGCGGCCAGGGTTGATCGCGCTGATCACCCAGGACGAGCTGTCCATGACGATGCCGTCAGATGCGATCTTCTGCCGATCGATCGCCTCGGCAAGCGCCGCCTCGATCTGCCCGCGCAGCCGTTCGGCTTCGGCGCCGGCCTCCCGGAACACCTCTCCGGCCGGACCGATCGCGAGCTGGAAGGCGATCGCGTCGTTCACGTCCTTGCCGACCAGCACCGGCGCGTCGACCCTGCGAAACTCGATCTGCTCGTAGCCGGCGGCCGTCATCATCGCTCGGACAGTCGGTTCGCTGGCCATCGAGAACGGGCCGGGACCGCAGGTCTGGGCGTCGGCGCCGGGTTCGGGCAGGAAACGAATCACGATGTTCTTGGCCATCGAGAGCCAAGGATTGTCGGCGCGTTCGCGCCAGACGATGTGGACCATCCGGCCGCCCGGCCGGAGCGCCTTGCGCATGTTGCGCAAGCCGGCCACCGGGTTGGCGAAAAACATCGTGCCGAAACGGGCGAACACCAAGTCGTATTGATTGGTGGGCAGCGCGATCTCCGCGTCGCCGCGCACGAAGCTCAGGTTGGTCAGTCCCTTCGCTCGGACATCCGCGCGGGCATGTGCGAGGAAGGCATCGCAGCAGTCGATGCCGACCACGTTGCCGGCCGGGCCGACGAGTTCCGCGAGCTTGATGGCGGTGTCGCCGAAGCCGCAACCGACGTCCAACACCCGATCGCCGCGGCGAACGGGCAGGGACGGAAACACCGCCTCGCTATGGCGAGACAATCCATCCACCAATATGTGCTTGAATTTGATGAATTTCGGCGCCAGCACATCGTTCCAGAACCGAACATAAGCCGTGTCTTCCGCCGCTGGCGAGGCGATCGTCGCTGCACTCTTCATGTGGGTCGTTCCTTTCCATTGGCGCGCAATTCAAGTGTGAGCGAACGATACCGGGGTGCCCCGTCGCGTGCTTGGCTGAATCCTGAGGAAAGTCCGGATTTCTGCTGAAGATGACCCGGAAAATGCCCGTCCGCCCCATTCGAAGGGCGAAAACGCGAGGTTGTTGCGGTTCGCGCGCGCCGCCGGCGCCTCGCCCGGTGCCGTGTTGCGCATTGCCGCCGCCGCCGCGTCTCGCTATTCCCCTGGCACGCCGTGCCCCCTTCCGGGGCGTTGGGGAACCATGCGAGCCGAGACGGTTTCCGTGCTCACGAACGAGGCGATGCCGGGCGGCCGCCGGGCGCGGGCCTGAACGATGGGCCGCTGGGGCCTGCGCCTCGTCCGCCTGATCCCGCTGGCTTGCCTCGCCTTCATCGTGGCGCTGCGCGCCTGGGACCCCGGCCCGGTCCAGCTGCTGCGCGACCTCGCCTTCGACACCTATCAGCGCACCAAGCCGCGCCAGCAGAACGTCGCCGAATCGCTCGTGCGCATCGTCGACATCGACGACGAGTCGCTCACCCGGCACGGGCAATGGCCATGGCCGCGCACGCTCATCGCGGAGATGGTGGACAAGCTCACGGCGGCCAAGGTCGCGGTCATCGGCTTCGACGTGGTGTTCGCCGAGCCCGACCGGCTCTCGCCGGGGCGCCTCATCAAGAGTTGGCCGCGCACGCGCGAGCTCGAGGCCCTGCTCGCTAAGGCCGACACGTTGCCCGACAACGACAAGGTGTTGGCAGAGGCGGTGGCGCGCGCCAATGTCGTGACCGGATTCTTCATCGTCAACCAGAGCGGCCGCGCGCCGGCGCTGAAGGCGGGCTACGGCGTGGTCGGCGAGAGCCCGCTCCGCATCGTCTTCGGCGGACCGTCGGCGGTCGCGACGCTGGCGGAGATCGAAGCGGCCGCGAAGGGCAACGGCGCGCTCAACTGGGTTCCGGGCCGCGACCAGGTCGTCCGGCGCGTGCCGGCGGTGATGAGCGTCGGCGACCAGCTCTATCCGACCCTGTTCACCGAATTGCTCCGCGTCGGGCAGGGGGCGTCGTCCTACAAGATCCGCACCGCGCCCGAGACCGCGGCGGTGGAGGCGATCCAGATCGGCCGGGCGTCCGTGCCGACCGACGCGGAAGGCCGCCTCGTCGTCTATTTCGCGCCGCGCGATCCGGCGCGCTCGCTGTCGGCTTGGCGCATCCTGGCCGGCGGGTTCAAGGCGGAGGATCTCGAGGGCCGCATCGTCATCATCGGCACCAGCGCGGCCGGACTCCTCGACATCCGCGCGACCCCGCTCGATCCCGCGACCCCGGGAGTCGAAGTTCACGCCCAGGCGATCGAACAGGTGGCAGCCGGGATTTACCTCCTTCGCCCCGATTTCTCCGACGGGCTCGAACAGCTTTTCCTCGTGGTGCTGTGCAGCGCTGTGATGCTGATGGTGCCGCGCATCGGCGCGGCCTGGGCCGGGCTCATCGGCTTCGGCTTCGCCGGCCTCGCGATCGGCGTCGCGTGGATGGCGTTCGCGCGCTTCGGCTGGCTGCTCGATCCGGTCTATCCCGCGCTCGCGGTCGGGCTCGTCTTCGTCGTCACCACGCTCGTCGTCTATGTCCGCACCGAGCGCGAGCGCCGCCAGGTGCGCTCCGCATTCGGCCGCTATCTCGCGCCGGCGCTGGTCGAGCGCCTGGCCGCCGATCCGGCGCGGCTCAAGCTCGGCGGCGAGATGCGGCCGATGACCTTGCTGTTCTCCGACATCCGCGGCTTCACCACGATCTCGGAGCGCTTCGACGCCGAGGGCCTCACGACGTTCATGAACCGCTACCTCACGCCCATGACCGACGTGATCCTCGCCGAGGGCGGCACTGTCGACAAATACATGGGCGATGCGATCATGGCGTTCTGGAACGCCCCGCTTGACAATCCCGATCACGCCAAGAGCGCTTGCCGCGCCGCGCTCCGCATGCTCGATCGCCTAGGGGCGCTCAATTCCGAGCTTACAGCCGAGGCCGCCAAGGCCGGGCGCGAGCACGTGCCGATCGCGATCGGCATCGGCCTCAATTCGGCGGTGTGCTGCGTCGGCAACATGGGCTCGCAGCAGCGCTTCGACTATTCGGTGCTCGGCGACGGCGTGAATCTCGCCTCGCGGCTCGAGGGCCAGACCAAGATCTACGGCCTGGGGACGCTCATCGGCGAGGAGACGCGCTCGCTGGCGCCAGAATTCGCGGCGCTCGAAGTCGATCTCGTCCGCGTCAAGGGCAAGACCGAGCCGGCGCGCGTCTATACCCTCCTGGGCGGCCCCGAGCGGGCCAAAGGGGACGCGTTCCGCGCGCTCGAATCGCTCCAGGCCGGATTCCTCGTCGCCTATCGCGCCGGCCAGTGGGACGCAGCCGAACGCGCGCTGAATCTATTGCAGTCGGCGGGTGGGACGGAGCTAGCCGGCCTCTGCGCCGTGTATGCCGAGCGCATCGCGGCGTTCCGAAAGGATCCGCCGCCGCCGGGCTGGGACGGAGTCTACGTGGCGGAAACGAAGTAGCCGCTGTCTTAGGGGTATTTGCCGGCGGGCGCCGAAGATCCCGGCCGCGGCACGTCGGGCCGGAATTGCTCGCGGTAGCGCTCTGGCACGGTATGCAAGTCGGACTCGTCCCAAGGCGAGCTGCGCTTGTATTTGTCGGTGAAGCAGACGAACGCGGTCTTCTGAACGTCGCCGGTGACCCGGTGCAGGGGAGTCGTGCGCCCGACATACTTGCTCAACAACGTGCATTGCGTGTCGAGATCGCTGCCGGTCGAGAGGCTGAAGAACGCGACATAGCTGATGCCGACGCAGCCGCTGGTGCGCGAGCAACGTTCGAGGCATTGCGGCAGGGTCAGGCCGGTGCGCCGTTCCATCACGCCGCCCTCGGCGATCGCGGTGCGCTCGCCGTTGGTGCAGCGGAAGTGCCCCCAAAAATCGCCCGGCGGCACGCCGAATCCGGCGGCGGCCGCGGCGGGCACGGCGGCGCAGAAGGCGAGAGCGAGAATGATTCGGCTTGCGGGCTGGCGCGACATGGGCGTTCTCCGGCCTCAATAGAGCCTTGCCGAACCATACGTCGCCGGCGCTCGCGCGGCAGTGACGGGCGTCACTCTCCATAAGCGCATGCGAATCGCGCCGCGGTTTTTTGCATTTGTTTCCGTCCCTGAGCGGCGTAAGCTCCGCGAAATCTTCGGTGCCGGGACGTGGCGATCCGATTGGCGTTTGCGAGCCGGATCGCCGTCGGCGCGGCAGCTCCGAGGGGGAACACGGAGGGGATGATGGTCGAATCGTTCGAGGTTCGGCTGGGGCAGGGAATGCGGCCTGCTCTCGGCGCTTTGTTCGTCGTTCTCGGCACGGGAATGGCCGCGAGCGCGCTGGCGCAGACCGGCCCCGACGTCAAGCGCGAGACCGAGCAGCCCGGCCGCACGACCGAAACGACCGTTCGCGGAACCGAAACGCAGCGCGAGTCGCTCGGGCCCAGCACCAGCTTCCAGGGCCGCGACGTCACTCTCGAGGAAGTGCTGCGCGATCCCGACAACGCCGATCTCAACTACGCCTTTGCACTGACGCAAATCCGCCAGGGCGATCTCTTGGGCGCACTCTCCACGCTCGAGCGCATGCTGCTCAAGAACGGCGCGCAGCCGCGCGTGCGCCTGCTCTATGCGATCGTGCTCTACCGCCTGAACGCCACCGCCGAGGCCGAGCGCGAGCTCGATACGGTCTTGAAGTTCAACATGGACGACGGCCTCCGGCGCGAGCTCGAATATTATCGCGGCCAGATCGCCCGCGACAAACAGAAGACCAAGTTCACGGCCATCGTGCGCGTCGGCTGGAACTGGGACAGCAACCGCAACGCCTCGCCCATCACGCGCGGGCTCACCTCCGCCGGCGGCGCCGTCTCGCGGCCCGAAGCGATCGACACGAATTCGATCGAAGGCTTGGGGCGCCTCGAGGTCGAGCACGATCTCGGCTTCCAGCGCCGCCACCGTCTCGTCGGCTCGGTCACGGCCCTCCACGACCAGAATCTCCGCTCCGACCGCTTTACGCTTACAGCCGTCGACGTGCGCGGCGGCGTCGCCATCGACTTGGCGCCCCAGGAGCTTCGCTTTCAGCCTCACTATCGCTACGCGCGCCTGGACGACGATTCGGTGTTCTCGGCCTATGGCGGCACGATCCGCTTCGACTGGCCGACGCGGCAGAATCTCTTCTTCTACGTGATCGCGTCCGGCGAATATCAGGTGTTCAACGCCACCGAGCGTTCGCCGTCGTCGAACCTGCGCACGGGACCCGAATGGAGGATCACCGGCGCGGTGCGCTACGTGGTCACGCCCGAGCATCGGCTGACGCTCGCGGCCACGGGGATCCTCAAGGACGCGCGCGAGGGTTTCTTCGACTATTCCGGCGTGCAGGTCGGCCTCGAACATGGCTGGCTGCTCGGCCGCGGCATGTTCCTGCTCACCAACGTGTCGTGGGAGGGCGACTGGTACGCCGCCGCCGATCCCAACATCAATTCGACCAAGCGCGAGGACAATATCCTCCGCGTGCGCACGGTGTTCGGCGTGCCTTTCGCGACGCTCACCGGTTGGGACACGGCGCCGCGGCCGTTGCGTGACGTCGGCATCAGCGTGGGCTTCGAATACACCCGCGCTTTCTCCAACATCGACAATTACCGCTACCACAATTTCCGCGTGATGGGCGCGCTCACCAAGCGGTTCGATTTTTAGAGCCGCCATCTGGGCGCGCTCGCAGGCGAAGCCAGCCTCGGTGCGCCGATCGCGGGCCGCCGCGCGGCATGTTCCTTAACACACTGAAAAATAACATTATTTTCTTGTCACTTGTCCGTGTTCGGGGCCTTTGAGGCATACCGAACGGGGCACGCCGGGCGGGCCTTTCACGTACTAAAACGTCGTCGGGTTTCGGGGCATTGGCTGCCAGTCGGAGGCTGCCCATGCCGCTCTACAAGAGATTGGGTTTCGCGGCGCTCGGGTTTGCCTGGGCGCTGATCTTGTCTTGGACGGCCATCGCGCAGGCGCCGCTCGGAACGCGAGCGGGCGTCGCTGCCGCCGTGCGCGGGACGGTCCAGCAGATTTCCTACCGCACGCCGCAGGGCATCGGCCGCAACGTCGCGGGCGGCGACCAGATCCAGCTCGGCGACCGCATCGTCACCGGCCCGGGCGGCGGCCTCCAGATTCTCCTGCTCGACGGCACCACCTTCACGGTCGGCCCCAACACCACCCTGGTGATCGACGAGTTCGTCTTCAATCCGGCGACCGGCACCGGCCGTCTCGCGGCGAGCGTCACCAAGGGCACGCTGCGCGTCATCTCCGGCCGCCTCGCGCGCCAGGAGCAGGAGGCGATCCGCATCAAGCTGCCGATGGCGACCGTGGGCGTGCGCGGCACGATGGTCGTTCTCTCGGGCGACGCCAATGGCTTTTTCATCGGCCTCTTCGGCATCGGCGCCGACAACAGCGCCGACCGGCCGCAAAGCCTGGTGTTCGTCTCCACCAACGGCACCGGCACCGGCATCTTCCGCGCCGGCTTCGGCTGCACGGTGACGCCGGCCGCGCCGGCCTGCAATCCGCAACCCGTCGGGCCCGAATTCCTGCAGACCCTGCTCGGCCAGATCGGCGGCAATATCCGATATGTCAGCCTCCGCGACTTCGAGCGCCTGACCGGGCTCGATCTCGTGGCGGCGCTGAAGCTGATGCAATCGCCGGGCGGCTTCGAGCAACTGGTGCAGATCATCGACAAGCTGCAGCAGGACCAGAACCGGCCGGGCAATTCGCCCCCGCCGCCCCCGCCGCCGCCCTGCTGCTCCGATTGATTATGGGCGAAGCCGGAGCGCGATGTCGTAGGCGCGCGCGGACAAATCTGCTATCAAAACGCCGCGTCGCCGGCCGTGGCATCGAAGCCGGCACCGTAAGGAATACAGGAGACGGCGATGAAGAAGGTATCCGTACCGCTCACCCTGCTGAGCGCGGCTTCGGCCCTGGCGCTCAATGCCGGCAGCGCCGATGCCCAGACCGGCACCAAGGCCGGCGTCGCCGCCGCGGTGCGCGGGCCGGTGCAGCAGGTTTCGTTCCGCACGCCGCAGGCCAATGTCGGCCGCAATGTCGGCAGCGGCGACGAGATCTTCCTCGGCGACCGCATCGTCACCGGCCCCAATGCCGGGCTGCAGATCATGCTGCTCGACGGCACGACCTTCTCGGTCGGGCCCAATTCGTCGATGGTGATCGACGAGTTCGTCTACAATCCGGCGAACGGCACGGGGAAAATCGCGGCTTCGGTCACGCGCGGCACGCTGCGCCTGATCTCCGGACGCATCGCGCGCAACGAAGGCGAGAACATCCGGATCAAGCTGCCGACCGCGACCGTCGGCGTGCGCGGTTCGATGGTGGTGTTCTCGGGCGGCCCCAACGGCTTCTTCATCGGGCTGTTCGGCGTCGGCCCCAACAATTCGGGCGACCGGCCGCAGAGCCTGGTGTCCGTCCTCATCAACGGCACGCTCTACGAAATCTTCCGAACCGGCTGGGGCTGCTCGATCTCGCCGTCCGATCCCACCTGCAACCCGCAGCCGGTCGGGCCGGAGTTCCTCCAGCAGCTCCTGGGCCAGATCGGCGGCCAGCTCCGCTTCGTGGACCTCGGCGAGTTCGAGCGTCTGACCGGCCTCACCATCGCCGAGGCCCTGAAGCTGATGGGCACGCAAGGCGGCTTCGACGATCTGTTCAAGAAGATCAACGAAATCCTCCAGGATCAGAATCGTCCGGGCAGTCCAGGGTTCGCGCCGCCACCGCCGCCGCCACCCCCGCCGCCGCCGGGCTACTTCTGACGCGGCCGCGCTACGCGTCGACGTACGCCAGAAACTGCTCGACGGCTCGCGCCGGCAGATAGTCGGGGCGCTCGGCGTGGGCGCTCGCGCCGCGGGCACAAGCGGCGTACCGAAACCGATCGCCGAGCATCGCTTCGACCGCCGCGCACCAGTCCGCGATGGGCGCGGCCAGCGGCAGGCAGATGCCGCCCGGGCCGACGCTCTCGATCAGCCCGCCGCGGTCGCTCGCGACGGCCGGAATGCCGCTCACCTGCGCTTCGCCGATGACGCGCGCGGAACTCTCCTCCCACACGCTCGGCACGAGCAACAGCTTGGTGCGCTCGAACAGCGGCCGCATGTCGTGCGTGCTCGCCGTCCATTCGACGTTCGGCAGGCTCACCTCCCGATGCGGAAAGTCCGGATGGTGCGTCCACGAACGCACGAACAGGAAGTGCCGGTGGGGCAGGCGCCGCGCGATCGCCTCGGCGATGTGGACGCCTTTGATCGCCACCGGATTGACGAACAGCACGGCGTCGCCCTGCGGCCGACAGCGATAGGCTTCGGGTTCGATCACCGGCGGGATCATGGGCACCGGCACGCCGAGATACGCGCCGCCCATTCGCGCCAGAAAGGGCGAGTTCGCGCCGTAGCGGAGATTCGGTACCGCCAGCGGCGAGGGAAACTCGCGGCCGAAGAAGCCGCTCTCGAAATAAATGTGGATGCGCTGGCGGAGGACGTCGGCGATGCTCGCGACTCTTTCGCCCGGCCGAGGCGCGCGTGCCACGATCGCCGCGGGCGCCATGCGGCCGGCCGCTTCGCGCAGGGCCCCGACCGGATCGGCGCTGCGCAGCACCGGATATTCCGGACGGATGAGCGTGGCGCCTGCGAGATTGGGCGCGGGCGCCCGCTCCGGCGCGGCGATCACCACCGGCTCGATCCCGTATGGCGCTAGGCGCCGGCACAGCGCATGCAGGGATACGTTGGCGCCGCCGATCTCGCCCGGCAGGTATACGGTGTCCTGAACGAAAATGATCCGGCGCACGGTGCGGGTCCGCCACTCACGATCCGAGAAAATCGAGGAAGCGCGCCATGACGGTCGCCGGCGCGAGTTCCGGACGCTCCGCATGCTGGCGCGCCGCCGCGGAAAGGGCCGAATGGCGAGCTTCGTCGAACAGCGATTCGACCTCCCGGCACCAGCGCTCGACCGGCTCGGCCAGCGGCACGACGACGCCGCCGGGGCCGACGGTGTCGGGGAGGCCGCCGCGATCGCTGACGATCGCGGGAATGCCGCTGATCTGAGCCTCGCTCACCGTGCGGCCCCAGCCTTCCTCCATGATCGTGGGCATCAGCACGAGCCTGGCGCGCGCATAGATCGGGCGCATGTCGTGCGCGTTCGGCAGAAATTCGACGTTCGGCGCGCTCACCGCGACGTGCGGGAACGCCGCCTGGTTCTGCCACGAGCGCGCGATCAGGAAGCGCCGGTGCGGCAGCCGCCGTGCGATCGCGGCAACGAGGTTGATGCCCTTGGCTGCGATCGGATTGACGAACAGGATGGCGTCGCCCCGGGGTTCGCAACGGTAATCCGCGGGTTCGAACAGGGGCGGCACGAGGGCGGGTGCAAGCCCCAGATAGGCCCGGCCGAAAATTTCGAGGTAGCGCGAGTTCACGGCATAGCGCACGAATTCGGCCGACTCCGGCTTGGGTTCGGGAAACCCGTAGAACGTGGTCGTGAAATAGAAATGCAGGCGCCGCGGGGCGGACGCCGTGGCCTCGAGTGCCCGCGCCGCGGTCGGCGCGCCGTAAACGACGGTGGCTTCCGGCGCGAGGCGCTCCATGATCTCGATCATCGCGGCAATGGGGTCTGCGAGGCGCAGCACCGTGTAGCCGAGCATTGCCGCGGCCGGGCCGGCGGGCGCGGCATCGGCGGCGCAGACGACCAGGGGATCGAAGCCGTCGGCCTTGAGCCGCCGGCACAGTGCGTGAACGGAGACGTTCGCGCCCGTGATGGAGCCGGGCAGGTAGGGCGCGCCCAAGACGAAAAGTATTCGCCGCATCGTCCGATCTGTCGAGGCTGTTCCGCAGCCGTCGCGCGGCCGCCGGCGCACTAAGCGCGTGGGCGCACGAGCGGTCAAGGCGGTGCCGCATTGCCCTCGCGCGTCCGGCCCTTTATCTCTGGGCCCGCCCGTACGCAGCAACGGGGGAGGATTGCATGAAGCCCGGACTCGTGATGGTCGGCCCGATGATGCCGCGGGTGATGGAGGGCATCGGCCCGTTGTTCGATGTCCACAAGCTCTGGGAAGCCCCGGACCAAGACGCGCTGCTTGCGCGCGTGGCATCGAGCGTGCGCGCGATCGCCACGGACGGCACGCGCGGCGCCGGCCGCGACCTCATGGCCAAGCTGCCCAAGCTCGAGATCGTCGGCTGCCAGGGTGTCGGCGTCGACGCGATCGACCTCGCCTATGCCCGCGAGCACAAAGTGATCGTCACCAACACGCCCCATGTGCTCAACGACGACGTGGCCGATCTCGCCATGGCCCTGATGCTGGCGGCGGTCCGGCGCATTCCGCAGGGCGACCGCTACGTGCGCGAGGGCAAATGGCTGAAGGGCAACATGGCCCTCACTGACACGCTCCGGAACCGCACCCTCGGCATGGTCGGCTTCGGCCGCATCGGCAAGACCATCGCGCGCCGCGCCGCGGCGTTCGATCTCAAGATCGTCTACCACACGCGCAACCTCCAGGCCGACCAGCCCTATGTCCATTATTCGCGCCTGGTCGAGATGGCGCGCGACGTGGATATCCTGATGGTGATCGTCCCGGGCGGCGCTGCCACGCGCCATCTCGTGAACGCGCCTGTCCTCGACGCGCTGGGGCCGCGCGGCTATCTCATCAACGTGTCGCGCGGCTCGGTCGTGGACGAGGCCGCGCTGGTGAAGGCGATCGAGCAGGGCAAGATCGCCGGCGCGGGCCTCGACGTGTTCGAGAACGAGCCCCAGGTGCCGGAGGCGCTTCTGAAGGCCGAGAACGTCGTCGTGGCGCCGCATGTGGGCTCCGCCACCCACCACACGCGCAACGCCATGGCCCAGCTCGTCGTCGACAATCTCAAGGCCTGGCTCGAAGGCAAGCCGCCGCTGACGCCGGTCAAGTGACCGGCACGGGGGCCGCCGGCGGCGGCCTCAGCCCACGAGCCGCAAGTGGCGCAGCAGGTGGAGGCCGGTGACGAACAGCGTCACGCCATAGGCGAGCGCGGCGGCGAGATGCACCCAATGGCGCGGCGTGCCGGCCGGGGCGCGCGGCCGCGACAAGGCGAGCAGCCAGGCGACGCCATAGACCAGCGCCCCCGCCGCCAGCGGCCAGCAGATCACGCCGAGGATTCGTCCCGCGAGATACCAATCCATCGCGTCACCGGCTGCCGGGAAAACGCGCCGCGAACCACGCCGCCGCCGCCGCCACGGTCTCGACCACGGCGTCGGGGCCGCCCGCGAGCCGGTCGGGCGCATCCTTCGCCGCGATGCGGAGCGTCGTGCGGACTCCGGCGGCGCGCGCCGCCACGATATCGCGCGCCCCGTCGCCGATCATCGCAGACGATTTGAGGTCCAGCGCCAGGGTGCGTGCGGCGTCGATCAGCATGCCGGGATTGGGTTTCCGCCAGGGGTGGTCCCGACGATAGGCGCCGATCGTTGATTCGGGGTGAAAGGGGCAATGATAGACGGCGGCGATGGCGATGCCCTCGGCTTGGAGCCGCTGCAGCATCGCGGCCGTGAAGACGCGATACTCGGCTTCGGTGAAGATTCCCCTGCCGATGCCCGATTGATTGGTCGCGATCACCAGGCGGAAGCCGCGCGCCGCCGCCGCGCGGCACAGCTCGAAAATGCCGGGCACGAAGCGGAGGTCTTCGACGCGGTAGGTATAGCCGCCGTCGGCGGTGATCACGCCGTCGCGGTCGAGATAGAGCGCTTTGGTCATGGGCGGGCAGCGAGAGAGGGCGTTGTCCCTGTGTGGCACATCGCCCGCGCGGGCGCCACGGCGGCGATGCGCCCGGTTGCTTTTCCGCGCCGCTGAGCCAATGCTAATTCGGCATTGCCCTTCGGGAGGAATTCAATGAGCAAGAAAAACGGCGGCCGGGTCCTGCGCAGCAAGATCTGGTTCGACAATCCGGACGATCCGCACATGGCCGCGCTCTACATCGAGCGCTACATGAATTACGGCCTGTCGCGCGCCGAGCTGCAATCGGGCAAGCCGATCATCGGCATCGCGCAAACCGGCTCCGACCTCTCGCCGTGCAATCGCAGCCACATCCAGCTTGCCGAGCGCGTGCGCGAGGGCATCCGCGAGGCCGGCGGCGTCGCGTTCGAGTTTCCCGTGCACCCGATCCAGGAAACCGGCAAGCGCCCGACCGCGGCGCTCGACCGCAACCTCGCTTATCTCGGCCTCGTCGAGGTGCTCTACGGCTACCCGCTCGACGGCGTCGTGCTCCTGACCGGCTGCGACAAGACCACGCCGGCCTGCATCATGGCCGCGTGCACGGTGAACACGCCCGCCATCGTGCTCAATGTCGGCCCGATGCTGAACGGCTGGTACAAGAACAAGCGCGCGGGCTCGGGCACGATCAAGTGGGAGGCGCGCAAGGAATACGCGGCCGGCAGGATCGGCGACAAGGAATACATCGAGATGGTGGCCTCGGCGGCGCCGAGCGCGGGCCATTGCAACACCATGGGGACGGCGACGTCGATGAACTCGCTGGCCGAGGCGCTCGGCCTCTCGCTGCCCGGCCAGGCCGCCATTCCGGCGCCGCACCGCGACCGCGCGCAGAAGGCATACGAGACCGGCAAGCGCATCGTCGACATGGTGTGGGAGGATCTCAAACCCTCCGACATCCTGACGCGCGAGGCGTTCGAGAACGCAATCGTCGTCAACAGCGCCATCGGCGGCTCGACCAACTGCCCGATCCACATCAACGCCATCGCGCGCCATGTCGGCGTCAAGGTGGACATGGACGATTGGGAGAAGATCGGCCACCGCATCCCGCTGCTCGTCAACCTCCAACCCGCCGGAGAATATCTCGGCGAGGACTATCACCGCGCCGGCGGCGTGCCCGCGGTCGTCAACGCGCTGATGAAGGCCGGGAAGATCCGCGAGAACGCCAAGACCGTGAACGGCAAGACCATCGGCGAGAACTGCAAGCGGACGCGTTCGAGCGACGAGCTGGTCATCCGCGCCTACGACAAGCCGCTGATGAAGGACGCGGGCTTCGCCGTGCTGCGCGGCAATCTCTTCGATTCGGCGATCATGAAGACGTCCGTGATCTCCGACGAGTTCCAGCAGCGCTATCTCTCGAACCCCAAGGACCCCAACGCCTTCGAGGGCCGCGCCATCGTGTTCGAGGGGCGCGAGGATTATCACAAGCGCATCGAGGACCCCGCGCTCAAGATCGACGAGCACTGCATCCTCGTCGTGCGCGGCGTCGGGCCCATCGGCTATCCGGGCTCGGCCGAGGTCGTGAACATGCAGCCGCCGGCCGCCTTGCTGAAGCGGGGCATCACCTCGCTGCCCTGCATCGGCGACGGGCGCCAATCCGGCACCTCGGGCTCGCCCTCGATCCTCAACGCCTCACCGGAGGCGGCGGCGGGCGGCGGGCTGGGGCTTCTCAAGACGGGCGACCGCATCCGCATCGATCTCAACAAGGGCCGCGCCGATATTTTGATTTCGGCCGCGGAGCTCGAGAAGCGCCGGCGCGACTACAAGCAGAACATCGCGCCGCATCAGACTCCGTGGCAGGAGATTTTTCGCTCGATGACGGATCAGCTCGCCGAAGGCATGGTGCTGAAACCCGCCGTCAAATATCACGACATCGCGCACAAATTCGTGCCGCGGGATAGCCACTAGGGGTTTCAAGCCGAACTCGCGCGTTCGCCGATGCTCACGCTCTACGATTTCGGGAACTCGGTGTGCTGCCAGAAGGTGCGTATCACCCTCTGCGAGAAGGGACTCGCGTGGGACGCGGTCGGCGTCGATCTCTTCCGCAGCGAGCAGTATAAGCCTGAATACCTCAAGCTGAACCCGAAGGGCCTCGTGCCGACCCTGGTGCACGACGGTCGGCCGGTGATCGAATCGACGCTAATCTGCGAGTATCTCGACGACGCGTTTCCGGCGCCGCGTCTCATTCCCGCCGATGCCGGAGAGCGCGCGCGGATGCGCCTCTGGAGCAAGGCCGTCGACGAGGGGCTACACGAAGGCATCACCGAGATCAGCTTTTCCGCCATGTTCCGGGAGCGGATGCGGAACATGCCGGCCGATCTCCGCGAGACGCGCTTTCGGAACATCGGCGACCCGCGCCGGCGCGACCGCTTCAAATCGACCTATGAACTCGGCGTGAAATCGCCCTACGTGCTCCATGCCATCGCCGCCTACGAGCGGGCGTTCAAGTCGCTCGAAGAAACGCTCGCTGAGGGCGGGCCGTGGATTCTCGGCGCCGCTCCGACCCTCGCCGACATCAACCTGATGCCCTACGTGGCGCGGCTCGACTATCTCGGCCTGCTCGGCGTCTGGATCGAAGGTCGGCCGAACGTGGCCGGCTGGTGGTCCTGGGTGCAGCAATGGCCGAGCTTCGAGCGTGGCCTCTACGATCGCATCACGGCGCCCGAATTCGCCGAGATGCGCACGCATGGGGTCACCATACGCGCCGATCTGGCCGCCATTCTCGAGGATCTGCGGCGTGCGATGCCGGTACCAGCGAAGCCCTAAAGTTTCTCCGCCCAGCGGCGCACGAGCGCGCGCTGGAATTCGCGCGAGCGGGAGAGCCACCAGCGCACCGGCGGCTCTTTCCACGTCTGGCCCTGCTTCTGCATCGCCTCGCGCTGCTTGTAGTCCGAGATGAACACGGCGAACACCACGTCGCGCCCCTTGCCGGTGTGGAGATAGCCCACCACGCCGCGTGCAAAGTTCACCGTGCCGGTTTTGGCCTTCACCTCGACGCCGCGACCGCGGCCGTTGCGCTCGCGGTCCCTGCCGGAGGGTGAGCCTTCGGCGGAGCCGTATTCCTCCTCGGATTCCACCTTGCCGACGTGGTAGCGGCGCAGCAGATCGGCATAGGCCTGGCTGGCGATGGATTGCCGCGCGGCGTAGCGCAGGATCGCGACCATCTGGTCGGGCGAGATGCGCGAATCCTTGGTGAGGCCCGAGCCGTTCTTGAGGTCGAGGCCGCGCCAGTCGGCGTCCGGGATCGTTTTCTTCAGCCACTCGGAGACCGCGGCGGCGCCCTCGGCCAAGGTCGGCGACTTGCCGGTGAGCTTGCGGGCCGCCGCCAGGCTCAGCATCTCCGCGGCCATGTTGTTGCTGAAGCGCTGGGTGCGCTGGACGATGTCAGGGAGGGGCTTCGAGACCTGGCGCACGAGGAGGTTCGCCGATTCGGGCGCGGCGCCGGCCACCGGCTCCGGCAGCGCCACGCCATGCTTCTTGGCCGCCTCGCGGAAGATGTAGGCGGCGTTGAAATCCGGCTGCTTCACCGGCACGCGGATCTCGCCCTTGGGCTTCTTGCTCGGCACCACCAGCCACATCGGCGCGCCGCGCTCTTCGCGATAGGCGAGGCCATAGGGCCCGGTCGAGCCCGGCTGCGCCTGCTCGGCCTTCAAATAGGAAACGTCGATCTCGCTGTGGTCGGTCTGGGCCGAGAAGCGATAATGCGTGGCGCCTTTCTTCTCGCGCTCCCATTTCAGCTGGAGCACGTTGAAATTGACCGACAGCGCCGCGATGCCGGGATTGTAGGAGGCGCTTTCCTCGTATTCGCCGTCGATGGCCTTGGCCGTGGCATAGGCGCTGGAATCGTAGACGAAGCGCCCGCCGACCCGGGTGACGCCCTTGGCCTTCAATTGCTGCGCCATCGCCTCGAATTCGTCGCTGGTCAGCATCGGGTCGCCGCCGCCCTTCAAGAACAGGTCGCCGGCCAGCACGCCGCCCTGGATCGCGCCGGTCGCGACCAGATCGGTGTGGAAGCGGTGGTCGGGGCCAAGCACGAGTAGCGCGGTCAGAGTCGAGGCGACCTTGATCGTGGACGCGGGGACGAAGCCTTCCTTTGGCTGGCGCTGCTCCAGCACCTGTCCCGTCTTGGCGTCGATGACGAGATAGCCGATTTCGGTGAGCGGCAGGTTGAAGCGCTTGGAAAGGCCGTCGTCGGAGACGTCGCCGGTCTCCGCCTCGGCCTCCTTCTTCGGCGGCTTCTTGGCGCCGGCGTCGAACGGCAGGAGGAATACCGATATCAGGGCGAGCGCGACCAGGGCGCGCCGGACGAGCGGCGTGAGCGGCGTGGCGAGGCGAGGCATGCGAAGTTTGCTCTATGATCCCCGTGAGCGAGCCGGATAATAGGCGCTGGCGCACGCCCGGCAAAGGAACTTCGCTGGGGCGGGTTTGGTTTATGGCAAGTTTACGCAGCCGCTGACCGAACCCGCGCGGGCGAGGCATGACGTGGACGAGCCGCAGGGGAGGATCCAAGTGGCCGACAGCATACTCAAGACCAAGGCCGAGCGCCTGCTCGCCTTGCACGTGCCCGGCCGCCCGCTGGTGCTGCCCAATGCCTGGGACGCGGGCACCGCCAAGCTCATCGCCGCCGAAGGCTTTCCGGCGATCGCGACGACGAGCGCCGGCGTCGCCTTCAGCTACGGCTATGCCGACGGCGAAGCGATTCCGCGGTCGACGATGATGGAGGCTGTGGGACGCATCGCGGCCGCGGTCTCGGTTCCGGTCACGGCCGACGTCGAGGCTGGATATGGCCCAGCGCCGGAGCACGTGGCCGCCACCGTGCGCGATCTGCTGGCGGCCGGAGTCGTCGGCGGCAATTTCGAGGATGGCGGGGGCGGGCCCGCCGCGAAGATGATCGACGTCGAGTCCGCCTGTTCGCGGATCGCCGCGGCACGCCGCGCTGCCGACGCGGCCGGGATCAGATTCGTCGTCAACGCGCGCACCGACGCGCTGGCGCGGATCGCCGACAAGGCGGCCGCGGTCGAGGAAGCGATCGCGCGGCTCAACGCCTACCGGCGCGCGGGCGCGGATTGCCTGTTCGCGCCGTTCACCGCCGATCCCGCGGTCATCGGCCGCCTCGCGAAGGCGGTGGCGGGTCCGCTCAACATCATCCTGCAGCCGGCGATCACCGTCGCCGAGATGGCGGCGCTCGGCGTGGCGCGGATCAGCCTCGGCGGCCATCTCTCGCGCGCCTCGCTGGGCGGCGTGCGCCGGGCGGCGCGCGAGTTGCGCGACGCGGGCACCTGCACGTTCGCGCGCGACGGCATCGAGCACCGCGAGCTCAACGAATTGATGGCGCGCAAGGGCTGAGCCGCGCGCGCCGGATCTAACGGGAGAACCCAATGAACGCAGACCTCGACATCTACAAGCGCCAGGGCTTCGGCAATTCGAGCGGCTTCGGCACGCGCCCGGCGCTGCTCGTCGTCGACTTCCAGGTGGGTTTCGGCGATCCCAACGTCCTCGGCGGCGGCAACATCGCCGCGGCCATCGATTGCACGGCGGGGCTGTTGGCGACGTTCCGGAAGCTCGGCCTGCCAGTCGCCTTCACGCGCGTGGTGCACGCCGACGACGGCGCGGATGCCGGGGTGTTTTGCCTGAAATCGCCCAATAATTTGAAGCTCACCGAGAACGCGCCGGAAGGCCAGATCGCGCCGTCGCTGGCGCCGCGCAAGGGCGAATACATCGTCCGCAAGCAGCAGCCTTCGGCGTTTTTCGGCACGAGCCTCCATTCCTGGCTCACCATGCAGCGGGTCGATACGCTGATCCACGCCGGCTGCACCACGTCGGGCTGCGTGCGCGCCTCGGTCGTGGACGGCCTCAGCTACAATTTCCGCAACGTCGTCGTCACCGATTGCGTCGGCGACCGCGCGCTCGGGCCGCACGAGGCCAACCTGTTCGACATGGGCCAGAAATACGCCGACCTGATGCGGCGCGACGAGGTCGTGCCCGTGCTCGAGAAGATCGCCTCGCGCCGCAACGCGCAGGACTAGCCGGCGCCGCAATCCAAATCCGCCAAGGAGACTTTGATGGTCGATTCACTCGGCTTTCGCATGAAATTCGGCGTCATCGCGCCGTCCACGAACACCTCGGTGCAGCCCGAGTTCGACTCCATGCGCCCGCACGGGGTCACCAATCATTTCGCGCGCATCCACATTCCCGACGATCCGCTCGGCGGCGACAAGGATTTCGAGGTGCTGATGCAGAACATCCGCCGCGAGATGGACGGTGCCATCGACCGCGTGATGACGTGCAATCCGCAGCACCTCATCATGGGCATGTCGTCGGAGACGTTCTGGGGCGGGCTCAAGGGCTCGATCGAGCTCAAGGCGCGGGTCGAGAAGCGCGCCGGCGTCAAGGTGTCGATGGGCTCCGACGCGTCGCAGGCGGCGCTCCGGCGCTACGGCTCGATCAAGCGCCTCGGCGTGGTGACGCCCTACATGCCCGTGGGCGACGAGCAGGTGCGCAATTTCTTCGCCGATTGCGGCTTCGAGGTGGTGAAGCTCAAGGGGCTGAAATGCCGGAGCCCGAGCCTGATCGCGCACGTGGCGGAGAAGGATCTCCGCGACGCGATGCTGGAGGTGAACGATTCCTCGGTTGAGGCCATCGTCCAGGTCGGCACCAACCTCGCCATGGCGCGCCTCGCGGGCATCGCCGAATTCTGGCTCGACAAGCCGGTGATCGCCATCAACACGGCTACCTATTGGTATGCGCTGCGGTCGAACGGCATTACCGACCGCATCCACGGCTTCGGCTCGCTCCTGGTCGAGCACTGAGCCGGGGCCCAAAAACGATTGCGGGCGGCACCCATGAGGCACCGCCCGCAACGTTTTCCAATCGACTTCAGAAACTGCGCTCTTTCGCCTCAGGGAGCCGTCTTTTCAGAGCGGGCCCCGGTCAACCCCAGCACGGATCGATGGGCGGGGCGCAGCGTCCGGAAGTCGCCAGGAAGCTACTTCTTCTTCTTGGCGGACTTCTTGGTCTTCTTGGCTTTCTTCTTGGCAGCCATGGTAGCACCTCTTCTGAGATCAACAGGTTGAGAGTTCCCCGGTGGAGAACTCAATGGGTAGTTTGAATAGAACTCGTTTAGTGTCAATGAAAGAAATGGGCTGAAGTCGTGAGTCGGCGGACGGCGAAAACTGGAATCCGATTCGCGCGGCTCACGTTCAAGGTCAGTCGAGTGAGCTCGTTGGCGTAATATTGCAATCAAAGAGACTCTCGATTACCTGAAGAGCGAGTCCATGTAGGACCATATTCTAGGGTTTTACTTGATCTATTGTGAAATGTTGCACTCACGTTATGTTTTCGCGGCTAATTCGGGTCATTGGTGCGGCGGGGTCGTCCAGGGCCCAAAATAGTGCCACCGCGGCCCTTGACATTTCCAGAAAATACAAAAAATGCTTATTTTCCATATATTTGTACTCGTCCTATGGACACGGCGCCGAATCGCCCTAAACTTGGTCGAAACAATGTTTCAAGTACTCCCAAGAAAAGCGAATTTGCTTGCCCTGGGCCGAAAGTTCCCTCACGCTGAGCCGAATCGTCCGAGTCGCGCCACAAATATAGTTCTCGCCTGTGATAATAATATCACAGTGCTATTAATTGAATAATATTCCGCACTACCCTCTATGAGGGTGGAAATATCAAAACGTGTGGAAATTTCTCCACCACATCTTTTACGTGTAAACCCGGGTCAGACGGCGAGGGCGAAGCCCGTGCGGTGGCGCCGGATGCGCCCGACGGTCGGCGTCGGGAAGTGACAGGCAAGCACGATCGCGCCGGTTTCGGCGTGGCGCTCGCAGAGGGCGATGCGCGTGCGGGCGGACAGCACCGGGTCTTCGCAGAAGCGAGAAGAGAGGGTGGGCTGCGCCAGTTGGGCCGCCGTGTGCATCACATCGCCGATGAACACCGCCCGCTGGCCGCCGCGCGCGGCGTGCAGCACGCAGTTGCCCGGCGTATGGCCGTAGGCGGGCTCGAGATGGATGCCGGCCTCGAACTCGTGGTCGCTCTCGACGAAGACGGCGCGCTTGGCCTCGACCACCGGCAGGACGCTGTCGGCGAAGGAGCCGTGGCTGAGGGGCTCGCCGCCCGATGCCACGATCGCGCGATGCACCCTTTCCCAATGGTCGTATTCCCGCTTGGCGAAGACATAGCGCGCCTTGGGAAAGGTGGGGACCCAGCGCCCGTCCTCGAGCTTGGTGTTCCAACCGACATGGTCGGCGTGGAGATGCGTGCAGAAGACGAAATCCACCGCTTCGGGGGCCACGCCGAGGGCGCGCAGGCGCCCGAGATAGTCGTGCTTCTGGCGGTGCCAGTTGGGACGCTGCGGCCGCTCCTTGTCGTTGCCCGTGCAGGTATCGACGAGGATCGTGTGCCGGCCGGTGCGGATGACGAAGGTCTGGAAGGCGAGGATCAGGCGGTCGTCGGCGGGATCGACGAAATGCGGCTTCAGCCAATCGGCGTTCTCGGCGATGAGATCGGGCGGCGCGCCGGGAAGCAGGAAGCCCAGTTCGAAATAGGGCTGCTCGACTTCGAGCACGCGGTCAATGCGGATGTCGCCGACGAGCTGGGTCTTCATGCCGGCCGCGGCGGCGCTATTCGGCGGCGCGCGCGGCGCCGGTTTTGGCGCCGAGCCGCGCCACGACCTCGTCGCTCGACATCACGTCGCAGAAAGTGATGGCGAGGCTGGTGAGGCTGGCATTGTGGATGGCGTCGGTGTAGGTGGCGTTGGCGTCGCCGACCATGATGACGCTGAAATTGCGCATCATCGCGTCGCGCGCGCTCGATTCGCAGCAGACGTTGGTGAGCGTGCCGACGATGATGACCGTGTCGATGCCGCGCGCTTTCAGCTGCGCCTCGATGTCGGAGGCGCCGGGCAGGAAGGCGCTGAAGCGATTCTTCTCCACCCAGAGGTCGCTGGGCGCGGTGTGAATGGCCGGCCAGTGCTTGTGGCCCTCGGCACCCTCGTAGAGGTTCTCGGCCACGCGGCGCGCATGCGGGCCGCCATAGGTGCCGCCGAAAAACGACGACCAATCCTCGAAGATCTTGTCGGTGAAGGTGCTGTAGACCCACACCACCGTGCCGCCGGCGGCCCGCAATGCCGTGGCCAGCTTGTTGATGTTGGACACGATGTCGCGCGCCATGGGCACTTCCGAGGGTGCCCCGGGCGCCAGGAACGCCACCTGCATGTCGACCGAAACCAGCGCCGTGCGCTTGGGATCGATCGTGTCGTGCACGTGCATCTTGCCCCGGCGCTTCATGATGCGCTCGATCACGTCGGGGTGGAGTTCGGTCTTGTGCGGCATGGTTCGTTTCCTCTCCTGATCTCGGGCGCGGCGTCGCCTCAGCCGAGGCCGGCCCATTTCTTTTCGAAATCCCACACGTCCTGGAAGCCCATCAGCTTCGAGAAGTCCTTGAAGTCGTAGAGCGGCACGGGTGTCCCAATGCTCGATCCGGTCGCGAGGATGTGCTCGTAGACCTTCTTTACGGCAGCGCCCATGGCGAGGAAGGCGGTGCCGGGATAGATGGCGAGGCTGTAGCCGATCCGCGAGAGCTCCGGCACCGGCAGGACGGGCGTGAGCCCGCCCTCCACCATGTTGGCCAGCAGGGGCAGGCCCTTGAAGGCGCGGCCGACCTTTTCCATCTCCTCGGCCGATTGCGGCGACTCGATGAAGATCACGTCGGCGCCTTCCTTGGCGAAGGCCTCGCCGCGCTTCAGGGCTTCGTCGAGCCCATGGAGCCCGCGTGCGTCGGTGCGCGCCACGATCAGAAAATCCTTGGAATCGCGGCTCTCCACCGCGCATTTGATCTTGGCCGCGGCTTCCTCGAGAGCGATCACGCGCCGTCCGGGCGTGTGGCCGCATTTCTTGGGGAATTGCTGATCCTCGATCTGGATGCCGGCCGCCCCCGCGCGCTCGTAGCCATGAACCGTGCGGGCGAGGTTGAGGAGGCCGCCATAACCGGTGTCGCCGTCGGCGATGAAGGGCGTCGTGCACACCTCGGCGAACTTGGCGACGCGGTCGAGCATGTCGGAATAGGTGGCGAGGCCCGCATCGGGCACTCCGAGATAGGAGGCGACGACGCCGTAGCCGGTCATGTAGAGAGCGGGAAAGCCCATGCCGTCGGCGATGCGCGCGGAAACCATCTCGAACACGCCGGGCAGCGACGTCCATTCGCGATTGCGGATACGCGCAGCCAGTGCGCTGCGCCTGTCGGCCGTCATCTTTCTCTTCCTCCCGGCAGCGCGGCGCGCCGCATCCTGGCGCCAATTTCGTACGGCCCCGACACCCTGTCCAGGGCCGGACGGCGCCCTCCGCGAATGGGCCGGTTGCGCCCGGCGAGCCCCGAAGCACTCACCAGGGCTTGTAAATTCCCGCCATCTGCGCGCGCTGCGCGGCCAGGGCGTAGATCGTCTCGATCATCGGCGCCGCGACGCCGACCTTCCGGCCCATGTCGATCACGGCGCGCACAATGGTGTCGAGTTCGACCGGCCGGCCCTTGTCCATGTCCTGCAGCATCGAGGTGCGGAAGCCCTTCAAGCTGCCGCCAAGATGGATGCGCGCTTCGGTCGACATGTCGGAGGCGAGGCCGTAGGGCGCGCCCACGGCGTTCGCGTCCTCGATCATGGCGGTGAATATCTTGCGCACGCCCGGATCGGCGGCCATCGCGTCGTTGGTGGCCTGGGTCAGGATGCTCACCGGCGCGAAGGTCATGTTGCCGAGCAGCTTCACCCACACGTCGCGGCGGATGTCGGGCCGCGCCTCGGCCTCCATGCCGGATGTCTTCATCGCCTCGACGAGGGCGGCGAGGCGCGGGCTCGTGCTGCCGTCGAGTTCGCCCATGAAGAAGCGGTTCTGGCTGTTGTGCACGATCACGCCGGGCTCCGGTACCGAGCACGCGATGTGCAGCACGCAGCCCAGGATGCGCGCGGGCGGCAAGGCCTTGGCGAGCACGCCGCCGGGATCGATCGAGTCGAAGCTCGTGCCGTCGAACGTGCCGAAGCCGTGGAAATACCACCACGGGATTCCGTTCATGGCGGTGACGACCGCCGTCTCGGGCCCGATCAGCGGCGCCAGGCGCGCGGCGACGTCCGGCAGCGAGGGCGCCTTCACCGAGACGAACACGTAGTCCTGCACGCCGAGCGCGGCTGGATCGGCCGCCGCCTTCGGGCGCGCGTGATAGCGCATGCCGCCCTGCTGCAAGGTGAGGCCCTTGGCCTTGATCGCCTCGAGATGCGTGCCGCGGGCGACGACGGAGACCGCGTGCCCCGTCTGGGCGAGCTTGACCGCGACATAGCCGCCGATGGCGCCGGCGCCGAATATGCAGACCTTCATCCCCTCGCTTCCCGAACTCGAGCCAGTATCTCTGCGCGCGGCGCAACCCCGTTGCTAGGGCAGGGTGTTTGCTCCACGGGCGCGACGTTATAGACTATTCCGCAAAGGCGCCCAGCCGCGCCGCCCGCATTCCCGGCGAAAGGATTTATCATGGCCCGCTATCCGCTCCAGGCCGCCGTCAAGCTCAAAGTCGTCACCGATGCGCGGCCCGCGCATATCAGCGAGGAGGAGTGGGCGCTGCGCGTGCAGCTTGCCGCTTTCTATCGCATCGCCGACCGGCTCGGCTGGTCGCTCATCATCTTCAACCACATCACGGTGCGCCTGCCGGGCGACGAGCACCACTTCCTCATCAATCCCTACGGCTTGATGTACCACGAGGTGACGGCGTCCAACCTCGTGAAGATCGACCTCAAGGGCAACAAGCTCGACGATTCGCCGTGGGACGTGAACCCGGCCGGCTTCCTCATCCACAGCGCGATCCACGAGAACGTGCCCGAGGCGATCTGCATCGCCCACACCCACACCAAGGAAGGCCTCGCGGTATCGTCGAAGGCCTCGGGGCTGCGCAACACGAATTTCTATTCGGCGATGATCTTCGACCACGTCGCCTACCACGATTTCGAGGGCCTGACGGTGCGCGACGACGAGAAGGGGCGCATGGTCAAGAGCATCGGCATGAAGCCGCTCGTGGTGCTGCGCAACCACGGCCTGCTCGCCCACGGCCGCACCGTGCCCGAATGCTTCGCGCGCATGCTGACGTTCCAATGGGCGTGCGAAGCCCAATGCGCTTCGGATTCGCTGCAGGGACCGACGATCGAGGTGACGCGCGAGGCGACGGCGCACTCGACCCGCGACGCGCACCTCTTCGCCAACGCACCGGTCTGCGGCGAAGACAGCTTCGGCGCGCTGATGCGCGACCTCGACCGCACCGATCCCAGCTACCGCACCTGAAACGGCCCGCGCCCGTCCGGCGCGGAAGCTAAGTCGGCTGCCGCGATCGAGGCTTGCGTTTCGGTTTCGGCTCCAGTTCGGCCAAATCCACTTTGGTGCTGTCGTACGAATCGGGCGGCAACGGCGTGCCGAGGTCGAGTGCCGGTTCGGTGACGGAATTGGTATCGCTCGCCGCCGCGGACGGCGTGGCGACCGCGTCTGTTTCTTTCTCCGTATCGGCTTGCGCTGCGGCGGACTTCGGCTCGTCTTCCGGTCGGGCCGCGTCCTCCGGTCGGGCCACGACGCCGATCTCGCCTGACGGCGCGGCTTGCGCCGCCGCAGGCTGAGGCTCGTCCGGTGCATCCGGCACGGACTTGTTTCTCTCTGCGCCTCCGGCCGGCGCGACCGCCGGTTTCGCCGGTTCCGGCGCCGGCAGGGAAAGCGGTGGCTCGGGCAATAACGGTGCGCTCTCTTTGGCCGACGGTTCCAGCGCCCAGGCGGGCACCGGCGGCACGGGCCGCTCCACCTTCTCCGGTATTGAAAGGGAAGGCACCGCCGGCACGGCCGCCGCCGGGCGCCGGAAATCGCCGGGCTCGAGGAACAGCGACGCGACGATGCCGAAGACCAAGCCCCAGAACGGCGCGCCGATGCCGAGCAGCGCAAAGCGCGCCTCCGGGATCAGCTCGGTCACGGTGATCGCCATGCACACCACCGCGCCGGCCGCGAACTTGCCGCTGAAGGCCGCGGTCATGGATTGCTGCAGCACGCGCAGCATGGCGAGGCCGCCGATCACGTAGATGAACGCATCGGGCACCGCGAGCGCGAGACTGGTGATTCCGGGCGCGAACAGTCCGAACAGCAGCGCGAGGCCGGCCCAGATGAGCGCACCGATATAGTGGTTTCGCGGCTCGCCGCTGGTGCAGAGGATGGCGTTGGCCGGGCCGGTGAGGCAGGTGCAAACGGCGCCGAACAGCCCGAACACGATCGTGCCGATGCCACACACCGCCGTGACGGTGTTGGGCGGCGGATTGTGCGAGTTCATCCGCAGGATCGCGATGCCTTGCGCGTTCTGCAGCACCAGCACCGAGATGGCGAGCGGCAGTACGAGATCGAGCAGCGCCGCCTCGGTGAATTTCGGCACGAAGAAAATCGGATCGGCGAAAAGCCCGCTGGCGCCGGCGCGCGGCTGGAAGCCGCCGATCACGCCGATCGCGACGCCGCCCGCCACCAGCGCCGCCATCACGGGCGGAATGACGCGTCCGAGCGGTTTGACGACCGAGAACAGCGCGAAGCCCGCGGCGGCGGCCACGGCGATGACCGGCGCCTTGTCGAAGCCGTCGATGGCGAGCACGCCGAATTTCAGGAAGAGGCCGGCGACCATCGCCATCACGATCGGCTGCGGCATCCAATCCATCAGCTTGCGGAACCCGCCGCTGAGGCCCAGCACCAGCATCAGCGCGCCCGTCACCACATAGGCGCCCACGATCTCGTCGTAGGGGAACTTGAGCAGGCCGGCGCCGACGATGGCCGTGCCGGGAATCGTCCAGGCCATCGCCAGCGGCTGGCGGTAGAGGTAGCTCATCGTGAAGGTGATGACGCCGCCGAGGCCGAACGCGACCGAGATCCACGAGGCGATCTCGGCCGGCTTGAGGCCGCCGGCGATGCCGACGGTGAGGATCAGCGCCACGGGGCCGGTGCACGCGAACAGGAAGCTCACGACCGCATTGGCCAAGTGATGGCCGCGCACGCCGCCCAGTATGTCGCCGAGGCCGGGAGAGGGCCGCGATACCCGCTCCAGCACGATGAAACGTCTCAACGCCCAGGCTCCTTGCTTGCCGCCGGCTCCGGGCCGAGCGCATCTCGGACCGGGGCGGCACGCTAGCCGCGCGCGTCGGCGGCGGTCAACGCGCCTTCGGCGCGGGCACGGAATGCGTACCGCCTTCGGCGAGGGTCCGGCCGGCTGGGCCTTGCGGCCGGACGGGCACGGCCGTACCAATTGGCGGCATTGCAACGGCGCCGCCCCTTGAGCGGCCGGCGGAAAGGCAGCGATGTCCGGCATGGCCGAACGGCGGATGCGCCCAGCCCATCGGCGGCGCAACGGCGACGATAGCGCCGGCCTCGCGCGTGCCGCCGTCGCGCGTCCGAAGCCGCGCTCGTCGGGCGGCGTGCCCGATCTCAGCCTGCTGCCCCAGCATATCGGCTACGTCGTCCGCCGCGCGCAGCTCGCCATCTTCAAGGATTTCATCCAGACCATGGCCGGCGTCGATATCCGCCCGGCGCAATATTCGGTCCTGCTCGTCATCTTCCGCAATCCCGGATTGACCCAGGCCGAGCTCGGCCGCGCGCTCGCCATCAAGCGCGCCAATCTCGTCGGTATGCTCAACGAGCTCGAGCGGCGCGATCTCGCCCGCCGCGTCGCTTCGCCCGGCGATCGGCGCTCGCATGCCCTGTTTCTCACCGACAACGGCCGCGCGATGCTGGCGCGATTCCGCCGCCTCGCGATGCTGCACGAAAAGCGCGCAACGCGCATGCTCGGCCCCGGCGAGAAGCAGACCTTGCTCGAATTGCTGCAGCGCGTCGCGAAATCCCTCGGATGAGGCACGCGCGCCCGTCGGGCGAATTGACGAATATCGTAATGGCATATAACAATATCGGCCGCGGCCCATAACGGGATGCCCCCCAATGGCGGGCACAAACAAGCCCGATGCCCGAGCCGCACTGGGAAACGCACAAGGAGGACGCCATGACGTGCCGCTCCACCAAGAATTCCCTTCGCCGCCGCAAGTTCCTGGCCGGCGCCGCTGCCGGTGCCGTGGCGGCGGCGGTTCCGCTCCGCTTCGCCCACGCCCAAGGACAGAAGCTCAAGATCGGCACGCTCTATCCGCGCTCCGGCATCCAGGCCCAGATCGGCATCGATTGCATGCGTGGCATCGATTGCTCGGCGGAAGTGCTGAAGGCGCGCGGCTATCCGGAATTCGAAATTCTCGCGGGCG
>Ga0268299_1001765_pt1 | contig 32845 bp, 30 predicted proteins | sample NOBtaG_FD_193484 | JGI IMG/M metagenome (GOLD analysis project Ga0268299, IMG submission 193484) | Activated sludge microbial communities from bioreactor in Nijmegen, Gelderland, Netherland - NOB reactor | ecosystem: Engineered > Bioreactor > Aerobic > Activated sludge | place: Netherlands... | reverse complement strand
AACCTTTGCTGGGTCTGCCGCCCATGCAAACAACATCGAGACGCAATACGCCGTGGCAAGAACTTGTTGCCTCTTGAATGCATCTGGATCTTTGGCAACCTCCTCCTCCAGTAGCCTGATTGCCGTGTCCGAGTCCTTCTGCGTGAACCGATAAAGATGCGACACGGCTCGTCGCGTCTTGTTGGATGAAACGGTCCCATCACCCTCGGAAGGCTCGATTTGTTTCCTGGCAGCCTCTAACAATGCCCACTCAATCGCCGCGACCATCTTCGCCGTCAGTTCGGGTTGCGGTGTCTCTAGATCATCTCTGCTCCAATCATAGCGATCAGCCCAAAGCTGACTTCCGGTCCGTGCGTCTATGAGTTGACTGGTCAATCTGACTCCGTTGCCAACCGTGCGAATGCTTCCTTTGAGGGCATACTCTGCCTCGACCCGCTGGGGGATTTCGTGCCTTTCGGCTTTTGTGCTTTTCCGAGACAGGGCGGAATTAGAGACTAACACGTGCGCGAAACGACCTTTCGATAGTGCGGTGCGAATGTCATCAGCCAGGCCATCAGCCATTGAAGCGAGCTTCGGCTCACTGCTCAGATTGTCGAAGGCCAATACGGCGATCGCCGGTTTACGACGTTGATCGCCGGCATGCGCGTCACTTTTGGTCTGGCGATTTTTCGTCTCTAAGTCGCCCTGGATCGTCAAGCGGTATGTGTGCACCGGTACCGCAATATTCTTGAATCGACGCTCGCCCATATCCGAAATCGAGACATCCAGCTTGTTTCGCACCTGCTCGCACGCGGCCCGAGAGACCAGAATTTCGCCCGGCTGGGCCGCCTCTTGCAGGCGCGCAGCAATGTTCACGCCGTCGCCGAAGATGTCACCGTCCTCACTGATGATATCGCCGACATTGATTCCGATGCGAAACTCGATTCTCCGATTTGCCGGAACGGAGACGTTCCGATCCTGCATTCCCGTTTGTACTTGCAGCGCGCAACGGGTCGCGTTGACGACGCTCGGGAATTCGATCAGCAGCCCGTCCCCTGTTGTCTTCACGATTCGGCCACCAAAGGCTTCGATCTTGGGGTCGATCAACTCCCGGCGGTGAGCATTGAGCGCAGCAAGGGTGCCTTCCTCATCATGACTCATCAAGCGCGAATACCCCGCCACGTCAGCAGAGACGATCGCCGTCAGACGTCTTTGGGATGCCTTTCCGGTCACGGTGCTTCCCGCTCCGCTTGGCTCGGCGCCCGGGGAATCAATCAAACAGGACTTTGAACGATAGCCGAATGCGACACACCGAGCTAGTTGACACTCACCCGGCCTGCCGCAAATCCACAAGGTACACCAATTGCCTTGCCGACCACTCTGGCAGTACCGCGAGTGAGGCAGACACTAGCATCGTGGATTTCGACGGCAATTTCGGATAGATTTGCCGTTCGCGAGTCCGAAAGCTGACTGTCCATTCGCAAATTTCGGAATGCGATCTGATGGAGCGGCGAGCTTTCATTGCCGGAGGGATCGCGGCGGTCGTGGCACCGACGACCGGTCGATCACAAAGCGCGGCAGCCGTTCGACGCGTCGGCTTTGTCGGCCTTGCCCCACTCAGCGATCCCGATACCTTCGCGATCTTCGATGCATTTCGCCAGTCCTTACGCGAGCAAGGATTCGCGGAAGGACGCAACCTCGAGATCATGACGCGTACCTCGGATGGGGTGGAAACACGCTTCCCCGGTTTCGTCGATGAAATGCTTTCGGCGCGCATGGAGGTCATTGTAACGGTGGGCTCGGCGGCGACTCTCGCCGCCAAGCGCGCGACGGCGACCGTACCCATCGTGATGGCAGCGGTGCCTAACCCGGAAGGACTAGGTTTAGTCGTTTCGCTGGCACGTCCCGGAGGAAACGTCACCGGCTTCTCGACTGTGTTGGGCGACATTGCAGGCAAGCTTTTGGAAGTTGCCAAGGAGTCGATGCCTCAACGTGTGCGCATCGGCTTCATGTCGAATTCGGATAATCCAGGCTCCGCGCGCGCAATAAAATCTTGGCCCATGCTCGCCAGGCAGATGAAACTCGAGCCGATTACGGTCAATGTCAGAAACGCCGCCGAATTGGAGCCGGCGTTGGCGCGTCTGCTTCAGGAGCGGCCGGAGATTTTCTTTCCGCACCCGACGATGTGGGTTTATCGCGAGCGTATCCTGGCATTCGCCGCACGCCATCGAATCCCCGTCATCTTCAATTTTCGCGAATGGGCGCGCGACGGCGCGCTACTGTCGCTTGGACCCGACCTTCGCGACAATCACCGCCAGGTCGCGCTGTATGTTGCCAGGATCTTGAATGGCGCCAATCCCGGCGATCTTCCGGTTCAGCAGCCGACGAAGCTGGAATTGGTGATCAATCTCAAGACGGCGAAGGAACTCGGCATCGAGATACCTCAATCCGTTCTTGCGCGTGCAGACGAGGTGATCGAATGAGGCGAAGAGCCTTCCTTTCCTCCGGCCTCGCCGCCTTGATGTCGCCACGTGGCGCCAAGGCACAGCAGGGTGCACGCGTTTGGCGGATCGGCTATCTCGCGCCGATCACCGTTCAACTCGATGCGCCCATCCAGAAGGCGTTCGTCGATGGATTGCGAACACGTGGCTATGTCGCGGACCAGAATTTCACACTAACAGTTCGCTTGGCCCTAGGAAGGCTCGAAGTGCTGTCCAAGTTGGCGCACGATCTTGTGCAACTCCGAGTCGATATCATCGTCTCAGGCTCGTCTTCGGCGACAGCCGCAGCGATGGAGGCGACGAAGACGCTTCCAATAGTGTTCTTCGCGGTCACGGATCCAATCACTCGGGGGTTCGTGACCAGCCTCGCAAAGCCGGGAGCGAATGTCACCGGCATCTCCAACGATGTCGGCTCGATGGTTGCTGTCAAACGTCTCGAATTGCTGAAGGAGATTGTGCCGTCTATTTCCCGCGTTGCCGTCATCTCTATCGATGATCTGCCCGGTCAAGCGCCTTGGGGGCCCGAGTTCGAAATGGCTGCCCGTACGTTGGGGCTTCGTCTCGAATTCCACGAAGCGAAGACTGCCGCCGACCTTGATGGCGCGTTCGCGGAAATCCTTGGAAAGCGCCCGGATGCGCTATTTGCGACACCGTCCGTACTGACATTTCAACATCGCAGGCGCATTGCAGACTTTGCCGCCGAGCATCGCTTGCCATTGATGCATGCGTGGAGGGAGGCCGCGGAGGCTGGGGCCCTCATTACATGTGGTACGGACATAAGAGGCTCGGCTCATCGCGCCGCGTACTTTGTCGACAGAATCCTGAAGGGTGCCAATCCCGGAGATCTTCCCGTCGAGCAGCCAGCCAAGTTCGAGTTCGTCATCAACCTTAGGACGGCCAAAGCGATTGGGATTTCGATTCCGGACTCGATACTGGCGCGCGCTAACGAGGTGATCGAATGATTCTAGAAATGCTCGCCATCGCGCGTAAACTGTCGTGGGGCGGAGAGCTGTTTGGAAGAGTGGTGTTTCATCTCAGGAAACAAGAACCCCTTATGTGTCCCGAAATACAGTGCCATGACGCCCGCCCATAAGGATCGCTCATGAACACACCGAATCCCTCGGCCGCACTGTTTCGTCTCGTCAGCGGCTTTCAAGTTACCCAGGCAATTCATGTCGCTGCGGTCCTCGGAATCGCGGATATGCTGAGCGCCGGGCCACGGGATGTTGGCGAGCTCGCTGCGGCATCGCATTCGCACCCAAACTCACTCTATCGCCTGCTTCGTACCCTCTCTTCGCTCGGGGTATTTCGCGAAGATGAGGGTCGGCGGTTCGCTCTTACGGCAATGAGCGAGTATTTGCGGTCGGACAAGCCCGGATCGCTCCGTGGCATGGCGACCCTTTTTGGCGGTGAGAGCTACTGGCGCGCTTGGGGCGCTCTACTCCATAGCGTGAAGACGGGTAAGATTGCCTTCGACCACGCGCTTGGAGAGGGCGTGTGGGCGTACCGGTCGGCGCGGCCGGAGGAGGGAGCACTCTTTGACAGCGCAATGGTTACATTCACTGAGCGAGTGGCCACGGCTGCATTGGCGGCCTGCGATTTCGGTCGATTCCAACATCTTGTTGATGTTGGCGGTGGACAAGGCGCATTCATCGCGCAAATTCTCGCTGCTCACCCCACAGTACGGGGAACTCTGTTCGACCAACCGCATGTAGTCGCAAATGCAAGCACGATTATTGAGCAGCGAAAGATCGGCAATCGATGCGAAATCGTGAGCGGCGACTTCTTTAAGAGCGTGCCCGCGGGTGGCGACGGCTATATCCTGAAATTGGTGCTACACGATTGGGACGACGAATCGTCACTGGCGATTTTGAGATCGTGCCGCCGGGCGATGCGCGACGACAGTACGTTGATCGTTGTGGAACACGTCATCGGCCCTTTGAACGCCTCGCCCGAAGGCAAGATGATGGACCTCAACATGCTCGTCATCACGGGCGGCGTCGAAAGAACACAGGCTGAGTTCTCGGCGCTGTTCGAGAAGGCCGGTTTCCGTCTTATGCGGACGATACCGACCATGTCACCAGTGAGCATCGTTGAAGGCGTATGTATTTGACTTGCAGCTCCTCAATCACGCGCAAGATTGAGGGCAAAGTTGGCTTCCTCTTTCAGACAGTCACACGTTGGCGGTGGGCTGGCGCGCAGCGTCATCCCGGCGCGCTTTCGACCGGTTAGGCGGGACTGAGCTTCTTGTGAATACCGAAAACTCGATCCGCTCCGAGATCGATGAAATGCAAGCGGCAGGTCGACGAGGTTAGGGCGTACGCGTACGGCACTGTCTCGACAGCATTTCGATGGCTAACGGGCGTTTTTGCAGCGAATCGAGTTTTCGGTACACATTTGAGGAAAGGGTGCAAAGACACGCCTTGAGTGTACCAAACCAGCTGCCGCGCCCGTGGCCCGACATTTCGGCATTGCGTGCGCCAATGGACCACCTGATCGACGCCATGCTTGCCCCACGCGGAAAGGCGAGAACGGGCGGCGGACAGCCGGAAGGGGTTCGATGAAATACATTCTAAAGCCGCGCGAGGGGCCCCGCATGCCATGACTAGTTGATTGGCCTCACGAACATTGCTCGGTCTAGCTACGTCGGTCGGGAGGATCACATCACAATGTTGACCGGGCAACAAATCGTCGAGCCGCGAAAGGATGGACGCAATGCTAAGCTGGCAAAAAATCGACAAAAAGACGACCGTGAACTTGATTGCCGGACCTCGCCCAGATACGCATGAGCACCAACGCGCAAATGCCCGCGTCTTCGCGATTCGAGGCCTTTCGATAGGATTGAATCGTATCGTGCTTCCTCGATCAACCATCTGCAGACATGGCCAGCGCATTCAATGCCGCTCTTAGAAGTCAATCAACTCGACAAGATTTTTGCGGTCGAAAAACGCGACGTTATTGCGATCGATAAGCTTTCGCTATGCGTCGATGAACACGAGTTTGTCTCCATCGTCGGTCCGTCCGGGTGTGGCAAGAGCACGTTTCTGCACATTGTCGGGGGATTCGAGCCGGTGACGCGTGGCGAAATTCTGCTTGCCGGGCGGCCAATTGGGCCACCTGGTCCGGACCGGGGAATGATGTTTCAAGATCTGTCGCTTTTCCCATGGCTGACCGCAATCGAGAATGTCGCTTGGCCACTTGAGATGAAGGGACTTGGAAAACTTGAGCGCATGGATCGCGCGCGAAGTTATCTCGATCTCGTGCACCTAGCCCGCTTCGCAGATTTGTATCCGGGCCAGCTGAGTGGCGGTATGAAGCAGCGGGTCGCGCTCGCCCGCCTATTCGCGCTCGATCCGCATATAATGTTGATGGACGAGCCGTTTGGCGCGCTGGATTCCCAGACTCGAGAGCTCCTGCAGGAGGAGCTTCAATCAATCTGGCGTCGGGCGCGCAAGACTGCACTACTGGTTACGCACGACATCGATGAATCGATTTTCCTTGCAACTCGCGTCATTGTTTTTACGGCGCGGCCCGGCAGGATCAAGGCCGACATTCCCATCGCCAATATCGATCGCACGGGAAATTTCCGCAAATCGCCGGAATACATGGCGCTGCGCGTGCAGCTGTGGGATCTCCTCCGCGAGGAGGTGCTGAAAGCGAAGGCTTTGGAGGAAGAATGAGCCGCACCCGCGTCCTGATGCTGAACTGGCTGGTGCCGGTCGCGGCGGTCGTGGCGTGGGAGGGATTCGGGCGGGCCGGCATCCTTCCGCAATACCTAGCGACGCCGAGCCTGATCGTCGGCGCGTTGTGGGAGGTCGCCCAAACTGGCGAATTGGCGTTGGCGCTCGGCGTCAGCCTCTACCGCGTCGCGCTCGGATTCGTGATGGGTACCGTGACGGGCGTGCTCGCCGGGCTTGGGGCGGGGCTCATGCCGGGTTTGCGCAATTTCTTCGATCCAATCGTGGCGTTTCTCTTCTCGGTTCCGAAGATCGCGTTCCTACCGGTGTTTCTGCTGCTGTTCGGCCTCGGCCACGCCTCGACGATCAGCATCATCGCGTTCTCCGGCTTTTTCCCGGTGTTTGTCGCGTGCCGCCATTCGATCATGTCGGTCAATCCGGTACTCATCTGGACCGCACGAAACATGGGCACGCCACCACGCACGGTCTTCTTCCGCGTCATCATTCCGGCCGCCGCGCCGCAGCTTTTCGCCGGCATCCGTATCGGATTGGCCCATGCCTTCGTAGTTCTGTTCGCTGCCGAACTAATCGGGTCGAAAGCGGGGATCGGCGTTTTGATCAGCTACGGCGAGGAATGGGCCCGCTACGATCTCATGTTCGCCGGCATCGCGTGCTTCGCATTCCTGGGGTTCATGAGCGACAGGATCCTCATCGCGGTCCGGCGGCGCGTGCTCAGGGGCCACATCATCGGCACCGAAGAGCAAGGCGTGCGATGATCGCGAAAGCGCGCGCGCTGTTGGTTCGGTGGTATTCGATACCGCTCCTGCTGCTCGTATGGCTGGTATCGGTCGAGGGCGGACTGACCGAATCCCGCTTATTGCCGAGCCCGTTGCGCGTTTGGGCGGTGCTGGTCGAGGATGTCGGCAACGGCACGCTCGTCTACCACGCATACGTCACGATTACACGCGCCCTCACCGGCTTCGTCCTGGCGGCCGTCGTCGGCATCCCGTTCGCGGCCCTGATGGCGCGGTCGGCGACGTGGCGGAACCTGTTCGAGCCAATCTTCTTCCTCGGGTACCCCATTCCGAAGATCGCGCTCTATCCGATCTTCGTCTATGCCTTCGGTATCGGCGCGCCCTCGAAGATCGCGTTCACGTTTCTCGAGTGCCTCTATCCGATCGTAGTCACCTGCTACTTCGGTTTCCGGGCAATCCAAACCCGCCTGATCTGGACGGCGCAGAATTTTGGTGCCAGCCGCATCACCGTTCTTCGCCGCGTCGTGCTGCCTTCGGCCCTGCCGAGCGTGTTCTCGGGCCTACGGGTCGCTCTGCCGATTTCGATCATCGTCGTCGTCATCACGGAGATGATCGGCGACTCGATCGGCCTCGGCTACTACATCGAGGTGTCGGGCATCCGCTTCACGTTCGAGAACGTCTATGCCGCGATCGTCGTGATTGGCGTCTGCGGCTTTCTGCTCGATCGCCTGCTGATGCTGTTCCGGCGGCGCATCGTCTATTGGCAGAAGGGCGAAAGCCCGCTGCGGGCGTGACCTGCGGGACGGCGCCCGGCGCAACCAGTTCGCTCGACAGGATTGTGCACGACCGGACGAGCCCACGGGCCTGGAGCGCCACTGCCGCAGCCACATAGCCGCCATGCGCGTGCCCCACCAGATGTCCGCTTCGCCACCGAGCGCCCCGAGAAATCCGATCGCGTGCGCGACCGCGGCGCTCATCGCATATCCGTCGTCGGTCACTGGATTGGCGGTGGCGCCTTCGCCGGGCCGGTCGGGCGCGGCCTGGGATCGAACCTGCGTGTCTCCCCCGGCCGCGCGACCGGCCTTGCAATGCCTCGATCGGACGCGAGATCGGCGTCACATTGTCAGATACGAAAGATCGACCAGCGTCTTGACGTCGACGCTCTTGGTTTGGAACTTCGCTTCAATCTGGAATTCTTGCATCTTCGCCAGCGAATCGATGTCGATGCGGCACGAAGGTTCGCGATAATAGTCCTTCATGTCGAGATAGACGTCGGGCGTGACGCGCACCATCTTCGCGTCGATGAGCATCTGTCGCGCCTCGCGTGGCTTGGCGAGGTAGAACTCGGTTGCCGCTCGCACGTCTTGGAGCAGGCCACGAATCGCCTCGGCGTGGCTCTTGAGATACGTATCCTTGCCCATGATGACGATTAGTTCCTCGTCGAAAGGCATGCCGTACTTCGCATCGAAGATCTTGCGCACCTTGTCTTGCTTCTCGAGCAGCGCTGCGAAGGGCTGCGGGAACATGCCAACCTCGATCCGGCCTGAACGCAACGATTCCTGCATTGCCGAAAAGCCCACGGGGGTTAAACGCACGTCCTTGTCGGTCAGATTGTGTTTCTTAAGCGCGGCGATGAGCCAGAGATGACCGGACGTATTGAACCCGTTCACGCCGATCACCTTGCCCTTCATGTCAGGCACGGATTTGACGTCGGATTCCGCTTTCACGTAGAACGACGAGCTGAAACCGCGCGTGCTTTCGCGCGCCACCGACGCAATCATCTTACCTTCGACCCCTTGCGCCGCCGCGAAGATCACGCCGTTGGCACCGCCCATTGCGAGGTCGATGGCGCCCGCTTCGAGGGCTTGGGCGCGTTTCGACGAGCTTGGGAAGCGCGTCGCATGGAGGATGTAGGATTTTCCGTGATTCTTCCCGAGGTCAGGCTTGGCGATCAGAAGCCACACCTGCTCCTCTGCCGCCGCGCCATGGCCCAGCCGCAAGGTCGGAGGGGCCGATCGCACGATTGGCGCGATGCCGGCGCTGCCGAGCACGCCGGCTGCGGCGCCTGCACGCAATACGGTCCGTCGGCTGATCCTCGTCATCGTATCCTCCTCCTCAAACTCGGCATGCCTGAAGCTCGAGCGGCCTGTCCAATTCTTGAAAGCGCGTTCGATCGGATCGCAAGCAGGGTCATCACACGATCCGTTCGAAGTGCCAAAATGTTCGGCGCGGCGCGCGTCATCGTCACGCCGCGGCGCGAGACCGATAGGCCATCGGCCTCGAGCCCCTGATCGCCATGCGCCGCAGCACGCGGCGCTCGGCGGGATCGAAATCGGTGCGCGCGTGCACCGTTCCGAGATTGTCCCACACGATCACGTCGCCGGGCTGCCAGACATGCTCGTAGATCATCTCCGGACGCTCGAGATGATCGAATAGCTGCTGGAGCAGCGCTTCGCTCTCGGCGCGCGGCATGCCGACGATCGAATCCGACATGAGCCGGTTGATGAAAAGATGCGGCTGGCCGGTCGCGGGATGCGCGATCACGGCCGGATGAATCGCGCGCGGCGCATTTGTCAGCGGCGCGGTGGGGCGATGATACGCGTTTTGACGATAGTCATAGACGAATTCGACGTCGCGGTCCTCGATTCGGGCGCGAAGGGCCTCGGGCAAGGTGCGGAAGGCGCGGCCGGTGCTGCCGAAGAGCGTATTCCCGCCGCGGCGGGGCACGTCGAGCGCGTAGAGGACCGCGCCGCCGGCGACGACGTCGTAGTAGCATTGGTCGGTGTGAAATTGCATGTCGCCCTCAGGAAGATCCCCCAAGGTGCCGTCGACGACGACATTCGCGACGTACATGATGTCGGGGTTCGCGCGTTCGCCGGGACGCGAGCGGGGCGGCTGCAGCTCGCCGAAGCATTCGACGAAGCGGCGCTGATCCTCGATCTCGATCGTCTGATCACGGAACAGCAAGACATGGAACTGGTGCCAAGCCGCGCGCAGCGCCGCCGCCGTCTCCGCGGAGATTGGCGCGCGCAAATCGATCCCGCGTACTTCTGCGCCCAACGCATCGCCGAGGCGCATCAACTCGAGACTCATGCCTTGGTTCCCAAATCAATTGCGTTCGTGTCGAAGAACACTAACATGGCGCGCGAGAGTTGGCTAATACGCCGTGCGTTTTGCCGGCAAAACGCCAACCGGAAATCGGCATCGGCATGGGCGCACGCGAAGAATTCGACTACGTCGTCGTCGGAGCCGGTTCCGCAGGCTGCGTCGTCGCCGCGCGTCTGAGCGAGCGCGCCGACGTGCGTGTGCTGTTGTTGGAGGCGGGCGGTTGGGACTGGGACCCGATGCTCAGCATTCCGCTCGGTGTCGGACGCATTTGGGGCTACGAGCGCTACAATTGGAACTACACGACCGAGCCCGAGCCTAATGCCGGCAATCGTCGCGTGGAAGTGGCGCGCGGCAAGGTGATTGGCGGTTCGTCGTCCATTAATGCCATGGGCTATGTGCGCGGCCATCGCGAAGATTACGATCGCTGGGCGAGCTTCGGCCTGCCGAGCTGGTCCTTCGCGCGGCTGCTGCCCTATTTCAAGCGCGCCGAAACTTGGGAAGACGGCGAAACCGACCTGCGCGGCGGCGGCGGGCCCCTCTATGTGCGCCGTACGAAGACCATCGATCCGCTGCATCAAGCCTATATCGATGCGGGCGTGCAGGGCGGGCACCGTTTCACCCAGGATTACAACGGCAGCGAGCAGGAGGGATTCGGCTGGTGCCAATGGACCATTCGCGACGGCCGGCGCGCGAGCACGTCGGCGGCCTATCTTCGCCCGGCGCTGCGGCGGCGGAATCTCACGGTTCGTGCGCGTGCCCACACCACGCGGATCGTCGTCGAGAAAAACCGTGCCGTCGGCGTCGAATACGTCCGCCGCGGCGCCGGTCAAACGGTGCGGGCGGCGCGCGAGGTGATTCTCTGCGGCGGATCGATCAATTCCCCGCAGCTGCTGATGCTTTCGGGGATCGGCGATCCCGACCATCTCGCCGACTACGGAATCCGGGCCGTGACGCCGCTGCGCGGCGTCGGGCAGAATCTTCAGGACCACGTTTCGACCGCGCTCTCCCATCGGCGAAAGGAGCCCGGGCCATTCGTGCACTTCACGCGCGCCGACCGCCTCGTGCGCGGCATGGCGCGCGCCTGGATGTTCGGTACCGGCCCGGCGACCGACGTGCCGAGCGGTTTCATGGCGTTCCTCAGGAGCCCCGAGACCAATGCCCTGCCCGATATCCAGTTCCTGTTTCGCTCGGCACCGGCGGCCGCCCGGCCTTGGCTGTTTCGGCCCTGGGCCGACGGATTCACGTGCCGTCCGATCCTGTTGCGCCCCGAAAGCCGCGGCGCAATCCGCCTGAAATCGGCGAACCCGCTTGCTGCGCCTGCGATCCACCAGAATTTCTTGTCGACGGAGAAGGACATCCGGACGCTCCGTGCGGGGTTCAAGATGAATCGCGCCGTCGCGGCGCAAGCGGCTCTCGCGAAACTGCGCGGCGAGGAGGTCGCGCCGGGGAGCGGTGTGAAGACTGATTCCGAGATCGATGCCTACATCCGAAGCGCGCCGGCGACGGCGCACCATCCCGCCGGATCGTGCCGGATGGGCAGCGGTGGCGATCCGGCAAGCGTCGTCGACGAGGCGTTGCGCGTGATCGGCCTCGATGGACTTCGCGTTGCCGACGCTTCGATCATGCCCGACATGGTCGGCGGCAATATCAACGCGGCGGTCATCGCGATCGCAGAGCGGGCGAGCGATATGATCGTCTCCGGCGCGGATCAGGCGGCCTAAACCGCACATGGCACCGCTCGATCGAACCGCCACCTCGCTCAAATCGGAACCCTATATCGGGCGGCCGTTACTGCGGCGTGAGGATGTGCGCCTCGTGCAGGGTCGCGGGTGCTATGTCGACGACGTCGCCTTGCCCGGTGCCGCCTGGTGCGCGTTCGTGCGCAGTCCGCACGCGCATGCCAGGATCAGGCGCTTGGATCGGGATCGCGCCGCGGCGATGCCGGACGTGCTCCTGGTCTTGACCGCGGAGGATTGGACCCGTGCCGGTCATGGCGCGTTGCACGTGGTCCACCCGATGCCATTCAGCGACGGTCGTCCGATGAACGAAGCGCCGCGCCCGGCCTTTGCCAGTGGCAAGGTCTGCCACGTCGGCGACGTCGTCGCTGCGGTCGTCGCGCGATCGCGGGCTGCGGCCGAGGAGGCGGCCGAATGCGTGGACGTGGACTACGAGGAGCTGCCGGCGGTCGTTGACGTGCGCGACGCGGTGGCGCCCGGCGCCACGCTCGTCCATCCGCGCTTCGGCTCCAACCTCGTCTTCGATGTCGAGCGCGGGGAGAAAGCCAAAACCGAAGCGGCAATGGCCGCCGCCGCCCGGATCGTCGAGCTCGACCTCACCAATACCAGGCTGGCGGCGAACCCGATGGAGCCGCGCGCCTACGCCTGTTCCTACGACGACGCGGCGGATCGCTACACGCTCTATGCCACGAGCCAGCAGCCCCACTATCTCCGCCGCTGGCTCTCCGTCTACACGCTGGGCATCCCCGAGCACAAGATTCGCGTCGTGTCCCCGGACGTGGGCGGCGGGTTCGGGGTGAAGGGGCATTTCCCGGTCGAGGTCTCCACCATCGTCTGGGCTGCGCGATTGCTGCGTCGCCCCGTGAAATGGACGGCGACGCGCTCCGAAGGGATGCTGTCGGATGCGCAAGCCAGGGATCACTTCACCAAGGCGCGGATGGGCTTCGACGCTGACGGGCGCATCGTCGCCATGCAGATCGACACGCTGGCGGCCCTCGGCGGCTATCTCAGCAACTTCGCGCCGAGCATTCCCGGCAATTCGTACCCGCAGACCGTGACCGGTCTCTACAAGACGCCGAACTTGCATTTCCGGGTTCGCGGCGTCTACACCAACACCGTGCCGATCGACGCCTATCGCGGATCCGGCAGGCCCGAAGCAACCTGGATCAACGAGCGCTTGGTCGAGCTCGGCGCGCGCGCCCTCGGCATCGACACGGTCGAAATCCGCCGCCGCAACTTGCTCGCGCCATCGGATTTCCCTTATCCGGCGCCGGGCGGCCGCGTCTACGATTCGGGCGATCCGCCGGCACTGCTGAAGACGTTGCTCGACACGGCCGACTACGCAGCCTTGCGCCTTGAGCAGGAAGCGCTGCGGCGGCAGGGTGTCCTGATGGGCATCGGCCTCGCCTGCTTCATCGACAAGGCCGGAACGGGCCCCAGCGGCAACCTCGCCAAGCGTGGCGGACTGCATGGCGGCTGGGAATGTGCGATCGTGCGCGCGCACAGCGACGGCAAGGTCACGATCTTCGCCGGCAGCCATTCGCACGGCCAGGGGCACGACATCACCTACGCGCAAATCGCCGCGGATCGCCTCGGCCTGCCGATTGACCATATCAGCGTGGTCGAGGGCGACACCGACCGGATTCCCTTCGGCAATGGAACATGGGGCGCGCGTTCGACGTCGGTCGCCGGGATGGCGATTTACCGGGGGGCCGATAAAGTGCTGGCGAAGGCCCGGCGCTTCGCGGCGCTGATACTCGAATGCGATGAAGCAGCGCTGGATTACGCGAACGGACAGTTCGCGCGACGCGGCACCAACCGCCGGATCGGCTTTGCCGAGGTGGCCGACGTCGCCTATCACGGGGCGGTGCTGCCGAGCGACGGCTCCTTGACAGCAGGCCTCGAGATCACCGAATTCTACGATCCGCCCGACACCAACGATCCCCAGGCCATGCATCTCGCGGTCGTGATCGTCGACGCTGAGACGGGCACGGTGCGGCTGCGCGACATGTTCGCGGCCGACGATTGCGGCGTGATCATCAATCCCATGATCGTCGAGGGGCAGGTGCATGGAGGGCTCGCGCAAGGTATCGGCCAGGCGCTGATGGAGCACGTGGTCTACGACCGCGACAGCGGGCAGCTCCTGAGTGGCTCGTTCATGGACTACGCGATGCCGCGCGCCGACAGCGTGCCCGCGTTTCGGACGGCGTTCATCGCGACGCCGGCGCCGAGCAACCCCATGGGCGTCAAGGGCGGCAGCGAAAGCGGCGCGATCGGCGCGCCCGCGGCGATCGGCAATGCCGTGATCGATGCGCTATGGCATCTCGGCGTCCGGGACATCACCCTACCAATCACGTCCGAGACGGTGTGGCGGGCTCTCTGCGCCGCGCGCCCGGATCGAACATCACATCGGCAGCCATGAGCGAATTCCCGACGAACCGCCGTATCGAGATCGCCCGGAGGATATGCGACGAGCTTTCCGGATGCGGCGTGAAGCTGGTCGCGAGCCTGCCCGACAATTGGATCAGCACTTTGATTGGCACGATCGATGCGGACGACCGCTTCACGCATGTGCCCGTCAATCGCGAAGAATCCGCGATCGGGCTCTGCTCCGGCGCCTATATGGGCGGTTTGGGTTCGGCCGCCGTAATGGGGGCGTCCGGCTTCATGACTGTTATCTACGCCATCACCAAGATCAACTACTCGTACGAAATCCCGCTGTTGACGCTGATCACGCTGCGCGGCGCGCTCGGCGATCACCACAAGCACCACGTCTCGAACGGACTCTATCTCCGCGGCGTGATCGAGGCAATCAACATGCCTTTCACGATCGTGGACACAGCCCAAGGCATCCCGCAGATCGGACATGCCTATCGCCACTCGCGCACGTTCTCGCGACCCACCGTTGTCGCGCTTACGCGCGATCTGCTCCGCTAGGTGCCCAATGCGCTATTCAGATTGTTTTCACCGTCTTGCCGGGCGCCGCAGCGACCAATGGGTAGTCACCTCGGCAGGGAACTCCGGCCAGGCGTGGTGGGCGGCGACACGCGACAGCGAGCGTACGTTTTATCTCGATGCTTCGATGAGCCTATCGACGATGTTCGCATCGGGGCTTGCGCTGGGGCATCCCGCGCAGCGCTTCTGGGCATTCATGGGCGACGGCGCGTTCTGCATGAATCCGGGAATGCTAATGGTGGAGCGGGACATGAATCTGCCGAACCTCGTGCATTTTCTAGTCTCGAACCGGGCGTATGGCGCAACGTCGAACGCCGCGCTCCCAAACGGCGCGGGCAACGATTACGGCGCGATCGCGCGCGCGATCGGCCTTGAGCGCGTATTTGCGTTTGACAGCGTGGACGCGCTCGATCGGGGCTTGGACGCGGCGGTGAGCGGGAACGCGCCCGGCCACACATTCGTGGTGTTGGAGGTGGAGCCGTTCACCGCCGAAGAGCAGAAGCTCGAGCAACCGCCATTCGACGGACCGGAGATGAAGTACAGGTTCGGCCGGGCGTTCGAACGCACCTCGGGCACCGAAATCTTTGGGTATCGCCTGTAGCGAATGCGACGGTTCAAAAGACCCTGTGTGTTGTGTGTACCGAAAATTAGGTCCGCGCATAGATGTGATGGAGGCCACCAAGGACGGGCGATGACGAGATCGCTCCGATCGCCTGCACAGGGCGATGCAGCGGACAGTCCTATACTAACGAACGATGGGTTCTCGCCCGATTGCAATAGTCGGCGTAGCGTCGCAGGACCGGTGCAGATGAGCTTCACCGGTGACCACGACAGGGTCGAGACATTCTCTCCGAATCGAGCCGATCAGCCGCTCAGCGTAGGGATTTTGCCATTGTGATCGCGGCGCTGTCGGATGATCGCGTATGCCCATCGCGCTGAGGCGCTTGTGGAACACCTGTGTGTACCGAAAACTCGATCCGCCCCGAGATCGATGAAATCCAAGAGGCAGGTCGACAAGGTTCGAGCGCCCGCGTACGGCACTACCTCTACAGCATTTCAATGGCTAACCGGCTGTTTTGCAGCGAATCGAGTTTTCGGTACACACAACTGTCTGGAGAAGTGACTCCCATGGACATAGCCGCAAGAAAGAAGAACGTATCCACGCGCCGCGCGTCGGCGGTGGTCCGTCAACTCGACGAGGTCGTTAATCATTTCGCGCAGCGCATCCGGTTCTTCAACGAGCCGCTGACGCGCGGGCGGGCCGAGATGTTCGTAATGCAACATCGACAGAATACTCGCCAGCGCAACTCGGTCCTAAAACTCAAGGTGGCGACGAATTGCCCGGTATGGGACATAAAGCTCCGCATTATCGGCGCTTGCACCGAAGAAATCATCGCTGACCACGAGCACGGCGATGGCCGCCCGCACTGGCAGGTGCTCGAGGACCTGGGTGTTTCGATCGGCATGAAGCGCAATGAGATCCGTAAGGCGCCGCTCCTGGATTCCACGCGCCTCTGCTGGGCAGCCTGGGAAGGGCTCATGGCCAACAAGCACTGGATCGAGGGCATCGTCGCCAACACTTGCGCTGAGCGTTTCAATGTCCCCGGCTACGGCCACGGCAAGATCCGCGAGCTCGGCTGGGCTGGAGTCGAGCGCCAACGTTGGGGGATGCTGTTCGACCTCAAGGACAAGCAGCTTTACTTCTGGGAAATGCACTCCGAGGCGGACATTGCACATTCCAACATGGGCTGGGAGGCGGTTGCCCGCTTTGCCTCGGACTACAAAATGGGAGACGCCGCGGTGGAGGCCTGCCGCGTCAACCTCGTCGTATGGGAGCACTATTTCAACGGCATCGTTGCAGGCGGCGATGCCCTCTCGAAGCGTCGCTAAGCGAGACGCGAGAAAGGGCACGGCCACTCTAGACCGCGCCCCCCTCCCAGTTCGGCGATGGCTCCGGCATCATAGCCGAGGCCACCTAGAGCACGTTTGGGTCAGGTCGAAGCATAGCCGGCGTTTTTGAGGTAGTTGGCGCATTCGGTGGGGGAGAAGTATCGGAGGAAATTACCGATACGGCTCCAGGTGGCGTCGACGTTTCGCTCTGCGGCTGTGCACAGGAGCGTTTTGAGCTCGGCGAAGACCTGCTCGATGGGATTGAGATCGGGGGAGTTAAGGCGGGAGGAAGAGCAGTCGCGCGCCGGCGGCGCGGATGACCAACGCGCACAGCAAGAAGTTTGAAAACCACTGCCAAATGGGTGCGCTCTACACGGTCTGGTACAACTTCGCCCGGACCAATAAGGCGGTGCGGATGCCCCCGGCTCTGGCCGCTGGTGTCGCGGATCGCGCTTGGGGTATGAGCGATATCGCGAAGCTGATCGACGAGGCCGCGCCCGTCACTGGCCCCCGCGGCCCCTACAAGAAGAATTCAAACTGAGACAGTGCCTGCGAGTCGCTTGCGTTGACCTCGAGACGATGCCTATAGTTTTTTGCCGCACATTAGGTCGCAACCGCTCGGTGCGCGTGCTGCGGCCGTGGTCTGATGGCGTATTTCGCAAACGGAAATGTGGTTGCTATCAGTTCTAACGTTCAGGTGGTTCGATCAATAATCGGGGGCGACCGAAGGCTCATGGCGCGCGATTTTGAGGATCACTGTTGGCGGGACGTCGTCGGCCCCGAGGCCTTGGCGATTTACCGCGCCTATGCGCGCGATATCTTCGTCGGCGAGAAGCCAGCGCTGCTGGCCATTGACCTTTACAATCTCGTCTATGAGGGCGGGCCGAAGCCGGTGCACGAGATCTACAAGGAGTTTCCAAGCACCTGCGGCGAGTTCGCCTGGGCCGCGATCCCGCCGACGCAGCGTCTGTTCGTGGCGGCGCGGGCGGCAGCAATACCGATCTTCTACTCGACGGTGGACCGCGGCGGCGGCAGCGGCCTCGATGCCACGAATCGCCGGGTCAATCGCATCGGCGAACGGTCCTTTGACATCCGCGAGGAATTCAGGCCGGAGCCCGGCGACTTCGTGATTCCGAAGCAACGTGCGAGCGTGTTCTACGGAACGCCGATTCTCGCGCACCTAACAAGGCTCGGCGTGCGCAGCCTCATCGTGTGCGGTGAATCGACCTCGGGCTGCGTGCGCGCTTCGGCGGTCGACGCCTATTCGGCGGGCTATCACACCGTCGTGGTCGAGCAGTGCACCTACGATCGACATCTTTTGTCGCACAAGGTGAGTCTCTTCGACTTGCACCACAAATATGCCGACGTCATGCATGTCGACGAAGTCGTGGCACACCTGAACGGGCTCGTCGGTCTGCGCAAGGCCGTCTGAGATGGCGAGCCGGACGGGGCCGTTTCCCTACACGCCGATCACGCGCCGCCCGAAGCTGGAATGGCCGAATGGCGCGCGCCTCGCGCTCTGGGTGATCCCGAACATCGAATATTTCCCGCTCGACGAGCGCATGCCCGACGGTCCCGGAAGCTCCGGCGGCCTCATCCCGGACGTCCACATGTGGGCAATCCGCGACTACGGCAACCGGGTCGGCGTCTTCCGCATCATGGACGTTCTCGCCCGTCACGGCATACGCGGCACTGTCGCGCTCAACAGCGAGATTTGCGACGCACATCCCGAGATCATCGAGGCCGCGAAGGCGCTGCGCTGGGAGTTCATGGGGCACAATCAGGCGAACAACCGCCGCCTCAACACAATGCCGACAGAGCGCGAGCGCGACGTCGTCAAGGCGACGCTCTCGCGTATCCAGGCGGCGACCGGGCGGCAGGTCGCGGGCTGGCTGAGCGCCGGCCTCCAGGAAACCTGGAACACGGTCAACTATTTGGCGGAGTTCGGGTGCAAATACGTGGCGGACTGGGTCAACGACGACCAGCCCTACGTGATGTCGCTCGAGGGCGGGCGCATCTGCTCGATACCGTATTCGTCGGAGATCAACGACAAGGTCGCCATCGAATTCCATCATTTGACACCGGAGGGGTTCGACCAGATGATCCGGCGTCAATTCGACGTGCTTTATCGGGAGGGGGCGCAGTCGGGGCGCGTCATGGCGATCGCGCTTCATCCCTACATTACCGGCGTGCCGCACAGGATCGACGCGCTCGACGCGGCACTGAAATACGTCACGGGGCATCGAGACGTCTGGCTCGCCACCGGCGAGGAGATCATCGACCACTATCTGAGGTCGGCGGCGACGTTCTAGCGCGAAAGCTATCTATAAGGAGGAGACCATGCGGCGCCAATTCGAATACGCCAAGTCGGCCGGGCGAACGCTTTTGCTCGCCTGCGCGATCATGCTCAGCGGACCCGCCGCGGGGCGGGCCGAGACCACCATCACTTTCGGCATCGTCGCGAAGCTCGCGATCCAATGGCCGATCTGGGTCGCCATCGAGAAAGGCATGTTCGAAAAGGTCGGCGTAAAGATGGACATAGTCGCTGCCGGCGGCAGCGCGAGATCGGCGCAGCAGCTTGCCGCCGGGGCCCTCAATATCGGCGAAGCGGGCCTGCCCGACCTGATTCGCCCGATCAACCAGGGCGCCCCGATCAAGATCATCGCCTACGAAGTCTCGGAGCCGCCTTACAAGCTTGTGGCGCGAAAGGACGTGAAGACGATCGCCGAACTCAAAGGCAAGAAGATCATGATCGGCGGAACGAAGGACATCACGCTGATCTATCTCGAGGCGTTGACGAAGCCAGTTGGGCTCCGCGCTTCGGATTTCGATCTCGTCTATGCCGGCGCGACGAGCGCCCGTTTCGCGGCTCTGCACGCGGGTGGAGTCGACGCCACGATCTTGACCTCGCCCTTCGACTTCCAGGCGATCGGGCTCGGCTATACAGATCTCGGCAGTGTGCACAAGGTGCTGCCGAACTTTCCGTTCTCGGCTTATGCGGTGAACACGACCTGGGCCAACGCAAATCGCGCGGCGGTGGTCGGCTTCCTCAGGGCCGTGAACGAGGGCATCCAGTGGCTCTATGTGCCGCAGAACAAGGACGAAGCCGTCAAGATCCTCGTCAAGTCTATCGGCGCCAATGCCGACGATACGGCGAAGACCTACGATCTCTTCTTCGGCGAGATCCGGGCGTTTCGCAAAGACGGCCAAATCCCTCCGGCCGGTTTCCAGCGGCTGCTCGAATCGCTGGTCGAGCTCGGAGATCTTACGTCTCCGGTGCCCCCGATGTCGAAATTCGTCGACGACTCGTTCATGAAAGCGGCGCTGGCGGGAAAGTGACGCGATCGAGCCACGGGCATTCGAAGTGGGCAACCGCCTGACGGAGAGTGCTGTTCCCGACGCGACAGCAACCAAGTCCCGAGGCACCCCGACGCGATTGAGCGCCCGTTCCAGCGCTGTGCAGCGCCATGCGCTCGCCTTCGCTTCAGTGTTCGCGGGTCTCACGCTCTGGGAGCTGATCGGCCGCTTCGCAATTCAGAATTCACTGTTCCTTGCGACGCCTATCCAAGTCGCGGTCGAGCTATGGAGGCTCGCGCGGGTGGGCGTGCTGCAGCACCACGCCTGGGTGAGCGCGCAGGAATTCGTGATCGGCTTTGCGATCGCGGTCGCCGTCGGCATCCCAATCGGCCTCGCCGTCGCCGCGTCAAAGCGGACCGCGATCGTGATGAACCCCTGGATCTCCGGTCTCTACGCGACTCCGGTCATCGCGCTCGCGCCGCTCTTCATCCTCTGGTTCGGCATCGGCATCTGGTCGAAGGTCGCGGTCGTCGTGGCGCTCGTGGTCTTTCCCGTCGTCATCAACACCGAGGCGGGGCTTCGGAATACGGATCGCCAGCTGGTCGAGGCGGTCCGTTCCTTCGGCGCGAATAAGCTACAGATCTTTCTCAAGGTCTCGCTGCCCTGCGCGCTGCCGTTCATCCTTGCCGGGCTCAGGCTCGGCGTCGGCCGCGGGCTGATTGGCGTCGTCGTCGGTGAATTGTTCGGCGCCCGCGCGGGCCTCGGCTTCATGATCACGCAGGCTGCGGAGGTCTTCAACATGCCGCGCCTGTTTGCTGGCGTGGTGGTCCTGGCGGCGGCGGGCATCGTGTTCACCGCAGCGTTCCAGGCGCTTGAACGCCGCCTGGTTCCTTGGAACTACGAGTGAGCGATGGCTGAGACGAAGCTCTCGATCTCCGGGCTATGCAAGTCTTTCGGCGGGCTGACCGTGCTCGACGACATCGATTTGACCGTGGCGCCGGGGGAATTCGTCAGCCTCGTCGGTCCATCGGGATGCGGCAAGACGACGTTTCTGCGCATCATCGCGGGTCTCGAACCGTGCGAGCAGGGCGACATCCGCATCGACGGCCAGCGCGTCACCCGGCCCGGCGTGGACCGCGGTTTCGTGTTCCAGGCCGATTCGCTGCTGCCGTGGCGAACGGTGCTCGGCAACGCGCTGATCGGGCTCGAAGTCAACGGCGCCCGCAACAACGAAACCCGTCGGCGCACTCGCTCCATACTTCATCTGGTCGGGCTCGGCGGTTTCGAGAACTACTATCCGCGGCAGCTTTCGGGCGGCATGCGCCAGCGCGTCAATCTCGCGCGGGCGCTCGCGGTCAATCCCGAAGTGCTCCTGATGGACGAGCCGTTTTCCGCGCTCGACGCCCAAACGCGCGAGATCATGCAGACCGAGCTCGTGCGCATCTGGTCGAACGGACGCAAGACCGTGCTCTTCATCACCCATCAGATCGACGAAGCGGTTTATCTCTCCGACCGCGTCGTCGTGTTCAGCCGCCGGCCGGGCCGGATCAACGAGATCGTCAAGGTCGAATTGCCGAGGCCGCGGCCGCTGTCGATCAAACGCACGCCCGAATTCGTCGCTTATGTAGACCGCGTCTGGAAGCAAATCGAGGACGACGTTCGCGAATCGGTGCTGGGCGAGAGCGCTGCCGCGAGCGCCCGCGTCGACTAGAGCGCTGTGTGTACCGATTAATTCATCCGCGCATACACATGGTGCAATCCTGTGGCTGCCGCTTATTTCATCCGCGGCATTTGGGACAAATCGTTGGAGCAAAGGTTGGAATGAGCTGCCTGTACGCGTACAGGCAGCTGAGTTGGTCGCAAGGCGAGCCCGGGCTCTTCCTCTGTGTGTACCGAAAAGGTCATCCGATTTGACACGCTGAAGGATTCGGCTAGCGTCGACCGTGATGATCGCGCTAATTCGCCTGTTTCTGGCTGTTGTGTCGGCGGCGTGGGCGTCGAAGGCCCGGCTCGCGGCCGAGAACACGGCACTTCGGCACCAAGTGATCGTGCTGCGGCGAAAGCTGCCAGGTCGCATTAGGCTCCAGAACAGCGACCGTCTCTTCTTTGTCTGGTTGTTTCGGCTGCTTCCGTCCGCCGTCAAGGCGGTCGTACTCATCCGCCCGGAAACGATCCTGAGATGGCATAGAGACGGATTTCGTCGCTATTGGCGATGGAGATCGCGAGCGCGTGGCGGCCGGCCGCCGGTTGATGCAGAAATTCGCGCCCTGATCCGGCGAATGAGCGTTGAGAATCCGCTGTGGGGCGCACCGCGTATCCATGGCGAGCTGCTCAAGCTCGGCTTCGAGGTCGCTCAATCGACTGTCGCCAAGTACATGGTCAAACGGCGTGGGCCGCGCTCACAGACTTGGCGCACGTTCCTGCGCAACCATGCGCCCGACATCGCGGCCGTCGACCTATTGGTCGTTCCCACCATTGGCTTCGGTCTGCTGTATGGGTTGGTCATTGTGGGCTTGGGCCGCCGCCGCCTCATCTGGGTCAACGTCACGGCCAACCCAACTGCAGAATGGATCGCACGGCAATTGACCGAGGCTTTTCCATGGGATCAGGCACCGCGACATCTCATTCGTGATCGGGATGGCGTGTATGGCAATGCCTTCCTCAAGCGTCTCAACGCGATGTGGATACGCGACCATCCGATTGCGGCACGATCGCCGTGGCAAAATGCGTATGTCGAAAGATTAATCGGCTCGATTCGGCGCGAAGTCCTCGACCACGTCGCAGTTCTTGGCGCGGCGCACTTGCGCCGAATTCTCTCGGCCTATGCGGCCTACTACAACCACGCCCGCACGCACTGGTCATTGCACAAAGATTCTCCGATCCATCGGCCGGTCCAGAGGACTGGCTCGGTCACATCCATGCCGGTTCTTGGCGGACTCCACCATGTCTATGCGCGGATTTAGTATTCGGTACACACAGGTCCGAGGCATCGTCGGGGGCGGCCCGTTCGGCCTCAAGCCCGGCCAATGGACCGACGACACGGCGATGGCCCTGGCGCTCGCCACCTCTCTAATCGAGCGGGGAAGCCTCGACGAGGCCGATCTCATGCAGCGCTTCGTCGCCTGGCACGAACGCGGGGAATACGCCTGCACCGGTACGTGCTTCGATATCGGCATCACGACCCGCCAGGCGCTCACCCGTTTCAAAACCACGAAAGACCCTATCGCCGGCTCGACAGATCCCCGGAGCGCCGGCAATGGCTCGTTGATGCGGCTGGCGCCGGTCGCCGTACGATACTGGAACGCGCCCTCCGTGGCCGTCACGACCGCACGCCGCCAAAGTGCGACCACGCATGGCGCTGCCGAGGCGCAGGATGCATGCGCGGCCTATGTTCAGTTTCTGTGCCGGGCAATTGCCGGCGAGAGCAAGTCCGGGGTTCTCAATGCCGCCGTCTCCGCCAACACGAAGGCCGTACGAGGAGTCGTCGCCGGCAGCTGGCGCAGCAAGTCGCGCAAGACGATCCCGTCGACGGGCTATGTCATCGACAGCCTCGAAGCCGCTCTCTGGTGTATCGGGCGCTCGCCGGATTTTCGGAGCGCCGTGGTCCTTGCGGCCAATTTGGGCGACGACGCCGACACCGTCGCGGCCATCACCGGGCAACTCGCCGGCGCACTCTGGGGCGCAGGTTCGATCCCCCAGGATCTGCTGAAGATCGCCTGGCGCAAGCAGCTCGAAAACTCCGCCGCAGCCCTGTTCGACGCCAGCCTGGGACAGTAAGCGCGCAGCCAAATGCGGATCGATGCGAGTTTGATGAAGGCCATCTAATTGGCCGCGAGTTTGCCGTATCGAATCGCAATGCGTCTGCACTGTTTGATCTTGTTAAAGAATCGCTCGACGAGGTTACGGCGGTACGATCAACCCGAACTGGCCAGTCGCTGTGTCGCTGAATGCTCTGAATTAACTTCCGCTTTCGGCGATATAGCGGACATGGTTAGACTTGCCGTCGGTTCGTCCCTGTCGCGGATGACCCAAAGCGGACATGCGCGCCGCTTCATTCGATCACTTCGTCGGCGCGGACCAGCAGCGTGGGCGGAATTGTCAGGCCAAGCGCCTTGGCCGTTTTGAGATTGATTACGAGCTCGAACTTCGTTGGTTGCTCGATCGGCATTTGCGCCGGGACCGCACCTCTGAAGATTCGGTCGACGAAGTCGGCCGCTCGTCTCCACAGCTCGCGAGCGTCGACTCCGTATGACGCAAAGCCACCAACGCGCACCAGATCCCGCATGCTAGTGACGATCGGCAGCCGATGCTTGATGCCGAGTTGGGCCAGCAGATCGGCCGTTGATCTGAAGACCGGATCCGGGATGACGAAAAGGGCTTGGACGCCCAAGGCGGTGAAACGTGCGAAAGTCGGCTCGATTTCGTCGGGTTTCCGGATCTCGAGGACGCGCAGCTCGAGCCCAAGCGAAATCGCGGTCCCTTCGAGCGACTGTCTGAATTTCGCCACCCCAGGGTTGGCTGCGTGCAGGAGCGCGCCGGCGACCTTCGTGCCGGGTATTGCATCGCGCAGCAGTTCCAGGAGCTTGGCGACCATGTCGGTACCGAGAATCGACAGCCCAGTGACATTGCCGCCCGGCCGAGCGAGCGTTTCCGCGAATCCCATCTCGACCGGGTCGGCGCTGCCCGCGAGGACGATCGGCACGCGTCTGGTTTCTGCATGCGCAGCGCGTGCGGAGGTCGTGCCGCTCGTGACGATGACCTCGGCGCCGTGCGCCAATAGATCCTTGATGAGCGTCTTCAGACGACCGGCGTCGCTATTCGCGAAGCGGATTTCGAGACGAAAGTCGCGTTCTTCCGCATAGCCGCGCCCAATCAACCCCTGCCGAAGCGCCGCGATATCGGCCGTGGCTAGGGTTTCGGTTCCCAAGTGAAGAATGCCGACAATGCGCGCGCTCTTCGGTTGCGCCGTTGCGGGCCCCGCCGCGGTCCCAATGGCTAAGCCAACGAGGAAATCCCGCCGTTTCACATTTGCGCCCGAGCTTAAGGAATCGTGTGTCGTGCGATGGCGCCAAGTATAGCACGGCTGGGTCCGTGCAAGGTCCCCTTCAGATGGCGCATCACGCCGCCAGGAAATGTCCGGATCTGGCACAAATGAAAAGTACCGTCGGTCAACGGGAATTCCCGCTATCGATGCGTAAGCGGACCTGATGCGGACATGGTCGGACTACCGCCTTTGACCCATTGCGGACATGCTACGAACTAGCGTCATTCAATCACATCGGTGGCTTGGAGTAGTACCGACTCGGGGATGGCGAGCCCGAGCGCCTTGGCGGTCTTGAGGTTGATCGCCAGCACGTACTTGGCCGGCGCCTGCACCGGAAGGTCGGCCGGCTTCTCGCCCTTGAGGATGCGATCGACGTAGCCGGCCGCGCGCCGGTACTGGTCGACGTAATCAGGCCCATAGGCGATCAGGCCGCCGGCGGCGACGAAGAAGCGTTCGTAGTAGACCGCGGGCAGTTTGTGCCGGGCCGCCAGCGTGATGATCAGATCGCGATGAAGCGTTGCGGCCGCACCCGCCGTCACGATCAGACCGCCATTCGGAGAGCGCGCGAAGGCCGCGACGGCGCGCTCGATCTCGCCGGCGTCGCGTGTATTGACCGGGATGACCTCCACCCTGAGCGACGGCGCCACGGCCTGGATGACGCCGAACTGGGCGGGGCCGGAGGGTGTGGCGGAATCCCGAAGGACCGCCACTCGTGTCACGCCTGGCGCAATCTGCTTGAGCAACTCCAGCCATTTCCCGCTCAGACTGTATTCGAACGAGATGAAACCGGTGGCGTTGCCGCCCGGCCGCGCCAGGCTGTCGACGAAACCGGCGCCGACCGGATCGACGACGTTCGGGAACACGATTGGCACGCTGCGGGTCGCCTGCAGCAATGGCCCCACGGAGTTGCCAGAGGCCAGGATGACGTCCGGTGCGAGCGCGGCCAATTCCGCCGCGTGTTTGCGAATCTCGGCGGCATTGGCCGTGGCCCAGCGCGTGTCGATGCGCACGTTGCGACCGATGGTCCAGCCCAATTGCGCCAGCGCCTGCAGGAACGCCCCGACGCGGGCCTGCCATTGCGGATCGTCCGCGGCGGCGGGCAGGAGGATGCCGATGCGCCGCATCCGCTCGGGCTGCTGCGTGCGCGCCGAGAGCGGCCAAGCGACTCCCGTGCCGCCGAGAAGAGTCATGAATCGCCGTCGTCGCATGGGATAAATCCCGAACGGGCAGGAAATGAACTCTAAGAACGAAATACTAGCAGGGTTTCGTGCGGCGGTTAGGCCCAAGGTGGCGGTCCCGATTTCCGCTTCTGGCACAATTCGGACCTGTAGCGGCGATCCGAGCATGACCGATCGACCTCCGACAGCGGACCTTCCGTGGTCAACGTCGGCTATTGCACCGAAAACGTCTGCTGGCCGTCGCGATGCAGACCTTCTGCGGACATCGTGGGACAGCCGTTTTTGACCCAAAGCGGACATCGCCTATCTGGCGGCCCCAAGTTACACTCAGACTAATGTGCTAGTTTGAGACGGGCGATAACCTTGCGCTGAGGGCAGGGAATGAGGCGGCGCGCGTTTACTACGTTGCTCGGCGGTGCGGCGGCAGCGCCGATCATTCGTCCTTTTGGTCTGCGTGCGCAGCAGTCCGCAGTGCCAGTCATCGGCTTTCTAAGCCCCCACGCGAATTCCGTGCCATACGTCCAAGGCTTTCCCGCGGGACTGCGCGAGCTTGGCTACGTCGAAGGCAGGAACATTCGCATCGAGTTCCGATGGGCGCGCGGAAGGTTCGAGCAGCTCGCGGAATTCGCCGCAGAGCTCGTCCGATTGAAAGTGGACGTGCTTGTTGCGTCGCTAACGCAGGCATCCCTTGTTGCCAGACAAGCGACGGCGACGATCCCCATTGTCATGGTCGGCGTTGCCGACCCCGTTGCCGTGGGGCTGATCGCCTCGCTTGCGCGCCCTGGCGGCAATATCACCGGCACGTCAGGTATCGCCGCTGATATCGTCGGCAAACAGCTAGAGCTGCTGAAAGAGGTTGTTCCCGGCGTCTTGCGTGTCGCCGTGCTCTGGAACCCCGCGAACGCCGCGTTCCAGGCGCTGCAGTTGGGGCAGGCGGAAATCGCCGCCCGGACGGCCGGTCTCCAGCTTCAGCTCCTGGGCGCCAGAACACCGAATGAATTCGAGGCCGCCTTCGCGGCGATCGTCAAAGAAGGTACGCGTGCGCTCGCTGTTCTCGGTGATCCGTTGTTCGCCATTCACTCTGCGGCGATCGCCATGCTCGCCGTGAAAAATCGTATCCCCACGGTCTCGGCCGGCCGAGTTTTCGCGGAGGCTGGAATGCTTTTGAGTTACGGCCCCAGCTATTTCGATTTGCACAAGCGTGCTGCCGTGTATGTGGACAAGATCCTCAAAGGCGCGAAGACGGCCGATTTGCCGGTCGAGCAACCAACCACGTTTGAGTTGATTGTGAACCTGAAGACTTCGAAAGCCCTCAATCTTACGCTGCCTTCGTCGATTTTGATCCGTGCCGACGAGGTGATCGAATGACTGCCCCGGCGAATACATTCATTGGTCCCACTGACCTGCAATCGAATTGGTCGGGATGCCTCACTCCGTAAGACATTGGGGCCCCTGCGGCGACCTGCGCCATCAGTGAAACTCAAAACCATGCGGTGCTGAAGTCCGAATTCGGCCGGACTTCAGCCATGTGTCGTTAGCAATTCCGTAATCATGAGCGCACAAAATTGCACACCATTGCGGGCGTGGGTGTTGCCGTATGGATAGTCTCAGGTTCGTGGATCGGCGCAGACACATGCGCAAGCAACGTCTGTGGTCCGCCAGCATCACTCAGGGGCACTCGACATGGTCCTGCGTGATCGTTGAATACTCCGCAGGCGGCGCCAAAGTCCGTGTACCCGGCGCGGTGCGGTTAGCGTTGGCTCCGGCAAAAATCTCGTGTGCTCAGCTGGGCGAAGTGACAGGCACCGTCGTGTGGCAGACGGGTACCAATCTCGGCATCAAGCTCGCTTAGCTTGGGGGCAATCCTCTCCGCCATTATCTGAATTTCCGCTTCTGGCACAAATGCGAAGTGCCGACGGTCAGCAGCAATGTCCGCTATTGCTGCGAAAGGGGACTGGTGCGGTCATAGCGGGGACGACCGCATTTGACCCTAAGCGGACATCCCCGTTTAAGCGAATTGAGAAAGTTTCCCAGATTTTGGCTGCCCTCCAGACGTGAAGTAGATCAGAGACCTTCTGTTTGAGGGGTGCTATTGTTTTTCAGTTCTACGGAGCACCCTCTAGCGGGAGGGGCACATGGCAACCCACATAGGACGGCGGGAATTCTTGGCCGCGCTCGGCGGGGCGGCCGCGTGGCCGCTTGCGGTGCGCGCGCAGGAGTCCGAGCGCATCCGGCGGATCGGCGTGCTCATTGGGGTCGCGGATGACGCTGCAGGAAAGGCCCGCCTCGTGACATTCCGACAAGGAATGCAAGACTTGGGCTGGACGGAAGGGCGCAATCTGCGGCTTGACGTTCGCTTTACCGCCGGCTCCGCCGAGCGCGCGCGCGTCTACGCGGTGGAACTGGTCGGCTTGGCGCCGGATCTGATCCTGGCCAATACCTCGGTCGTTGTGGCCGCACTTCAACAACAGACCCGGACGATTCCGATCGTGTTTGCCCAGGTCGTGGACCCGGTCAACAGCGGGTTCGTGGAAAGTCTCGCCCGCCCCGGCGGCAACGTCACCGGATTCGTCAGCACAGACTACGGTATGGGCTCGAAATGGCTCGAAATTCTCAAAGAAATCGCGCCACGTGTGGTCCGGGTGGGCGTTCTTCGAGACCCGACGCTTCCTGGGGGAACTGGCCAGTTGGGTGCCGTTCAGGCTTTCGCGCCGTCGTTTGGCGTCGAAGTAAAAGCGCTCGACGCTCGTGACGTCGCTGTGATCGAACGTGGTCTCGATTTGCTCGCGCGTGAGCCGAATAGCGGGCTGATCGTCATGCCAAGTCCCGCTGCAACAGTTCATCTTGAAGCAATCATCACGCTCGCAGCGCGGCACCGACTGCCGACAATTTATCCTTACCGTAATTTCGCGGCGGGCGGCGGCCTGATCTCCTATGGGGTTGATAACTTGGACCTGTGGAAACGCGCGGCGTCTTATGTCGATCGCATCCTCAAGGGTGCCAAACCTGCTGACTTGCCGGTCCAGCAGCCGACCAAGTTCGAGCTCGTGATCAATCTCAAGGCGGCCAATGCGCTCGGGCTCACCATTCCACCAGCGCTGCTCGTTCGCGCCGACGAGGTGATCGAGTGAGGCGACGCGAACTCATTGCCCTTCTGGCCAGCGCGGCGGCCGTGTATCCGCCGATGGGCCGGGCGCAACAGGCCAGGGTTCCGGTGATCGGGTATCTTGGAAGCGGTTCGCCTGACCAGTTTGCGAGCCGTCTCAGCGCGTTCCGCCAAGGCCTAAGCGCAACCGGCTATGACGAGGGCCGAAACGTCGTGATCGAATATCGGTGGGCGGAGGGCAATATCGATCGATTGCCGGCGCTAGCGGCCGATCTGGTTCGCCGTGGGGTTGGCGTGATCGTGACGCCGAGCAGCATGGATTCATTACTCGCGGCAAAGTCGGCGACGTCCACCATTCCGATCGTCTTCGAGGCCGCGATTGACCCGGTCGCGTTCGGGCTTGTCACCAGCCTGAACCGGCCGGGCGGCAACATTACGGGCGCAACCTCGTTGAACACGGAGCTTGGACCGAAGCGGCTGGAACTGTTGCTTGAGCTAGCCCCAAGCGCCACCAGCGTTGCACTGCTGGTCAACCCGACCAACCCAACGGCCACGTACCAGACAACGCAAATGCGGGCAGCGGCCAGCGCGCGCAGACTTGCGCTCCATGTCCTGCATGCCAGCTCCGAACGCGAATTCGAAACCGTCTTTAAGACACTGGTCCAACTGCGAACAGGCGGGCTCGTAATCGCTGCCGATATATTCTATGTCACCCGCAGCAAAGGGCTTGCCGTCCAGGCGTTGCGCCACATGGTGTCCGCGATCCATATCACTCGCGAATTTGCCGCGGCCGGCGGCCTGATGAGTTACGGTGGCATATTTACGGACACGCACCGTCAAGCCGGCATCTACGCCGGCCGGATTCTCAAGGGCGAGAAACCCGCTGACCTGCCGGTCCAGCAAGTAACGAAATTCGACTTGCTTCTGAATCTCAACACCGCCAAGGCCCTCGGCCTCACGATCCCGCCCGCGCTCCTCGTCCGCGCCGACGAAGTGATCGAATGAATTAGGCCACTTCCGATATTGGCACAATTCGGACTTGGAGCAGCGATCCGAGCATGACCGGTTCACCCCGGATAGCGGACCTCCCTCGGTCAATGTCCGCTTTCGCGCAGAAAACGTCCGCTATACGCCTGAGTGCGGACATCGCGGGACAGCCGCCTATGACTCTGAGCCGACATGGCGAGACCACGGATTGTCTGATAGCGTTATTTGGCGGCATCCCCAGACTCAGGTGTCATAGCAAGGTTTGTAGCTCGGGGCGGCAACATGAGGCGGCGTGAGTTCATCATATCCGCCGCTTGTGCGACGGCGTGGCCGCTTGCTACGCGCGCGCAGCAAGCCGGAAAGCTCTACCGTGTCGGATTTCTGTGGGATAGCCCAGCCGTGTGGCCTGATGCTCTTGCGAGCTTTGACAAGGGGCTCCGCGAACGCGGCTGGATTCCGGGGCGGAATATAGTTGTCGAGTATCGTTGGGCTGAAGGGAAATTTAGTCGGCTTGACGAACTAGCCAAGGAGCTGGTCGAGCTCAAGGTCGATGTCATCATTGCGCCAACTTCGATCTATGCGGGCGCGGCTAAACGGGCAACCACGACGATCCCAATTGTATTCGTGAGTCACGCTGATCCAATCGGATCCGGCCATGTGGCCAGCCTCGCGCGGCCCGGCGGCAATCTCACCGGACTGGCGCTGATGATGACTGAGACCAACGCCAAGGGCCTGGAGCTGCTCAGGGAGGTGCGTCCGACGCTTTCTCGGGTCGCCGTGATTTGGGATCCGGCCACGCCATCACATGGCCCGGGCGTAAAGGCCATCGAGAGCCGCGGCCGTGCAATGGGACTCCGGATTTATGCGGTGGCAGTGCGCACCTTGGATGAGCTCGACGGAGCCTTTGCGACCATCGCGGAGGAAAAAGCCCAGGCTGTGGTGGTGCTCTCGACGCCTCTCTTCATAGGCGGAGCCAAGAAATTAGCGGGCCTTGCGCTAAAACACGAATTGCCTACTGTTTTTGGACCGCGAGCACATGCGGAAGTTGGAGGCCTTCTAGCTTACGGGCCCGACCGTGCAAATTTGTTTTACCGTGCCGCCAACTTCGTTGACCAGATATTGAAGGGCGCCAAGCCAGCCGATCTGCCTGTGCAACAGCCGACGGTTTTCGAACTCGTCGTCAACCTAAAGACCGCGAGAGCGATTGGAGTTACTATACCTGAATCGATCCTCCTTCGCGCCGACGAAGTGATCGAATGAATTAGGCCACTTCCGATATTGGCACAATTCGGACCGGTAGCGGCGATCCGAGCATGACCGATCGACCTCCGACAGCGGACCTTCCGTGGTCAACGTCGGCTATTGCACCGAAAACGTCTGCTGGCCGTCGCGATGCAGACCTTCTGCGGATATCGTGGGACAGCCGTTTTTGACCCGAAGCGGACATGCAGCTTCTGATCGAACTGTCGAGCCACTCACGGCTAGACGACGCTCCCGAACGTTACACCCAGAAGAATGCGCCACTGCGCGATCAATCGCCGACCAGCAGGAGACTTCATGACCCAGGTTAGTGCGGGCTGATCGAGAGCTAGATAAACATAGAGTGCGATGCGGGCCTCCGGCGTCTTGCCAATCGGCGACTGTCCCGAAGCCCGAAGACCTGCAACGCACTTTGGATTGAAACAAACAATGGAGATACGCAATGAACTGGGACCAGATCAAAGGCGATTGGAAGCAGGTTACAGGCAAAGTGAAGGAGCAATGGGGCAAGCTGACCGACGACGAGATCATGCAGATCAATGGCAAGCGCGATCAACTCGTGGGGCGCGTCCAGGAGCGCTACGGTCTCGCGAAGGAAGCGGCTGAGAAGCAGGTGAAAGAATGGGAGAGCCGGCACTAGTCCGGTCGGGCCCCACTTCGACAACGAGCGTCCCGCCGGTCATTCGGTCGGCGGGGCGTCGCTTCAGGGGGAGATGATCTCGACGGTTGCCATGCAGGGTCGCTGGGCGCGAATGGGCGGTGGCTAGCCTCAGCGTAACCCGAAGAAACCGGCAACCACGATGACTATCACCACCAAGCCGACAATCCAGATAATATTATTCATATCGCGTTATCTCCTTTTGCGCCTGTTCCGGCTCGGTGCCGTATTGCTCGTGTCACATCAGCTATGATTTCTCGACCGCACGATCGCGTGTTCGAAAAGCCGGCGCGGGAGCTGGCTAGATCCTTCGTACCGAGTTCTCGCCATTCATGATCTTTTCAATCAAGGTGGCTACGGCCAGATGCATTTCAGAATTTGTAGATCTCGGGGCGGCGTCGCGATGGGTTTTGGCGGCGTCCACGAGAACGTGGCGCGCTTCCTTATCGTTGAGTATCTTACGATCATTCAGCGCGATCAGCATGGACTCGCAAATCGAGAGGGCAGCCGCACCCGTAACATCCCCGGCAACGCGACTCTGAGTCCTGGAAGAATCCAACTGATGGTTCATAAATTCAGACCTTAGATTTAGCAGGCTGCTGAAAAACCCCATCGCAAAGCGCGGAGAGCTGTGATTCTCTACGGTGTATTCAACGAGGGAGCGCGGGATGCGCGGCGGCGACGAGCGGACGGAAGGGATGTTCTCATATGTGC
>Ga0268299_1001764_pt1 | contig 32866 bp, 32 predicted proteins | sample NOBtaG_FD_193484 | JGI IMG/M metagenome (GOLD analysis project Ga0268299, IMG submission 193484) | Activated sludge microbial communities from bioreactor in Nijmegen, Gelderland, Netherland - NOB reactor | ecosystem: Engineered > Bioreactor > Aerobic > Activated sludge | place: Netherlands... | reverse complement strand
GTGAATGATTACGCCGAACGGCTGCGCGCTGAGGGGATCACGGGCGTTGAACAGGGAATCTTTGGCGCGACGATGTTGGTCGAAATCCACAACGACGGCCCGGTGACGATCATTCTGGATACGAACGATTTGTAGATGTTTACATGAATTTGTAAGGGCGCAGCGCCCCACAGGGGTTTCCTCCGGTCACTCTGCGCCCTACAGGGAATCTCTCCCGATTACCAGATTTTGTAATCTTCGCCCGCCAGCACTTTTTCAATCGTGTTTAATTCTTCGTCGGCGAACTTCAAATTTTTGAGCGCGCCCACGCAGTCCTCGATCTGGCTGACTTTGCTTGCGCCGATGAGCGCCGATGTCATGCCTTCATGACGCAGCACCCAGGCAATCGCCATCTGCGCCAGTGTTTGGCCCCGATGCTGCGCGATGTTATTGAGCGCTTTGACTTTGGCGATTTTGTCCTCCGAAACCTGCTCGGCCTTCAGGAAACCATGTGGCTTGGCGGCGCGAGCATCATCGGGAATGCCGTTCAGATAGCGATTGGTCAGCAAGCCCTGTGCCAGTGGTGAGAAAGCGATACAGCCAATTCCTTCTTCCTGAAGGGTATCCAGCAGGCCATCTTCGACCCAGCGGTTAAACATGCTGTAAACAGGCTGATGAATCAGGCAGGGCGTGCCGAGTTGACGCAGAATTTCCGCTGCTTTTTTTGTCTGTTCCGGCTGATACGACGAAATGCCGACATAGAGCGCTTTACCCTGGCGCACGGCACGATCCAGCGCGGACATGGTTTCTTCCAGCGGTGTTTCGGGGTCAAAGCGGTGGCTGTAGAAAATATCGACGTATTCCAGTCCCATACGCTTCAAACTCTGGTCGAGGCTGGCGGTCACATATTTGCGCGATCCCCACTCGCCATATGGCCCAGGCCACATGTAGTAGCCCGCTTTAGTCGAGATCACGAGTTCATCGCGGTATCTGCCCAGGTCTTGCGCCAGAATTTTGCCAAAGGTTTCTTCGGCAGACCCCGGCGGCGGGCCGTAGTTGTTGGCGAGATCAAAATGGGTGATGCCGAGATCGAAGGCACGAAAAACCATCGCGCGCGAATTGGACTCGGTATCGACGCCGCCAAAATTGTGCCACAAGCCCAACGTCACGGCTGGCAGCTTAAGCCCGCTGCGCCCGGAACGGCGGTACTGCATCGAATCCTGGTAGCGCTTGTCTGAAGGTAAATAGGCCATATTTTTATTCCCTGTGCGAATTATTTTGTCAGATTATATCGTTGGAGTGCCAGCGCTCACAGAACCACTATTTGCTGTATTGACCGATGGCTTCGTCGGCATACGGCCTGCCGCTGGCGCGATAAATTTCGATAATCGCGTTGGCATCATAGGGAAGACGCCGAAGTTCGAGCGAGATTTGCCCGTCGCTCGCCGTCAAAATCGCATACTCCGCCCAGGCATCGGCGTGGAAAACGCCTTCCGGCTGCTGGTGGCTGTAGGCAAAGCCGACGCTGCCGGGGTTAAAAAAGAAGCTGTCGGCTGCGCCAATGCGCCGAATTTGCTGCATGTGGGTATGCCCGCCCGTCATGATGCTGGGCAAATAGGGCGTGAGCGCGGCTTGAAATTCTTCTTCGGTGGTTGTCGGAAACAGGATTTCGTCAAAATCGGTGGGTGAGCCGTGAAAACAGAGCAGATTTCGCCCATCTTCGAGTGGGATTTCAATCGTTGGCTTGAACGTCTCAATAAATGCGCGATCCTCTGCCGAGAGTTTGGTGAGCGACCACTCGCGCACGGCCTTCAGCATCTTCATTCGCGCCTCGGATGTCGGCTCTTTGCTCGTCTCGACCCCCGTCAGCATCCAGGCATCGGCGTTGCCCATCACGATAGGAAAGCCGAGTTCGCGAAGCATCGCAACGGTTTGCGCGGGCTGTGGGCCGCCTTGAATGGAATCGCCCAGGCACACAATTTGATCGACACCTTGTTTTTTGATGTCACTGATGACTTTATCAAGCGCAAACGCATTCCCGTGAATATCAGAAATGACGGCTACTCGCATCGGAAACCTTCCTTATTGAAAATTTTTGATTGTTGAACTTTATTTTACCGCTGTATGTGTCGGCCTCCAATTTTTGATATACTGGGCGGTGTGATGGTGAACGTGAATGCCTTAATCTGACTCTGTCGTGTATAATTTCAAGCGCTTTTATCTAATCACGATGAGCTTGTAGCCTGATTTTGAAATCTTCGAAAATTTTCACGTCGCCGCTTTCACCCATCTTTGCGCTGCTTGTTACGCTTCTCACGGCCTGCGCGCCGCAGACTCAACAGGCGTTTAGCGTGACCGTCGCACCGACAGAGCCAGCCAGCGCGCCCATTTATACACCGACGCCAACTTTTACGCCGACGCTGACCGTGACGCCGACATTGACACCAACTCTGACGCCAACGCTGACTGTGACGCCGTCGCCGACCTTGACGGTAACGCCATCTCTAACACCAACGCTCACGCCGAGCTTGACGCCGACTCAGCCGCTTTGGACGCTCACGCCATCGTCACAGGAAGATGCGCCCGCTGCCTTTGAAAATGCCCCGGCAGATTTTGCACCGACAGCAGGCTGGTCGTGCAGCGATTTCCCCTGCGAAGACGATATTGACGGCTTTATGCGGCGGATTCACGTCCCCGATGGCTATGTATTAGAGCATGTGGGGCGCTTCCCCGGTCAGCCTATACAAATCACCTATGGGCCGGATGAACGCTTATATGCGACGGTGATCGAAAATGGCGGGACTCGAATTGGTGCAGTCTACGTGATGAGTGAAGATGGCAGCGCCGAGCGTTACAGCGGCGAACTGTTTTCGCCCATCGGACTCGCATTCCAGCCGGGGACGGACGTGCTGTATGTCAGCGCGCGGACGCCAGGGGACAAAAGCGGCGGAATCTGGCGTGTCCCTTCCGGCGGTGGCGACCTGATTCCAGTGATCGAAAATTTGCCATGCTGCTATTCGCTGATCGATAACCAGCCCAACGGTCTGATTTTTGGGCCGGATGGCTATCTCTATTTAGGCGTTGGCGCGCTCACCGACCACGCCGAACCGCCGAATCCAAAAATTGCGCAGATGAGAGAAATTTTACCCAACGAAGCAGTGATTTTGCGCATCCAACCGCACACAGGCGAGATCGAAACTTTCGCCAGCGGCCTCCGCAATCCCTATGACATCACCTTCGATTCCAAGGGCCAATTTTACGCCACCGATCAGGGGTTGGTCAGTGGGCAGGGTGATCGTGTCGTCGCTGTGAATCAGGGCGAACACTACGGCTGGCCCTTCTGGAAAACGCGCGGCTGTGCCGAATGCCCAATCAAGCCCGCTGGCGTGTCGATTGCGCCGGATTTGCTGGCGTTTCCCAATTTCACGATCCCACGCGGCATCGTCGCCTACACGGGGGCGCAGTTTCCGGCGAATATGTTTGATAATTTATTCGTCGTGCTGTGGAACGGCAGCGAAAACGCCCAGCGCGTCGTGCGAATCGACCCGCGCAGCATCCCACAGCCGAGCGAAGAAAACCCGTTTCCCACCCCTGAACCCTTTATCACAGGCTTAATCCGCCCGATTGACATCACCATCGCGCCGGATGGTTCGCTGGTGGTCGCCGATTTTATTTATGGGCATATCTGGCGGGTGCGTTACGGATCGCCGTAGGGCGCAACGTGACCGGAGGAAACCCCTGGGGGGCGCTGCGCCCCTACCGTCCCTACCCACGAGCGCGGATCAACAGTAATGGACTGTCCACCTGCTGAAGAATGCCCGCCGCGACGCTGCCGTAGAAAAAGCGCGCGAGTCCGGTGCGCCCATGACTGGCAATCGCGATCAGGTCAACTTTTTCATCCTCGGCGGTAGCGATAATGGTGTTGGCGACTGCGCCGTAACGCACCATCGATTTGGATTCGATACGCTTCTCGCGGAATTCGCCTTCTTTGCCTGCCAGATAGTAAGCGGCTTCGTCGGCCTGCTCCTGAATGATGGTCTGGTTGATGCCCATTTCCAGCCCTTCGATGCTTGACAGGGTAGCCGCCGGGTCGATCACGCTCAGAAAAATGATCTGCGAGTGATTGCAGCGCGCCAGTTCTTCCACATGCGGCAAAATCGCTTCGGCTCGTAACGAACCATCCAGCGGAACGAGAATTTTGGTGTACATAATGCCCTCCCCATCAATGTTTTGAGGGATAGATGATGCCATTTCTACCTTTAGTGTAGGGCGCTTCGGCGGCTGCCGTAAACTGACGGAGATCACGAATTTGGTAATATAATGAACCTGGACAATACAGGAAAACTCATGGATAAGGCTTATTTTCATTTTCATGATGCACTGAATTATTTTTTGCCGCGCAAGCAAAAAAATACGACCATTGAGCATTCATTTGATTGGCGTGCATCGATCAAAGACATGATCGAATCGCTCGGCGTTCCCCATGCTGAAGTGGAACTCATCGTCGTGAATGGGACATCGGTGGATTTCAGCTACATCGTGCAGCCTGACGATCAGATTGAGGTTTATCCGCGCTGCGATGCCGCTGCTGTCACGCTGCGCCTGCCGCTGCGCCCACTGTTGACCGGACGCGCGCGTTTCGTGCTGGACGTTCACCTGGGTCGGCTGGCGGCCTATCTGCGCATGGGAGGTTTCGATACGCTTTACCGCAACGATTACGATGACGAGGAATTGGCGCAGATTTCCAACGTCGAGGAGCGCATTTTGCTCACCCGTGACATTGGTCTGCTCAAGCGCAGTATGGTCATCTACGGCTATTTTATCCGTGAAACCAATCCACCCCGCCAATTAGGCGAGGTCATGCGCCGCTTTGACCTGTTTGAATCGGTGATTCCGTTCAAGCATTGTATGAAATGTAACGGCTTGCTAGAGGCTGTGGACAAAGAAGCGATTCTCGATAAACTGCCGCCGGGGACATCGGAATTTTACGACGTTTTTCACCGCTGCCAGTCCTGCCAGCAAACCTATTGGAAGGGCGCGCATTACCAGCGAATGCAGGAACTCATGAATCAGGTTCTCAAAGCTGAGTGAGAAGCTGTTCCAGGCGATCTACGCGCTGCTCGTAGGTGTGATTCGCATAGACATGCGCTCTGGCGCGCTGTGCAAGTTTTACGCGCTCGTCATCGCGTTTTAGATAATGGGCAACTTTTTCGCGCAGATCGTCATTATCGCGGTAGGTGACAATCGTTTCGTTCGGCGTGAACCACTGGCGTGTGCCGGGTAAATCGTCGGTCACTTGCAGAACGCCGACCCCTGCGGCCTCGAATGTGCGCATATTGCCGCCATAGCGCATAAAATTGCCGTGCGTGTTGATGGTGATGCGCGCCGCCGAAAGCACGTGCAGCATTTGCTCACCCAACGCCGCACCGCGCACAAAACGCCGCAAACTCGGCGGAACATCGTGGACGCTCCAGATACCCAGATCAAAATCGGTCAGCGCTTCGAGTGCCTCAACGCGGCGGCTGTAGAGGTTGCCGGGGACAAGCGTCCCGACAAAACTCACATCGCAGGTGTAGGCCAATTTTTCAGCATCGGTTAGTTCATAAGGGCGGTGAAAATCGGGATCGCAGGCCGAAATCGGCAGGCATTCCATCCGCGCCGCCCCCAACTCCAACCACTGGATGCCATGATAATAATCGTTCACCAGCACCAGATCGTATAAACTGGCGGCCTGACGTTCGATAGGGCGCGAAAAAACAATCGGCGACGTACCGCTGGCGTAAACGATTTTGCAGCCAATTTCCTGCTTGATCGCGGCTAATGTATTTGAATAAATGACGGTGTTATCGCCCACCAGCCATAGAATATCGGGCTGAAACTGCTGTGCTTTTTCGATCAGGCGTTGATTGCGCAGGCGAAGCTCCGGGTTGGCTTCTGGCGGGATACGATTCGCCAGTGCCGCGACGATTTTGCGGGGCGTGATGCCCTGGCTGTGGCGGTGCGCCTGGGCTGCGCCAAAAATTGGAATATTGCGGTAAAAAACGTCCATCCCATAACCACGTTTGCGCAGCGTTCGCTCCCAGAAATGCTGCGAAACGCTGGGCGGGAACAGTGGCGTCGGCTGACCAGGCGGCGTTTGCGCGATGGCGGCCTGCAATTGTTCCGGGTGATGGAGGGATGCGACAAATAGAATTTTTGACGACATGAAATTTTAGCTTAAGACGGCTGCGCTTCGACAAAAATACACAGCGCGACATTGTAACCGATGATCTGCTCTTTATCATCCAGCCGCACCGTGACCGGGCCGTCAAAAGGATCACGCGCGAGGATAGTGATCGGCGCGCCGAGCTTAAAACCGCGATCCAGAATGTGCTGAAGCATTTCCTGGTTATTCGTATCGATGCGTGAGACAACCGCCGGGGTGTCCAAAGGCCATTCGATTATTGATTGCAGAATGCGACGAACCATCGTGCCATCCGCAGCGGGAATCGGGTCGCCATGTGGATCAACATCAGGATTATTCAGCTTCATCGAGATCGCCTCGACAAAGCGATCTGAAACAGCGTGTTCGAGATTTTCGGCTTCGTCATGGACTTCCGGCAGTTCGTAGCCGAGTTCTTCCATCAGATATAATTCGATCAAACGGTGACGGCGGATAATTTTGAGCGCTAACTGCTCACCATCATGAGTGAGGATGATGCCGCGATACTTCTGATAATCTATGAGTCCGGCTTCCTCCAGCCGTTTCGCCATATCTGTGACCGAAGGCGCGGAGATGACCAGCACATCAGCCAGCGCATTCGTCGAAACGCGCTCCATACGCTGCTGCAAAGCATAAACCGATTTTAAGAAATTTTGCACCGACTCGGATTTCACTAGGTCGCGATTATCGGTCATAAATCCCCTTTAACTTATTATGTGTTGCTGCTAATCATAGCACAAATCGTCCGCCGAACGTAAAATAAATCACAAATAGCTTAAAAAACAGGACAAAATAGAATGAATCGCCTTCAGGAAATCGAAGCAAAACATAATCGCCTGCGCGAATTATTAGTTCGTCATCACGCCGATTCGATCTGGCTTCAGCGCACGCGCAATATTGCCTGGGTGACTGCCGGGGCAGACGCCAGCATTCCCGCTGACAGCGAAACAGGTGCTTACAGCGTGTTGGTGACGGTGGATAAGCGCGTCATCTACAGTGACAATATCGAAATTACCCGCCTGCGCGCCGAAGAAAATTTTGAAAGCCTAGGGTTCAGCTTTCAGGAATATCCCTGGTACGCGGCGGAAAAACCATCAGGCGCGCATGTGCTGGTGGATGTCAGCAGCCTCGTCGAACAGGATATGCAGAAACTTCGATTGGTGCTGACCGAAGGTGAACAGGAACGCTACCGCGCGCTGGGACAGGATGCTGCCGCCGCGCTCAACGAGGCGATTCGTGCGGTGCGCCCCGGCGATACGGAATTTCAGATCGCGTCGCGCCTGGATGCGGCCTGCCGCGCGCGTGGCGGTCTGGCAGTGGTGAATCTGATCGCGACAGATGAGCGTATTTCAAAATTTCGTCATCCGCTGGCGACAGGCAAAACGCTCGAAAAATACGCGATGGTGGTCGTGTGTATGCGGCGGGGCGGCCTGATTGTATCGGGTACACGGTTGGCGCATATTGGTAAAATCCCGACAGAGATCGCTGAAAAAGCCAATAAATGCGCTGCAATTGATGCCGCTGTTATGGTTGCGACCAAACCCGGACGCGCGCTCAACGAAGTTTTTGCCGATTTGCAGGCTGCTTATGCCGCGCAAGGGGAAGCAGAACAGTGGAAAAATCATCATCAGGGTGGGCCGACGGGCTATATTGCACGTGAATGGATCGTCACGCCAGATGACACACGCACCGTTCAGGCTGATGTGGCTTTTGCCTGGAATCCGTCGGTTGTCGGCTGTAAATCGGAAGATACGATTCTGGTGGGCGAAAACAGCTTCGAAATTCTCAGCAGTGCGTCCGGCGATTGGCCCATGATCGACGTGAGTGTCGGCGGGCAGAGGGTGAAGCGCCCGGGGATTCTGGAAATTTAGCGATTTTATTGGGAGTTGTAAGGGGCGACGCGCGACCAACGGAAGTGCCATTGAGACGAGTCGCCCCTACGATAGATGCAAAATTTTACGCGCTGCTGCCATCGCCAAACGCTGCTCGCGCGATCTCACTCTGCGGCGGAAATTCGCTGGAAATGATTTCGACAATCGTACCCTCTTCAGCCCAATCGTAGAGCATCTTCGCGTTGGCATCAAGTGACATGATACAGCCGAAGGTCGTTGGTGTACCCACATCGCCGCCGCCAAGATAACTACCATTGGGCAGCAGAACTGCGCCATGAAAGCCGTTCATGAGGCCGGGAACCGCTTCATAAACGCCCATAAACCAGTACATTTTCCATTGACCGCAGCCCTGCGTTCCGCACAGCGTATAGCTGCTGCCGAGGGCGGTTTCATTATGCGTGAGAATCTGGAATATACCTGGTGTTGTGGGGGCTGTGTCTCTGCCAGATGAAATGACCCAGCTAAAAATTTCCTGACCATTTTCATAGGCTTTCAGATATTGTCTGTCCAGATCAACAACGATACGTTTATTGGGAACGGGGTCTAGTGGTATGGCAACATCCCGCGAGGGCAGGTTGAGCTTATCGCCAACCGACAAGGTATCCAGATCGCGCCCCGTATTGGCCTCCTGAACCAGGAAATAGGGCAGCCCCGTTTTACGAGCAATACCATAGGCAGTGTCGCCCCGTACAACCTCATATTCCACTGGACGATAGCGAATCCGTAGATTGACCGAGACTACTTCGGTGTTGATAGCTTCGCTGAGTTTTGCAATGGTTTCAGCAGCTTCCAGGTAGCGTACACTTGTACCGTCGGTATTGAGTGAAGCATTTTGCGCATCCAGGAATGGGGCAAAAGCATCCTCTCGCAGTGTCAGGCCGTCGCTGTCGGCTTCCAGCCACGATACGAATGTTTCCGGGGTGGTGGCCCACGTCAGGCTTTCATTTATGAACGGATCATAGCCCACCATTTGCAAAGGCTGACGGGCAAGCTCCTGCGCTTGTTCGAGATAAGGTTCGGGGTCGATAATGTCTGGCGAGAGGGGCGTCATAATCAAGTCAAGGCGGCGGTTTTGAATGATGGAGATGATATTTTGCGTCAGTGCCTCCATGGTTAGCGCAACATCCATCATGCGCCCCATACGGCCTGCTACACCGACAACTTGATCGCCCTGCAACTGATACCCGGCGTTATAAGGCGGAATTTCGACCCCGCCCGATAAATCGAGCATGAAGTTTTGCGCTGTGATGTAATCGATCTCGACCACAGGATCGATCCCCCAGCCCATCGGCAGAGAGGCCATGCCGACATTTTTCGCGGTTTCGATAATTGGCTGCGGATCGAGTCGCAGTCCCAACTCCGCCGGGGTAGCCGTCCAGGTACGATCTTCATCCACCAGTTGAATCTCGATCTCGTTATCCCAGGCGTTCGTCAGTGCGGCCTGAGCTTCTTCCATCGTCTTATCGCCGAGGTAGACGCCCATTGACCAGACATTCGGGAAGATACGACCTTGAATCAGATGCGTTCCAACAAAAATCAAAAATAAGAGGGCTGCGACTCCAGCGATCCCGATCAAAATGACGGGGGTATGCGTAACGTACCATGCTGCATCGCGCAGGATCAGCGTCAAGCGGTTGCGCCAGATCACCAGCGGGCCATAAGCCTCCATCGGGTTGTCCGAGGCGAAATAAACCCCTGGGGTTGCCATCGGGTCGCGTTTGCGTTGGCGGTTGACATACCGCTCTCGTGCTTTGCTTGTTTTTTTGCGTCGAGGTACGTATGACTCGTCCATGTGGTTCCTCTAACAATTTTCTTCAAAATAAAGTTTATTTTATCGCAGCCTGAATGTCAACGTGCCTCGGTACGGTAATCTGCTCGTGGGGGTGAGAAAGCATCAATCACCAGCGAGTCTACCAGCACACGCGCACTGTGGGTGACTCCGCCAGGAATTGCATAACTATCCCCTGCCTGCACGACACGCACCTCCTCTCCAATGGTGACTTCCAATCTTCCAAAGATAATGTAACCGAGCTGATCGTTCATATGACTGTGCGGGACAATCAGTGAGCCACGCTCTAGAAAAAACTCGCAAATCATTGCCTCATCTGTTGTTGCCATCGTTCGGCGGTGAATGCCTTCCGCCATCTCGATCTGGCGTGTGTCCTTCGGCGTCACGAAATAGCCATCTGCCATTCGTCATGAACCTCCTCATTATTCTTAGGGAACTACCAACGATGAGCAGATTGTATCCAACATCTACCCTTTCATACTATAAATGGACTGCATAATATGATTACGGAGTATTTTCAGAGTGATTTTCGACCTGCGGAGAAGATTTTGCGTTTTTTTAATGCTGTTGTTTGGATAGGCGTTTAATCTAAAATCAGGTAAAATGCTCAACGAGGTAAACATTGTGACAAGTTGGCCTGATAAGCCCTTTTTCTATCAAATCAATACGTGGGTATGGCTCACCACTCTCAGCGAGAAATATGGTCAGCCGCTCACGCTCAAAACGGTGCCGGATGAGGCGCTGGATGAAATCGCTTCGTACCATGTGGACGCGGTATGGTTGATGGGTATCTGGAGTCGAAGCCTTCAAGCTGCCCAGATGGCCCTCAAATATGCGCATGAATACCGCCCTGTACTGCCAGACTTAACCGACGAGGACATCATTGGCTCGGCCTATGCCATCTGGAAATATGAGGTTGATCCACGACTTGGCGGAGCGGAAGAATTGGCGCACCTGCGTGGACGGCTGCAAGCGCGAGGGCTGCGGCTGATTCTGGATTATGTCCCCAATCACGTTTCGCTCGATCATCCCTGGGTCTATCAACATCCCGAATATCTGATGCAAGGCACACCGAAAGACCTTGCGAATCGCCCGTCCGATTTTTACGTCGCTACCGATAGCATCGGTCACAGCCGCGTTATTGCGCACGGACGTGACCCTTACTTCCCTGGCTGGTCGGATACAGCACAGGTGAATGCTTTCAGCCCGGAATATCGCAAGGCCGCTCTGGATACGCTGATGAGCATCGCGTCGCAATGTGATGGTGTGCGCTGTGATATGGCGATGCTGCTCGTCAATCGAATTTTTGCGCATACATGGCAGGGTTATTTCAATAAAAAAGATGTTCCCAAAACGGAGTTCTGGCCCAACACGATTAAACAGATCAAAGCGGCATACCCCGGTTTTCTGTTTATGGCTGAAGTTTACTGGAATATGGAGTTCGAACTTCAGCAGCAAGGTTTTGATTTCACCTACGACAAAATGCTCTATGACCGCCTGATCGGAAGCCCAGCGCGCGATGTGCGAGTGCATCTGATCGCAGCTATCGAGTATCAAAAACGGCTGGTGCGCTTTGTCGAAAATCATGATGAACCGCGCGCCTATGCCAAATTTGGCGCGGAAAAAGGCCGAGCCGCCGCCGTCATTGTCTCGACACTCCCCGGTGCCACTCTGCTGCACGATGGTCAGCTTCGAGGCCGAAGCGCCAAACTGCCTGTCCAGATTCGCCGCCAGCCAGCCGAGTCGTTTGACGAAAAATTATTCGAGTTTTACATGCGGCTGCTGACCGAAACGCGCCATCCGATTTACCAGAACGGCAAGTGGCGTTTGTTTAACCCCTTCCCAGCGTGGCACGGCAATCATACTTATGATAATTTGGCTGCCTTCGGCTGGAATCAAGATCAGAGCGATTACCGTCTGGTTGTCGTGAATCTGTCGAACAGCCAATCGCAGGCACTCATCAATCTGAGTCCCTGGCATGGTATCGGTGGGCATAACTGGGCGCTGGACGACAGACTCAACGGTCACACCTATACGCGCAACGGCGACAGCATGGTTCACCCCGGCTTGTACATCGATTTGAAGCCGTATGAAGCGCATATTTTCGCTTTTGAGCCGAAATCATGAGCATACCTGCCGCAGGGCGGCGCACCCGCCTGATCGCGATGGGGTATGGGCTGGCGCTGTTCCTGTGGATGTCAGTGGAGGATAACGCCGTCTGGCCGGTCTCTTTATACGGCCTGGGGCTGGCGGCGCTCATCGTAAATTTAACGCTGTTGGATAAAATGGGCGGCCAATTCATCTCGCTGCGCTATCTGCCGTTGGTCGGGGCACTGTGGGGTGCGCTGATCGGTTTGGGCGCAAGCCTTGCCGTCACAGGATTGATGTTTTTCAAAAATGCGGCTCATGCGCATTTTTTTCTGGATTATCCGCCGGAGTTGATGCTATCGATGCTGCGGCGCGCGCCTGCCTGGACAATCACCGGGGGTCTGGCGGGAGTCGGGCTGGCACTGGCGTGGCTGTCGAAATTACCGAAAAAGAATGAACGCACCCCTGAAAAATTGGCTGAAGAAACAGCTTGAAGCGTTGGTGAGCGTCCAGCGCTGCTCGTTTATAGGCACATCGTCGCTGACGCTGCGCGCGCGTGAGCCTGATCTGATCGTGTTTATGTGGACAGGGGTGCGAATCCACATTTACATCCTGCTCGAACCCCTTAAATCGCGCGTGATTAAAAGCATCATCCAGACGGATACGAATCACGGCATTGGTTCGCTGTTTATTCTCAGCCCTGCGCTTCTGCCCAAACATGACGAAATCGTTAAGCCGGAAGAATGGCTGCTGGCGATCCATGCGCTGACACACGAACGAATTTATACCTACACGCCTGCACAGGATGGCCTGCTCTCGCTGCATTTTGAGCAAATTGGCTTGAGCGAAAATTATCGCGCGGTTTTTGATGCGCCTGTCGTGATCCGGCAGCTTACCTACTCGCGGGTCACGGTCAAGCCGCGCGCGGTCAAAGGCTTCTGGGTTGTGGCGGATTTTGGGCCGGAATCAGGCTGGAAACGGCAAGCGCCTGTTAACGATTATTACCCGCCGCGTTCTCAATCCACCCGGAACACGCCGCCCAACACGGAAAATAACCATCATCGTGAAGCGCCATCCAATACGCCGACGAAAAGCCGACTGGAAGCGGCCTATGAACTCCTGGGCGTGAAGCCGGATGCCACGCGCGACGAAATCAAAGCCGCGTTCCGCAAACAGGCGTTCAAGGTGCATCCTGACGTGAGTAAATTGGAAAAGTCGGAGGCGGAGGCGCGTTTTAAAGCGCTGACGGAGGCTTACCAGACGATCAAGTCAGCCAATGATTGGCCGTAAATCGGTCAGCTTTTTTCCAGCAGCCGTTCAAATTCCTTCACCCATTTCGTGGCGTCAGCTTTGCGCTTATCCCCGGCTTTATCAAAAAATTCGACGGCCTGCTGCATCGATTTGAGCGCGGCGGCGTTGTTCTTCAGGCGGTGATGCGCCAGGGCTAGGTAATAGAGTGTCTCCGGGCGGTTCGGGACGGCAGCGGCGGCAGCTTCAAAATGTGCGAGCGTTTCTTCCCAGCGCTTATGTTTGTATGAAATCATGCCCAATCCATAATGTGCCAACATTTCAAACGCATACTGCTTTAAGGCCGCCTCGAAATCGGCTTTTGCCTTATCCTCGATCCCGTCTTGCAGATAGATATAGCCGCGCATGGCTAAATATTCGGAGCGTGTTCCCAGCAGATCAAGGGCATGATTCATATTTTCGATAGCCTGGTCAAACTGGCCTTTCTGGAAAGCGGACAGCGCTATCTTATAATATTCGTCGGCTTCGTAACGCGGAAGGCCGAGTCGCTGGGAAAATTTTGCCATTGTGTTTTAACGGGTGGGGCTTAATTCGACGATCAAGCCGTTGCTCCAGTTATATTTCGCGTCCATGAGCTTGCTGACGGCTTCTGCTAATTCCGGCTCAGAAGCAGAGTCTACGGCGCGGCCTGTACCTTGATACGTTAGGCCTTCGACATAAAAACTGACTGTCGGGTTATGGTCGATATTTTGCACCCAATGCGAACGTTCGCGGCCTTCTGCGACGAGATAATAGCGCCCCACATAAGGCACATACCAGATTTCAATCTCGTGCGGATTGCCCGTCTTGTGGCCTATGGTGGTGAGGTAGAGAAATTCGGGTTTATAGGTTGGCATTATGACATCTCAACGGCACTGCTGCGGCTTGATGGCATGGCTGTGGCTCAAAATGTAGGAGCAACCCGGCGGGTCGCCCCTACGCCTCGGATCGGCAGTCGATTAGCCACGCCCGACATAGGAGCCGTCGCGCGTATCAATCTTAACGACATCGCCAACATTGATGAACAGAGGCACCTGCACTGTCAGTCCGGTTTCGGTGGTGGCCTTCTTGGTGATGTTGCCCGATGCTGTATCGCCAGCGACAGCCACTTCTGCGTCAGTCAGCGTATAGGTGGCAGTGGTCGGCAGCGCATAATCGATCACCATGCCTTCGTACAGCCGCAGTTCGAGCTTCATGTTTTCTTTGAGATACAGCGCATCGTCGCCGAATACTGAGACCGACGCTTCATACTGGTCATAGGTTTGGCTGTTCATGAAGTGCAGCATGTCGCCGTCACTGTAGAGGAAATCGGCTTCCTCGTTCTCAACAAAAAGATTGTCCAGGCGTTCGTCCGCCGGAAAAATGCGCTGCGATGTGTTGCCCGTTTTAAGGTCGAGCAGTGTTGTCCGCATATTGGCGGTGCCGCGCCCTGGTTTGTTGTAGGCGGTGGTCATCACGCGGTACATATTACCGTCGAGTCTAAGTGTCACGCCTTTTTTCAGATCACCCGCTTCAATCATTGATTCTATCCTTGAAACTGTTGTCTATTGATTGCTAAATTGCGATTCCATTATAGCAGAAGAAAAAGCCGATTTCCTGACTCAACCGCGCTTCCACACTGCAACTGCTGGATCGCCCACACGCATCACATGGCGGTATGCGCCCCAATCAACCCACGAAGCGTTGCACTCCTTCAGACGCGCAGAAATTTTTGCGTTACATTCAGCGATGAGTGCCTCGGCTTGCGCGTTAGATTTCGCAAATTTGGGATTGATAAGCCGCCGGATTTTGCCGAGCGTATCCAGCGGAAAATTGAGCGAACTTTCGCCAATGGTCTGGCTGGGGATATTCAGCGAATAGTGTAAGGTGCGCTCGATCACTTGCCGCACACCGTCACGGTCAAATACGGGGAGCGCCTGACGATAAACTTTTGGGTCACGCACCCACATACAGCGAACGCCATAGCCCGACTCGCGGATCACACGGTCAATTTCGAGGTCATCTTCCCAGATGGTTTTTTCGGAATTTTCACGGACTACGCCGCACATGCCAAACGGAATCATGCCCATTTTGCCCCAAAACGCCTGGACTTGATCCATTCGCATTTTCCAGCCGAACAGTGTATCGCGCCCAAACGCCGTGTTGAGCAGATCGATGATGTCCTGGGGAATATCTGCGCCGGGGACAGGCGAATGTTGATGATAAGTGTAGGCGCTGACCGCTGCTGGAAGGCCACCGCGCGCAAATTTTTCGCTAAATTGTTTCAGCCGCGCCAGCAAATCGCACCCCCAAACAGCATCATGCGCGGGCATCACCAGATAGCCGGGAGAATCAATCAGGCTGGCGATGTGCAGCGCCGCGTCAATCCGCGCCCAGCGATCCGTTGTTGCGTACTGCCGCCAGGAATCCGGCGATTCCCAATTGAGGCGATGGGGGCTGTCCGACACGGGCGAGACATGTCTCGCCCCTACAATCGTCGCTGGATTGGCAATCGTCGCGATCATGCGAACGTGGGGATATTGCGATTCGAAATCGGAAAAACTTGCGGCGGTTTCCGGGCTGTTGCAGATGAATAAAGCGGCATCCTGGGCGGTGAGCGCCGACAATCGTGAGTGTAAGGTGTAATCAAAAACGATACGCGCTCGGCCTTCCGTCGGACACGGCTTGTACATGAATTCGGCGTCGATAAATTTTCGCCCTGTCAGCACCGCCGCGACTTCCGCAGGCGATTCGAGCAGTTTCATGTGAAATTTTCAATCGCATTTCTGCCGATAATTTCCAGCGCGGCGTCACCCGACGGGGGATGCGAAAGGCCGCCGCGCACGTCACGGAAATAGCGCTCCAACGGCAGCGCGCGGGTAATGCTCACGCCGCCTGCCACGCGCAGCGCCTTATCGGTAGCAGTAATGGCCGATTCTGTTGCCAGATGTTTCGCGGCGACGATTCGCGGGTACACCGCGCGGCGATTCGCCTCGTCGCCTGTCCACGTGCTGGCAGCATCGAGCATGAACATCCGTGCTGTTTGCAGCATCAGGTCGATTTCACCGATCTGGCGTTGAATCGCGGGTAGAGTCGCAATCGGCTTGCCAAGCGCCGTTGGGATGCGCTCCAGAGCGTAGCGAATCGTCGCATCACGCGCTGCCAGCGCCACACCGAGATAGGTCGCTGCAACCATCATCGGAAACCAGGCGTTGGGTGGTGATTTGGTTTTATCCGTTTTGTTGGCATTATTCGAAATCAAATGATCGGCGGGGACGCGCACATCGCGGAAAAAAACGTCGTCGCTATCGCTGGCGCGCAGACTCAGCGAGTCGCTCCAGCTTTCCGTCCATTCGATTCCGGGGACATTGTTGGGCATGAGCATGAGTGCCGGGTCGCTGTCGAGCATCATGCCGACCAGCATATACGTCAGATGTTTGCCGCCCGTTGACCAATTTTTGTGACCGTTGATGACAAAACCATCGCCATCTGGCACGGCGCGGGTCGCGAACAATGCGCCGCGTGATGGGCTGCCCATCAACGGCTCGCTGGCAATCGAGTTAAACAGCGCACCCTCGACGGCTAAACGGGCAAAGCGCTCAAAATGCTCCTGGGGCCAGGGGTGAGTCTCGCGAGCGTTTCCGAATAAATGAATCTGCATCGCCGCGACCATCGCCGTCGAGCCGCTGCCTTTCGCCAGTTCGAGATGGGCTTCGATGCAGTCACGCATCGACAGGCCGTATCCGCCATATTCCTGCGGCACACTCAGCGCCAGATAGCCCGATTCTTGGAGCGCTTGAATATCTTCGGCGGGCAATCTTCCGCGTTTATCGGCGTCGTCGGCGCGGGTTGCAAAATCGGCTGCGAGTTGGCGGGCGAGTTCGACTGCGGAAATTTGTGTTTGAATCACGTGGCTGCTTTTCTACCGTACTTACGATGGAGTCCCTATCATACCAATAATCTCACACGTGATAAACGTTCGAATCACGGCGATTTTTTTCATATTTGGTTAAAGGCCGAATCGTTTTAACTGTTCATCAGGCCGCGCAGCAGGCTCACCACATTGTCGCCGAGCGCCGATACCGCATAGCCGCCTTCCTGCACCGCCAGCACCGGCAGTCCCAGGGACGCGACTTTCGCACCAATCGTCTCGTAGCAGGGCGTCGTGATTTTAAATTTGCCGAGCGGATCGTCTTTAAAAGTGTCGAATCCCGCTGAGAGGACGATGTAGGCCGGGTCAAATTTTTGAATATGCCCCAGCGCCTCGTCAACCACGCCCAGGAAGCGCGCGTCATCCGTGCCTTGCTCAAGCGGATAATTGATCGTGAAGCGTTCGCCAGCGCCCGCGCCGCGTTGATCGGCGTAGCCTGTAAAATAGGGATATTCCCACTCCGGCGACCCGTGCATCGAGATAAACAGCACGTCAGGGCGGTCATAAAAAATCGCTTGCGTCCCGTTGCCGCCGTGAACGTCAATGTCGAGAATCGCGACGCGCTTGGTGCGGCCTTCGGTCAGATATTCGGCAGCAATCGCCGCGTTATTCAGATAGCAAAATCCGCCCATCACGTCTTTGGTGGCATGATGTCCCGGCGGGCGACAGAGGGCATAAGCTGTTTTTTCCTTGCCGCGAATCAACCACGACGCGCCCGTTAACGCGCATTGGGCTGCGTCTACGGCTGCCATATACGTCCCATTGGTGACAGGCGCGGAAATATCCATGCTGTAATAGCCGATTTCCGCCAATGGTGAAGGAGACTGGCGCGTCAGGGTGCGCGTCGGAATGATGCCGGGGAGGGCGGCTTCGGGCGTGCCGCCATTTTTCACCCAGCGATAATAAATCGTGCGCAGAAAATCGACATACTCCTGGGTATGGACAGCGAGAATCGGATCGAGGCCGAAATTTTCCGGCGGAATAATCGGGGCGATCTGCGATTCGACCAGCGCTTTATGGATGGTTTCGGCGCGAATCGGGGCTTCCGTAAATTTGATGAAGCGCCCATCGAGAAATTCGTGCGGCGGGTTGTGATGCGTGTGCATTGGCGAATAGATGATAATCATGGTGTCCCCGCTACTTCTTAATCACGACCTGCACTTGACCCGGCCCGTGCATCCCCAGGACAAGCTGCTTTTCGATGTCCCCGGTGCGGCTGGGGCCGGAAATAAAGCAGACATTGGCGCTGTTGTGGATGGTCGGCAGGCCGTTGGCGCGCTGATAAGCAATCCAATTTTCGAGGCGCGGAATGAGTTGGTTCAGGCTGACGACGGCGATATGCGCGGGAGGCAAAACGGTTGGGATGCGCGGCTTGCCTTCGCCCGTGCTGACCACCATTGTTCCCGTCGCGGCAATTGCAAAATCAACGCCTGTCAGACCGACTTGTGCAGTTTCCAGTGTGACCAGCGTTTCATAGCGAAATTCGTCGTGAATATCGGGATGAATGATTTCGATTCCCAGTTCGCGAATCGGATTTTCCAGATTTTTGACCGGGATGTGGCGAAAATCCCAGGCCAGCAGGCGCGTCGTTTTGTGTGTTACCAGCAGTTCGCGCACTTTTTCGCAGGCGGCGTTATCGCCCTCGACGACGAATGCCTCACCCTTCAGCAGCGTCATTTCGGTGACGAAGCGTTCGACCAGCGCGTCGGGCGAGGTATCGTCCAGGTTGGTCACAGGGCGATAGGTTTGCGGACGCGGCGGGGCATCGGGGAAAGGCTGCCGTGCGGTGCGGAGCTTGGTGAGAATTTTGTCGCGGGAAGTGGTCATGATTTTAGCTTTCAATTAATGCTAACAGAGCGGCATTCGTGTTTCAAACCCACCCGATTATATCCCAATTTCTGCATGTTTCTAAAATGCAAGATTCACAAATTTTTCATACGAACTAAACCGGAAACCAATCGTCCTGCAAGTCCTTGCAAGGGAATCGCAAGCCGCCTTATTCGATAATTCTTCGAGTGTGGAATAACGGTATTAAGAGGAGACTTGAGATGGACAATCCCAAGCGCTCGAAGTTGTTGAATCGGCTGGAAAAAGACACCCAGCCATTTCAGGAAGATACGCTGCGCCAGGTGCAGGCCGCGATCAATACCTTGCACGATGGCAATAAAGAAACGCATCTTAAAGCTGCGCGCACGTTGATAAAAATTGGAGAACAAGCCGTCCCGGCGCTCATTAAAACGCTTGCGGATGAAGAAAAACAGGTTTGGTGCTTGGCGTCCGCGATTTTGGTGAAAATCGGCGATCCGGCTGTGACCCCATTGATCGAAGCGCTCAAGCATGAAAGCGAACAGATTCGCCTGCTGGCGGCGGGGACGCTTCATAAAATTGGCAAGCCCGCCAAAGGTGAGCCGGGTTGGACGCTGATGTGGGCGGAGTATCGCAAGCTCTTGCGTTACCAGAGCGATACAGGGAGTCTCATCCTCCCAGATCAGGAAGCGCCGTTGAGCTAACTCAACTGTCTTTTTTTTCTTCGCTGACAACCTGTTCACGAATCACATAGCTCGGCTTATCCATTGTCCGAAAGTGTATTCGCGCTAAATATTCCCCGATAATGCCTAGAGCGAGAAGCTGCGCCCCGGAAAATATCCCAATGATGGATGCCAAAAATGGGAAACCCTGAACGGGTGTGCCTTCAATCAGATAGCGCCCGACAGCCCAGATCAGCACGGCGACGCCGAACAAGGCCAGCGCAAACCCCAAGAGACTCGCCAGTTGCAGTGGTAAAACGCTGAAACCCGTCATCATGTTGAGCGCGTGGGTGATGAGCTTGCGCAGCGTGTAGTTGGAGATGCCAATCGTGCGCGGCTCATGGCGGGTGTTGATCGCGGCGAAGCTGGTTGTACCCCAGGTGAGCAGCACGTCAATCGACACAAACGGCCCCTGATAAATCGCAAAGGCATCGCGAATCTGGGTGCGGAAGGCACGAAACGCGCTCACGTTGCTGGCGATCTCCACACCCATCGCGTTTTGAAGCGTCAGTTTTGTCACCTGCGAGGCAAGATCGCGCAGCAGGCCGTGTCGCTCTTTTTGTGGCGTGCCATAAACCACGTCGAATCCCTCATCCAATTTGGCGAACAATTTGGCGATTTCTTCCGGCGGGTGCTGCAAATCGTCGTCCATTGTGACGATGAGTTCGTAACGCGCGCTGCGGATTCCGCACAGCAGGGCATTGTGCTGTCCATAGTTGCGCATCAGGTTAATGCCCCGCACCCAATCGTGCTGCTCGACCAATTGGCGAATGACGCTCCAACTATTATCCGTGCTGGCATCGTTGACGAGAATCACTTCGTACTGCTGGCACAGAGTCGGCATCACTTCCCCAAGCTGAGTGATAAGCGGGGTTAACGAGCCTTCGCTGTTATAAACGGGAATAATAACTGAACAGGTTGACATTGCTGCTTTCTCATTCGGCGATTACGGTTTGCACACCATAATAATCCGCCGCGCAAGGATTTGCACCTGCTGTCGCTTCTGTGCCGATAGTATCCAGGCCGATTAATTGTGGTAAGTCGATGCTGAGCGGCTTCACGATGACATTTTCAACCCCCTCCGCCGCCTGGAGTCGAATCTGGCGCTCCTGCTCATCCCATTCGGCAGCGTAAATGTTCAATTTGGGCGCTAACGTCACGCTGCGCCAGACAGAAGCGGCTGGCCCAAACGCCAGAAGCAGCACAAAAATCGCGATCACCAGAATATTTCGCTGATTTTTTTCAGGTGATTTTTTGCGCAGCGTGAAACCGATCAGGCAGCCCCAGAAAGCTGTCGTCAATACCAGGATAAACATCGGCAGAATATAGGAGCGCGCAGGCGGCGGCCCGGATACGACATAAACCCCTGGCGCAATGGTTGCCGTCACGAGAATGCCCGCGATGGCTGCCGAAAGCGCCAACAGCCCTCGAACACGCGCCGGATAGAGGCGAAACGGTAGTTCAGATGGGCGAAATTGAAAGGCCATCAACGCCGAAATGCTGAGCGTCGTTAGCAGTGGAAATGGGCCAAAATAGGCAAGCGCGCTGGCGATAAAGGCCAGGGTGTAACCGATCATCTGCGCAATCAGTTCTGGCAGCGGCAGCCGCTCATCAAAACGCGATTGGCGAACCGCTGTCCCTGGCGCTGCCATGATAATTAACACGGCGATCACGGCGGCGATCAGGCTGGGGATGAGGATCGAAAGTGCGCTGCGTCGGCGATCTTTGGGTAAAAACAGCAGAGTCAGCAGAATCGTCATCCCCAGCGTGGCGATTTGTAAAACGGCATAGGTTTCCGATAACCCGCCGCCGATCAAGATGATGATAAATCCGGCAGCAGCAGCGCCGACAGGGATGCGCTCCGGTGTGGGTTGAGTCAGCGCACGGATAAAAACTCCCGCGTAGAGCATGATAAAAATGAAGGGGCTGGTATAAGGAATGACCGCGCCTAACCAATAAACCGATTGAATCTGACTGGGTGCGCCGTCGAGAGTCGCATAGACCATCACCAGCGAAAAAATAAGAGCCGCAGTCACCGGTTGGCGCAAACGCATAAGCCTGCAAACCGGCAGCATGGCCCATAGAGTCGCGGCAAACCAGGCGACAATCACGACCAGCGGTGTCAGGGCAGCAAACGCTGTGCCTGTGGGTGCCATCAAACTGGTCAGCGCAAAATTCATATAGCGGCCTGTCCAGGTGTTATACCAATACAGTACGCCGCCAATGACGCCATATTCCAGGCCAACGGCGGCGGCGCAGTAATCATCTGCCATGAAGCGGCTGAAAAGCCCATTATAAATGTGTGCCAGCAGGGGCAAAGTCAGCACGATAATGAGTGCAAGATGGATTAAACCAACGCGGGAAATCCATTTCGGCATAACCCAATCTCCTTACAGAATAAAACCTCATCTCATCCTACAACGCCGCGCGGAAAATAAAATTTAGATGAGTCGCGCTCACAATTTTCTTAGGAAAAATAGACAATTATTCAGACCTCTCAGGCGTAATTTGAGTCTGCGCATTGATCGCGTTAATAAAGAACGATAAAACTGCGCGAAGGAGAAAAAAAGGTGAACAGGAAAAATATTGTAAACGTCTCTGTCGTCGTTTTGATCTTCGTTTTGGCGTTGTCTGCCCTGGGGCTTGTCGGCGCGCAAGATAGCGCCAGTCCATTTTTGGGCGTTGGAATCGAACCCGATCAAGCCGGTGCTCTTGTAGACCAGATTATGGCGGACAGCCCAGCCGCCACCGCCGGACTCAAAGTTGGCGACATCATCACCGCTGTCAACGGCAGCGATGTGACCGCCGAAACGCTGGCCTCGACGATCCAGGGACTAAGTGTTGGCGATAACGTCACGCTGGACGTGCTGCGTAACGGCGAAACCCTGAATCTTCAGGCCGCGCTTGCTGCCCGCCCCGAAGAATCAACCACGAACACAACACCGCTGGCATCGCAGCCGTTCCTGGGCGTGATGCTGGAAGATTCCGATAACGGCGTGAAGATTACCGAAGTCGTGCCGCAATCGCCTGCCGCAAACGCTGATTTGCAGGTCAATGACGTGATTATGTCGATTAATAGCACCGCCGTAACCACGCGCGACGAAGCAATGACCGCGATTCAGGCGCTAAAAGCGGGCGATAAAGTTTCGCTCGAAATCCAGCGCGGCGACGACACGATGACCATTGATGCCACTCTCGCCAATCGTTTTGAAGCCAATATGCAGACTCTTCCCGGCATGATGAATTTCGGCGTCACCTATAATGCCGAAACACAGTCGTGGGAAATTAACGCTTTGAGCGAAGACAGCGCGCTGTATGCTGCTGGCCTGCGCCAGGGCGACAAGATCACTGCTTTCGACGGCGATACTTATGACCCGTCAGCCCTGGCGGATTATCTGAACGGCATGGCTGGCGACCAAAATGTGAAGCTGACCGTTGATCGCAGCGGCGAATCGATGGACATCACGGTTACTGCCGATGCTCTCAAGTCCCTCAATGAATTTCAGTTCGGAATGCAGCAGTTTTTCGACCAGAACAATATCCCCTTCAATCTGGCTGGCACGGCACGCCTGGGTGTGCAGTTCGTGACGCTGGATGAAGAAACTGCCGCTGACCACAATGTTTCGGTCACGGATGGCGCGCTGGTGACTGAGGTTGCCACTGATTCGCCCGCTGCTGATGCTGGTTTGCAGGTTGACGATGTGATTACGGCTGTGAACAGCGAAAAAGTGGACGCCGAACATACCCTGCGTGATCGTCTGGTGGCCTACGAACCTGGCGACGTGATTACGCTGGATGTTCTGCGCGATGGCAAAACGATGTCGATAGAGGCGACACTTGCCGAGCCGGAGATGAATGGCAATATGTTTCCGTTTGATCTGGAACGCCTGATGCCGTTCTTTGGCCCAAATGGACGCTTCCAATTTGAACTGCCGCAGCCCTCTGCTCCTGCTCCCGCAGCGCCCAATATTTAACGATGTGATCGTAGGGGCGACTCGGCGAGTTGCCCCTACAAAAACACCGCGTTTTGAATGTGACCAAAAAAACAACCGACTGGGGGCGGCTGGACAAATACATAATCGATAAAATGCCCGGAGATGCGTTTGCAACCGGGCAAATTTTTTGCTGATGCGCAACGTGAGCGCGGGCTGTGTGTTTAACTATTGGCGTGAATTGATTTCAAGGGTTGGAGAGGCGTGAGGCTTATTGTCCAGAAGCAGTTCTGCGACTATACTCAAATGAATACTTTCGACCATTGAAAATTGGCGACAAAAATATGGACTTACCCTATCACCTAAAAACACTCCCTCCTGACGCGCTGGACGTGATCCGTTATTTCGGCACGATTAACAATGCCACTGCCAGCGTAGATGATATTTGCGATAATGTTGGCCTCAGCGAACGCGGATTTGGCAAAGTGATCCGGCGGCTCGTCACCAAAGGCTACGTTGTCATGGATGGCAATCAGATTTATCGCCTGACCGAGCAGGGGAAGGATGCTGTCGAAGAACTGGTGGCTTATGATGAAAACGCGCCTGCCAGACCGCAAAACATCAATGACGGCGGGGAGCGCACCCAGCGACGGATGGTGCTGGTTGTGCCACGCAAGTTTGTCGCCGAGGAGCGCACACAGGTATTTTTAGGATTTAATGCTGATTCGGGGATGGAGCGGGCAGCAGAATTGGTCACGCGGCTGTCGGTGATTCATGGCGAACCTACCGCGCCGCAAGAAGCCTCATTCCAGCTTGATAACGAAGCCAGTCATGAGTCGTTCTGGGTCACGCCGGGTCGTTATACGCGCACACGCATTCGTGTGCAGGTCTATCAATTGGGGCCGAACCCCGATGATATTTCAGTTTCGGGCGGAATGTATGTCGATGTCGCCGTGACTGCCGATGCTGATGAGAGCGATGCTCAGTTAGTCGCTTACGGTGCAGACATCACGGTTGAACATCAGGAATAGGATAAGCATGTCTGAGCGCTTGGTGATCAAATATCCTCGCAGAATCGTGCTTCGTTTTTTGTTGCGTGTCATCGGGCGTTTTTTGATGGCGGTCTTGACGCGGACGACGATCCGAGGCCGCGAAAATCTGCCCAAAGGTGGGCCATTGATTCTGGTGGGGAATCACATCGCGATTGTCGAAGTGATGATGATGGCGCTCTACGTCCCCTGGTCGATTGAGTTGATCGGCACAGGTGATATTCCCATTGACCCGCGTTTTGCCTGGATCGCTAAATTGTGGGGCTTTATCCCCGTCAAGCGCGGCAGCGTTGACCGCGACGAGATGCGCATTCCGATTGACGTTCTTAAACAGAATGGCATCGTCGGCATTTTCCCCGAAGGTGGCATCTGGGAAACCTCGCTCAAAAAAGCGCGCACGGGCGTGGCCTGGTTGAGCTACCGGACGAACACGCCGATTATCCCGATGGGCTTTGGCGGCATGAAAGGCGCGCTGCAAGCCGCTTTTCAATTCAAACGCCCGCACCTCGTCATGAACATCGGCGAATTAATCCCGCCCGTTGATATAAAAATTGAGGGGATGTCGCGCAAAGAAGCGCTGGAACATGGCGCGAATATGGTCATGGCGCACGTTGCTGACTTGATCCCTGATGACGAAAAACGCACCTGGCGGCAAATCCAGGATGAGCGTTTTGACTTCAATCTGAAGTTCACCTTTACCAATGACAGCGGAATCGTCGAGGAAATTGACAAGTCCGTGACCTATCCGCAGGGATTGGGTAAATTTTTCCATCGCCCGGTGCTGCTGGACGTGATGGCGCGCAATATGAAGCTGCCCGTCAGGCCGCTGCAACGGCTGAGTCAAGAACATGATCCGAACGTGTTGGCTGATGCGCTGGATTATGCAGTTGGCTTTCTGGATGACCATCCTCAATTTTTGAATTATCGTTTTGGATATGACGAAGCCGCCGCGATGTATAATGGCGTGGTCGAACTGCGCGATATTGCGCGCGAGGCCGCCAAACAGCAGTACCAGATTACGCTGATCCCGATTCGCCGCTATCGCAAGCCGAACAGCACCGATGAAGTTCTGGAAACTGTGCCGGGTGAGATGCACGAGATGTAACGTTTCGCCTCGGTGACACAATGTAGCTATGCCAACACCATTCACACACCTACAAACGGCGCAAGAACTGCTCAAAGACGAGCAGATTGCGCCCCCCATCCGTGCGCTGCTTAACACCGAACGCAGCGCGTTTTTATTGGGCAGTGTCGCCGCCGACGCGCGTGTCGATTCTGGCATGATGCGCGCTGATACCCATTTTTATCAGTATGACAAGCCGATGGCCGATCACCCCTGGCGCGTGATGTTGGCGCGGTTTCCCACGCTTAAAGAAGCCGGGAGCGCGGCACAGCAGGCATTCCTGGCGGGATACGTCGCGCATCTGTCGATGGACGAAATCTGGTCACTGGATATGCTGGGGCCGCATTTTGTGGATCGCGAATGGGGAACGCGCGATCTGCGCTTTTTGATGCTGCACGTCATCCTCATTTACATGGATGAGCGCGATTATGCAGCACTGGAAAAATGGCATCGAGTTAGTTTATGCGCCGCCCAGCCGGAGTCGTGGCTGCCCTTCATGAGCGATCAAATTCTGACGGGCTGGCGTGACCTGATCGGCGCGCAGCTTCCGCCGGATGGAAAAAGCCTGACGTTAGAAATTTTCGGTCAGCGCATCAACAAAACGCCCGCCGAATTTCGCGCGGTTCTCGATTCGCAGGAGCAGATGCAGGCTAGTCTATGGGATAACATCGCGCCGGAAATCCTCGCTCAGATTGAAACGCGCATGTATCACTTCGCGCGGGAACAGTTGATCGCTTACTGCGCCGAATTTACCCCGCTGATTTCCAACTCTACCTGAAGCGGCAGATGATCCGAGCCAACGGGCGGCGGCTGGTGTGCGTCTAACGCGCGAAATCCGTCACTGTGCCACAGATAATCGATACGAATGAGCGGCGGCAGGAAAGAGGGCAATCCTCGCGCCGCACTGACAGGCCAGCTTGTGCCGAAACCGACACCTGCCTCGCGAAATGAATCGTGCATCTGAGCCGCTATTTTGCTGTAGATGGCTGACTGGTCACTGGTGTTGAAGTCACCGCCGACGAGGTAAGGATACGGCTCACTTTTCAGATGATCGAGCAGATTTGTGATTTGCACGTTGCGCTCACGGTCATTAAATCCCAACGCGACGCGCCAGTAAAAATTATCGACAGGTGGCTGGACGCGCGGGTTGGAGACAGGCCACGCCAGATGGACATTGTAGACGGCGATGCGCTGACCGTGTATGTCGATCACGCTGCGCTGCGGGTCGGGCAGCACTTTTAAATCAACATACTCGTTTTCGACAATCGGATAGCGTGAGAGCGTGATGATGCCGCCCCAGCGTGTCGAATCCGGTTGGCTGAATTGATACGGATAAAGGTCGATCAGATTGGGCAGGCTGTCCGTCGCGTAGGTCGGCGAAATTTCTTGCAGCAGGACAATATCGGCATTGACCTCGCGCACCCAGGTTTCGATGCGGGTCAGGTCGTGGTTATTGCCCCACACATTGAGCGTCAGCAACCGGATGACATTGCCGTTTGGAGTCGGCAGATTTTTGGGCAAATAATATGGCCCGAACCATAGACCCCCGACCAGCATCACGGGGAGCATTCGCAAAATTGTCTGTCGGGTGCGGATCAACAGCGCCAGCGGCAGCAGAAGGAGCAGGGGTAAAAACAGCAGATGCGCGAAGGAGTTCAGCAGCGACAGCCACCAGAACCGATCCCCGAAAATCAGCCGCAAGATCAGATAGACGATGAGGATAAACAGGTAAAAACTGGCGCTGATAATAAATGCAATTTTGGTGAAGGTGGATAATCGGTTCGTGCGCTTTTTCTCCCTACTTTTAACCATTAGCATAAGCCAAACGGCCTTGCAGACGGCTATCTTTATTCGACTTCAAACAGCCGCATCAGCTTGAGCGCGACCTGTAAATTGGTGCGCGTAAAGGGGTCAGAAAGTTCGCAAACGCAAATTTCGCTGATACGTTGCAGGCGATAATTGAGGGTGCTGCGGTGGATATGCAGCTTTTCTGCCGTGACGACTCCATTGCCGCCGAGGTCGAGATAGGCTTCGAGCGTGTTAAAAAGATCGGCCTGCTGTTCGTCGAGCAGTTTGCGCAGCCCCGGTACGTGTGGATTACTGGCGAGGCTTTCTGCCCCGGCCTGATAGAGAATGTGCAGATAGCCGAGATCATGAAAATAGATGATTCGATCATCCAGGCTGCCCATGCGTTGGCTGATGTGCAGCGCCACGCGACTCTGGGCGTAAGCAGGCGCGACACCGCTTGCGCCCCGCTGCACCGTGCTGATGCCGAGCCGCGTGTTCGCTGTTTGCGCGGCAATCCGCTCCGCCAGGGCGTTCAATTCTGAATCGGCCTGCGCCAAAATCACGACCTGCCCCGCAAACTGACCGACAACGACAGGCCACTCCTGCGTGGTCGCCAGCCGGTTGATGCGGCGGTAAAGCTGAAGCAATTTTTGCGATGTGCGATCTCCGTTTTCCAGCACGATGACCACAAAGGGTGTGTTCAGATCGAAGCCAAAACGCAGTGCTTGATCGGTCAAAACGGCTTCACGTCCAAGAGCGCCGTCGATAAGCTGCGAAAGTAAGCTCCCCCGCAGGGAAGCTTCGGCGCTTTGCACCGCTTCCTGGTGGAGCAGCATCAGCGCGGCAATCGTTACCCCGCTTTCAATCGCCATGTGGTCAAGGTCGGACAGCGGGCGATCATCAGCGATAATCCACATATAGCCGTAAATATCGCCATGCACGACAATCGGCGCGAGAATACGTTCCATTTCCAGGCCGACATCCGGCATTTGCGGGATCGAAACCGGGCGCAGAGTCCCACGAATCTGACCGAGAACGCTGCGTTCTTCCAATGCTTGTACCAATCGCGGATCGGTGCGGCCTTCGCTCAGGGTATAGCGCCGCGCCTCGTCCACTGGGGCGACGTTGGCGCTGGCAAGGGCTTCAAAACGCTCATTTTCGATGCTCACCGACTGACCGATCAAACCCGCCAGCGTGTTGGCTAACGCTTTTAAGTCGCCACCCGCCAGCACTAATTCTGTCAACACGCGATTGATGGTCAGCGCGCGTGTCACCAGCGCCATATTTTCCTGGGCGATGCGCTCGTTGGTCGCTTTTGCCACATCGACAAAACGCGCTTCGAACGGAATCTCGATCAGCGGAAAATTGTTGTGGTCGGCGACTTCGCGGATATGCGGCGGGGCATGGTCAATATAACGCCCAATCGCCAGCGCCAGCGCGACGACGCCTTTATCGGCTAACGCCTGAATATAATCACGCTGCTCCTGGGGCGCGGACGGCATGTTAATCGCAGTCGTCAAAATCAGTTCGCCGCCATTGACCCAGCGGGCAGCGTCCGGCACGCCGATGACGTGTACCCAGGCAATCGGTTTATCGATGCCGCCTTTTCCGGCGACGACTTGTGCGCCCGCGAAGGGTTCGAGTTTGAGCGCTTCTGCAACTGTCAGCATGATACCTGCATATTTAATATTTAAACGATTTCAATTGTATCATGCCTGGTTAGGCGCGTTGAAGTCGTGTCACAGACCGCGAATTTTTAACGGCTTTCGCGGCAGCCCAGAGCGCGCACCCGGCAAAAACCCACCAGAAAACGTCGTTGGGGAATAAATAACGGGGCAGCGCGGTCAAAACGAGGTGAATCAGCGTGGTATAGACGATGAAGCCGATGAGCGGCAGGGTGATGCGCCATTGTCGGCGGGACAGCCACATGCCGATGAGTCCGGCGACCAACCCGACATAATGGAAAATATAGAGGCTGAATTTCGGCCAGAAAGCGTCGCCGCGCGTGATGTCGATCAAGCCGCCGATGCTGCGATCATCGCGCAGCCAACTGAGCGCCAGTTCCCGCAGGCTTTCGCCGCTAAAGAGCAGCGTACCGTGCGGCTGGAGATAAGATTCGGCTAATTCGCTGACGCGGCGGCGAATGTATCCGAGCGGGTCGCGACTGATGATCTGCTGCGCGCCTTCGGTATAAAGCTCCTGCTGGTCGGCGGGGTCATCCGGTAAATTTTCGCCCAGCGATTGGTCAACTGCCTCCGGCCCCTGCCATCCGGTATCCGACGCGCCGATGTAGAGGAACGCCGCAAAACCTTCGCCCGCGATCACCCAGCGATTCCAGCGCGCGAGGTTGTAAACCGTCCACGTCGATACCGTCAGCGCGTAGACGATGAGCAAAATCAGCGCTTGCCGCAAGCCTTTGCGCAGGCCATGAACCATCAATAGATGTAATGCCAAACCGAGTGGAAACAACAGCAGAACCGCGCGCGTGAGCGTCGCTAATCCCAGGATGACGCCGACAAAAATCAGCCGTCTAGTGTAATTCCTCCCTAAATCCTTCTCCATGAAATGGGAAGCGACTTGAGATACCGACAACTCCCCTCTCGATGAGCCTGCGGAATGGGGAGGGGTTGAGGGAGGGGTTAGATTATCGAATTCGGGTGTGTGTTGAGTTTTGATGTAAAGCCACAGGCCAGCCGTGACCCAAAAAATATAGAGCGTTTCTGTCGTGATCTGCGCCGATTCCATCACGAACGCGGGCGAAATGGCTAAAATGCCTGCCGTAATCAAGCCTGCGCGATCATCATGGGCGATGGCTGCCGCCAGTCGATAAGCAAAATAACAAGTCGCTGCGCTCAGGATGGCTTGAATTAAACGGATAGCGATAAGTGCCGTTTCATGCGAAAAAATCCGCTGTGCAAAGCCGATCAGGAGCAGATAAATGGGCGGCGTGGGCAAGCTTTGCAGCGCAATCGGATATTCGCCTGTGCCATAGCCTTTCAGGCTGCCGCGTTCGAATCCGGTTGCCAGCGCGTAGCCGTTTGCCAGATACCATGTGCTGTCCCCGCCCGCGTTTTGATAGGGTGCTTCGTGATCCTGTGCCAGCCCATAGACCAGTCGCAGCGCCAACGCCAGCAGCAAAATTGCGATGAGCCAATATCGCGTCGTGGTTGATGGCGCAACACTGATCGCGGTCATGGGGCAGCGCTCGCGTCAAAATTGAAGCCGAATAATTTGACATCAATTCCTGGCACATCGGCGGCGTGGACAAAACGTGGGTCACTCTCTGTCCCCAGGTACAGCGGGTCAAGTGAGGGGCGATCCGGCGGCATCATCAGGTAATCGACGTTGTAACGCTGCGCGGCATCCAGCACTTTTTCGCGGCTTTCCATCGGGATCATGACCGAGCGAATCCCAAAATAGCGCAGCATGAACGGGTCTTGCGACATAAGAATAATCTGCCCATCATCGTTGGTATCCGGCAGCGATTTCGCTGTTTCAACCGTCGCGCGAATGTAATCCAGATAGGTATCGGTGAAACGGGCGTCAGCGCGCACCAGTTCAATCGCGTTTGCGCTCAAAAATCCCAGCACAAGAATCATCGCACCCAGTCGAATCCGGGAATCGCTGATTGCGCGTTCCAGCGCATAGGCCGCCAGCGGAATCAGCAGCGGAATCAGCGCGAGGTCAAATTTTTTAAAGCTCCCGCTCTGGCTTTTGTACGGCACGAAAACAGTATAGAAAAAAAACGCGCCGCCGAGCAGAATCAACGTAGGCGCGAAAATCAGCAGTCGTTCACGATCCCGCGCCAGAATCAGCAAAATCAGCCCGCCGAGGACGGCAACCGGGAGAAAAATATCAAGTGTGGTGTAGAGCAGTTTGGCAGCGGCAGCCATTTCGAACAAGCGCTTATTGATAAGCTGTGCGGGCGTTTGCTGCGCCAGCATCGTTTCCAGACTGAACTCGCGCATATAGGAATAGTGGTCGCGCTGGTCGGTATAAAAATACATGTAGCGTGTTTCAATGGCTGTGGCGTAACCCAAAACCTGAAGATTGCGAATCAGCCACGGGGCAGCGACCAGCAGCGCAGTCAGAGGTATCAGAATGACGAGATAGGTGCGTTTCAGCCTTCCCCATAGGGCATAAACGATTAATGTTACGATCAGCATTGGCAGGAGCAGAATCGCGTCGTTGCGCGTGAGATAGGCTAAACCTGCCAATACACCGCTGCCAACAAATGCCCACACACCGCCATTTTTCAGACCGCGATTGAGCAGCAAAATACTGCCGCAGACGAACAGGCTGAAGGGGATGGTCGTGTCGGTTCGCACTGAATTGAGGACGAATTCTGGCAGAACGCCCACCGCCGCTGCTGCGAACAGACTCGCATTTTCGCCGCATCCGAGCTGCCGCGCTGCCCAGTACCCCACCAGACACAGCAGCGCGCCCGTGATAATGAACGGCAGCAGCGCGGCAAAAACATTTTCGCCGAGGAGGAACATCCCGCCCGCCGCCAATACGCCGCTCAGGGGCAGCCAGTGGTCGTCCGGGTGAACGATGTCGGGGTGGATGTCATTATAGTGCCAGATGTAATCGATATTGAAGCCGTTACCTTCAACCAACTGGACGCCAAGATTGTAATAATGATTGGGATCGCCAATCCCGGGATGATGGACGAACTGCGCGGCAATGATGCGAAAAATCAACGCGCCCAGACAAATCAGAATCAGCTTGTGATATGGCTTCATACAATCGATCTTTTAGATTCAACAGGCGGGCATTATAGCCGTAATCAGTTCGTTCGGGTATTTCAGCTTTTAGTCCAATTGCGAAAGAGTTTGAGGAGTTCTTCTTTGCTTTGCGGGGAAATCGTTTCTTCGGAGAGCTTGCCGGTGATCTGAATCGTGCGACGCATCTGCTCAATATAGGCCGTACAGCCCCGACAGTGCGACAGGTGATCTTCAAATTGAGCGCGATCTGGTTCGGGCATCACACCTTCGAGGTATTGAGTCACCAGTTCGACCAGCTCTTGACAAGATAAAGGGTTGGGGTTCATCGTAAATTTATTGTACCTGGCTGTTGAAATAGACTTCGAGCGCCTGTCGGACGCGGGAGCGCGCCCGGTGCAGGAGGACTCGTTGATTTGTCTCGCTAATCATTAAAACATTACAAACTTCTTCCGAATTCCAACCCTCAATGTCACGCAGCAGCATCACCTCACGCTGGCTGGGTGGCAGCGCATCCATCGCTCGGTGAATCATCTCGCGTGTTTCCTGGGAGAGCAGACGTTCTTCAGGGATTT
>Ga0268299_1001763_pt1 | contig 32890 bp, 29 predicted proteins | sample NOBtaG_FD_193484 | JGI IMG/M metagenome (GOLD analysis project Ga0268299, IMG submission 193484) | Activated sludge microbial communities from bioreactor in Nijmegen, Gelderland, Netherland - NOB reactor | ecosystem: Engineered > Bioreactor > Aerobic > Activated sludge | place: Netherlands... | reverse complement strand
CGTAGACGATCATCTTGCGGAAGGTGCTGATCTGGTCCAGGCCCGCGTTGGTGCGCGAGTCCGACAGGAACACCAGGCCGGCGTTCAGGCGCACGCCGATGCAGTAGGTCATGTGGGTCTTTCGGTCAGGGCCTTGAGGCGGTACAGGGCGTCGAGCGCCTCCCGCGGCGTCAGCGTATCAGGCTCGATGGCGGCGAGCGCACGCTCGGCCTCGCTGGGCTCGCGCGCGGGCGGCGGGGGCGGGGCGGCGAACAGGTCGATCTGCGCGCGGGCCGCCGCCTGCTGGGCCTCCAGTGCCTCGAGCGTGGCGCGCGCCTGGCGCAGCAGCGGCGCCGGCATGCCGGCCAGCCGCGCGACCTGCACGCCATAGCTGCGGCTGGCGGGGCCGGGCTCGATCTCGTGCAGGAAGACGATGTCGCCACCTTCACCATGACGAGTCTTGCCGTGCGCCTCGGTCGCGCTGACGTGCACGTTGAGCGCACGCGGGTGCTTCTCGGGGAAGGCCGTCAGCTCGAAGTAGTGCGTCGCGAACAGCGTGAAGGCCCGGTTGCGGTCGTGCAGCTGGCTGGCGATCGCGCCGGCCAGCGCCAGGCCGTCGAAGGTCGAGGTGCCGCGGCCGATCTCGTCCATCAGCACCAGGCTCTGCTCGGTGGCGGCGTGCACGATGGCGGCGGCCTCGGTCATCTCGACCATGAAGGTCGACTGCGCATTGGCCAGGTCGTCGGCTGCGCCGATGCGCGTGTGGATGGCGTCGATCGGCCCGAGCCGGCAGCTCGCCGCCGGCACGTAGGAGCCCATCGCCGCCAGCAGCGCGATCAGCGCGACCTGGCGCATGAAGGTCGACTTGCCGCCCATGTTGGGCCCGGTGATCACCAGCATGCGGCGGCCGGCGTCGAGGCGGCAGTCGTTGGCGATGAAGCTCGCGCCGGTCTCGGCCAGCCGCGCCTCGACCACCGGGTGGCGGCCGCGCTCGATCGCTATGCAGGGCTGGCTCACGAACTCGGGGCGGCACCAGTTCAGCATCGCGGCGCGCTCGGCCAGCGCCGCCAGCGCGTCGAGGCTGCTGAGCGCACGCGCCAGCGCGCCGAGCGCGGCGAGGCGGCCCTGCAGCTCGTCCAGCACGCCGTCGTAGAGCAGCTTCTCGCGCGCCAGCGCGCGCTCCTGCGCCGACAGCGCCTTGTCCTCGAAGCTCTTGAGCTCGGGCGTGATGTAGCGCTCGGCGTTCTTCAGGGTCTGGCGGCGCTGGTAGTCGGCCGGCACCTTGCCCGCCTGGCCCTGCGTGACCTCGATGTAGAAGCCGTGCACGCGGTTGAACTGCACGCGCAGGTTGGGGATGCCGGTGCGGTTGCGCTCGCGCGCCTCCAGGTCCAGCAGGAAGGCGTCGCAGTTCTGCGCGATGCCGCGCAGCTCGTCGAGTGGCGCGTCGTAGCCGTCGGCGATGACACCGCCCTCGCGCAGCAGCACGGCCGGCTCGTCGGCGATCGCGCGTTGCAGCAGCTCGCCGATGGCCGGCGGCGGTGCGAGCTCGCGCACCAGCGCGTCCAGCAGCGCGCTGCCGGCCGGCACGCAGTCGCGGATGCCCGGCAGCAGCGCCAGCGTCGCGCGCAGGCCCGTCAGCTCGCGCGGCCGCACCTGGCGCAGCGCGATGCGCGCGGTGATGCGCTCGACGTCGCTGACGCCGCGCAGCGCCTCGCGCAGCGGTTCGCCGCCACGCTCCAGCAGCGCGGCGATGGCCTCGTGGCGGGCGCCGGCCGTCGTGCGCTCGCGCGCCGGCCGCGTCAGCCAGTGGCGCAGCGTGCGGCTGCCCATGCCGGTGCGGCAGACGTCCAGCAGCGACAGCAGCGTCGGCGCGTCCTCGCCGCGCAGCGTCTGCGTCAGCTCGAGGTTGCGGTGCGTCGCGGGCGGCAGGTCGAGCAGCTCGCTGGCGCGCTCGACCGACAGCGAGCCGACGTGCGCGAGCGCCTGGCCCTGGGTGTGCTCGGCAAAGCTCAGCAAGGCGGCGGCGGCGGCATGCGCCACCGGCAGGTCCTGGGCGTTGAAGCCGGCCAGGCTGGCGACGCGCAACTGCTCGCACAGCTTGCGCAGGCCGAGCGCCGCGTCGAACTGCCAGGCCGGGCGCCGCGTCAGCGCCGCGCGCGACGCGGACAACGCGGCCGGCGGCGCGTCGCCGTCGAACAGCAGCTCGGCCGGGTTCAGGCGCGCCAGCCAGCCGGGCAGGTCGCGCTCGCCGCACTCGGTGAGGCCCAGCGTGCCGCCGGTCAGGTTGAGCCAGGCCAGGCCCCAGGTCGCGCGCTGCTGGCTCACGGCCAGCAGCAGGGTGTCGGCGCGCTCGGCGAGCAGCTCGCTGTCGGTCACCGTGCCGGGCGTGACGACGCGCACCACCTTGCGTTCCACGGGGCCCTTGGCCGTGGCGACGTCGCCGACCTGCTCGGCGATCGCCACCGACTCGCCCAGCTTCACCAGCTTGGCAAGGTAGCTCTCCAGCGCATGCACCGGCACGCCGGCCATCACCACCGGCTCGCCGGCGCTGGCGCCGCGCGAGGTCAGCGTGATGTCGAGCAGGCGATGCGCCTTGCGCGCGTCGTCGAAGAAGACCTCGTAGAAGTCGCCCATCCGGTAGAAGACCAGGGTCTCCGGATGCTCGGCCTTGATGCGCAGGTACTGCGCCATCATCGGCGTGTGGGCCGACAGGTCTGCAGTGGGCAGGGCGCTCATGCGCGAGGGGCGGGCAGTGTCGTGACGATCCGGCAGCGGCTCAGCGGCGCGGTCCGCCGGCCGGCTTGCCCTTGACCGGCGCGGCCGGCTTGCGCACGCGCACCGGCGGCTTCTTCGGCGCGGCGGGCGCCGCGGCCGGCGCAGCCACCTCGGCGGGCGCCGCCACGGACGCCGTTGCGATGAAGGCATCGGTCGCATCGACCGCAGCGGCCGGCTTGACGGCGACGCCGGCCGCCGGCGACGCGGCCTTGGGCTCGTCGTCCTTGATGACCTTGGTGTACGGCGTCAGCAGGTTGACCAGCTGGCCGTAGATCTTCGGGTTGCCGGCGACGATCTCGCGCTGGTAGAGGAAGTCCGACTCGCCGGTGAAGTTGCCGATCAGGCCGCCGGCCTCGGTCACCATCAGCGAGCCGGCGGCGATGTCCCAGGGGTTGAGGCCGGTCTCGAAGAAGCCGTCGTACCAGCCCGCGGCCACGTAGCACAGGTCCAGCGCCGCGGCGCCGGGGCGGCGCAGGCCGGCGCAGTGCTGCATGACCTCCTCGAACATCTTGAGGTAGCGCTTGAAGTTGTCGCCCTTGCGGAAGGGGAAGCCGGTGCCGATCAGCGATTCGAGCAGGCGGATGCGCTTGCTGACGCGCAGGCGCTTGTCGTTGAGGAAGGCACCGCGGCCCTTGGAAGCGTAGAAGAGGTCGTTGCGCGCCGGGTCGTAGACGACCGCCTGCTCCACGCGGCCGCGGTGCGCCAGCGCGATCGACACCGCATAGACCGGAAATCCGTGGATGAAGTTGGTGGTGCCGTCGAGCGGATCGATGATCCAGAGGTATTCGCTGTCCTTGGCGCCGCGGCTGCGGCCCGATTCCTCGGCGAGGATGGCGTGGCCGGGGTAGGCCTGCAGCAGCACGTCGATGACGGCGGCTTCGGCGGCCTGGTCCACCTCGGTGACGAAGTCGTTGTGCGACTTGGCGGTGACCGTGACCCGGTCCAGGTCCAGCGAGGCCCGGTTGATGATCGCCCCGGCCGCGCGCGCGGCCTTGATGGCGGTGTTGAGCATCGGGTTGAGCGACTGGGACATGGCGGGGGCCCGCGAGGGGCGGTGCAGGAGGTGGACTGGCGAGGGACAAAGAGCGGGCGCCGGAGGACCCGGCGCCGATAATTCGATTTTATCTGCGCGAGCGATGACCACCCCCGACCCCACGCGCTTCGTCCTCGTCGGCACCAGCCATGCGGGCAATGTCGGTGCCGCCGCGCGGGCGATGAAGGTGATGGGCTTCGCCGACCTGGTGCTGGTGGCGCCGCGCTTTGCCGACGTGCTGGTGCACGAGGAGGCCGTCGCGATGGCCAGTGGCGCCGCCGACATCCTGGTTCGCGCCCGCATCGTCGCCACGCTGGCCGAGGCGCTGGACGGCGTCCACTTCGCCTGCGCCACCGCGATGACGCCGCGCGACTTCGGCCCGCAGACGCGCGCGCCGCGCGAGCTGCTGGCCGAGCTGGCGCCCGGCACGCAGCGCGTCGCCTTCGTCTTCGGCTCCGAGCGCTACGGCCTGGCCAACGAGGACGTGTACCGCTGCCACGCCTGCCTCAGCATCCCGACCCACCCGGACTACGGCTCGCTGAACCTGGCGCAGGCGGTGCAGCTGCTGGCCTACGACTGGCGGCAGGCACTCGGCGGCTTCCCGGTCGTGCCGCGCACCCCCGACCCGACGCTGGCCGACGCCGCCGCGGTGCAGGGCCTGCTGGAGCACTGGCAGCGCGCCCTGGTGCACATCGGCCACCTCGACCCGGCGGCGCCGAAGAAGCTGCTGCCGCGGGTCAACCAGCTGCTCAATCGGGCCGCGCCGACCACCGAAGAAGTGCACTTGTTGCGGGGGATCGCGACCTCGATGCTGAAGCGCTGAAGTCCGAGCGGGCCGCGAAGCCGGCAGCGGCGCTGTACTGCGCTCATGTCCCCCGGAACGGGCTGCGCCCGTCCCTCCTCCTTCACTTCGCTCCGTACAGCACCACTGCCGACTTCGCTTTCGGTGCCGCTGTGCCGCTCGTGCCGGACCGAATCAGTCGATGGACAGCCGAGGGCGATGCGTGACCGGCGCAGTGAAGTAGAGGGGGAGGCCAGGCGAAGCCGGGCCGGAGGACATGAACGGAGCCGGTCACGCGTCGTCCTCGGCTCACTCGAGGCTAGCGCAGGAGCGAGCACGAGAACCCCCGCCGGCCTCGGGGCCGCCACAGCGCTGGCTACACTGGTCGGCGCCACACCTTGAAGAGCGACGACATGTTCAGCCGCCTGCGGGAAGACATCGCCACCATCCTCGACCGCGACCCGGCCGCACGCTCGGGCTTCGAGGTGCTGACGTGTTACCCCGGCCTGCACGCGCTGCTGCTGCACCGCTGGGCGCATGCCTGCTGGACGGGCGGCTTCAAGTGGATGGGGCGCTTCATCTCGAACGCGGCGCGCTGGTTGACCGGCGTCGAGATCCATCCCGGGGCGACGATCGGCCGGCGCGTCTTCATCGACCACGGCATGGGCGTCGTGATCGGCGAGATGGCCGAGGTGCACGACGACTGCACGATCTACCAGGGCGTGACGCTCGGCGGCACCTCGCTGGTCAAGGGCGCCAAGCGCCACCCGACGCTGGAGCGCGGCGTCATCGTCGGCGCCAACGCCTGCGTGCTGGGCGGCTTCGTCGTGGGCGAGGGCGCGCGCGTCGGCTCGGGCGCGGTCGTCACCAAGCCGGTCCCGCCGGGCGCGACCGCGGTCGGCAACCCGGCGCGCATCGTCGCGGCCCAGGACGACGCGGCGCGCGAGGCGGCGGCGGCCAAGATGGGCTTCTCGGCCTACGGGGTGACCCAGGGCGACGACCCGGTGGCGCAGGCCATGAAGGGGCTGATCGACAACGCCTCGGGTCACGAGCACCAGATCGCGATGCTGTGGGCTGCCGTCGAGAAGCTCTCGCAGCGCAGCGCCACCGCCGACTGCGTGCCCGACGACGCGCAGAAGCAGGAAGCCTTCGACGCCGCCGGGCTGAGCCAGCTGGTCAAGCCGTCCTAGGCCTTACTGGGGTTTGCGGATCGCGCTCTTCGGCCGGAAGGCCTTGCACACCTCGTCGTGGGTCTCGAGGTAGGGCCCGCCGATCAGGTCGACGCAGTAGGGCACGGCGGCGAAGATGCCGTGTGCGGGGGGATTCGCATCGGGCAGTCCCTGCAGCGTCTCGGCGATCGACTTCGGCTGGCCCGGCAGGTTGATGATCAGCGCCTTGCCGCGGATCACCGCCACCTGGCGCGACAGGATCGCGGTCGGCACGAAGCGCAGGCTGATCTGGCGCATCTGCTCGCCGAAGCCCGGCATCTCCTTGTGCGCGACGGCGAGCGTCGCCTCGGGCGTCACGTCGCGCGGCGCCGGGCCGGTGCCGCCGGTGGTCAGCACCAGGTCGCAGCGCTCGGCGTCGACCAGCTCGACCAGCGCGGCGCTGATGCCGGCCTGTTCGTCGGGGATCAGCCGCGTGACCCAGGCGATCGGGTTCTTCAGCGCGCGCGACAGCCAGTCCTGCAGCGCCGGGATGCCCTGGTCCTGGTAGACGCCGCTGGAGGCGCGGTCGCTGACCGACACCAGGCCGATGCGGACCGGGTCGTGGGCGGCGCGGGGTTCAGTCATTCGGTTCGTCCTCATCGTCGTCGCCCGGGCCGTCCGCCTGGCCGTTCAGCGTCGCGCGCAGCAGCCGGAACAGCTCGCGGTGCGCGCGGCCCTGGCGCGGCGCGGCGCCGGGCCGGCCGGCGCCGGCCGTGGCTGCGTCCTTGCGCGCGCTGCGCACCAGGCTGCGCAGCTGCTGCGCGTCGCCGTCGGGGTGCTGCGCCAGCCAGCGCGTCAGCGCCGCATCGTCGGCGATCAGCTCGGCGCGCCAGCGCTCGGCCTCGTGCAGCGCCAGCGCGTCCTTGGCGTGGCCCAGCTGGAAGGCGGCGACCGCCTCGCGGATCGGTTGCGAGTCGGCCTTGCGCATCAGCTTGCCCAGGTACTGCATCTGGCGGCGCCGGCCCTCGAAGGACTTGGTGCGCTGGGCCGTGCGCACGGCCTCGCGCAGCGATTCGTCCAGGCCGATGGCATCGATGCGGTCGTCGGGCAGGGTCATCAGCGCCTCGCCCAGCGCCTGCAGCTCGTGCATCGCCTTCTTCTGCGCGGTCTTGCTCGGCCGTTCGGCGGCGGCGGCGTCGTCGGTGTCGAGGGGGTCGTCGTTCAGGGGCATGCGGGAGGCCGGCGGGTCGCTGGCTATCATGATAGTTCTGCGCTGCAAGCCCGCAGCGCTGTCCGCAGACCACGCCCGCCATGTCCCGCACCCCCGAAGGTTTTGCCCACAGCCGCGCCCAGTTCGAGCAGCTGATCGCCGACACGCTGGCCGTTTCGCGCCGGCTCGGCGCCAGCGACGCCGCTGCCGAGGTGAGCGAGGGCGCCGGCCTGTCGGTGTCGGTGCGCAAGGGCGAGATCGAGACGGTCGAGCGCAACCGCGACAAGTCGCTCGGCGTCACGGTCTACATCGGCCAGAAGCGCGGCAATGCCAGCACCTCGGACTTCTCGCGCACGGCGCTCGAGCAGACGGTGCGCGCCGCCTACGACATCGCCCGCTTCACCGCCGAGGACCCGGCCGCCGGCCTGCCCGACGAGCAGGACCTGGCGACGCCCGCCGAGGCGCAGCGCGATCTCGACCTCTACCACCCCTGGGCCATCGACGCCGACGCGGCGGTGCAGATCGCGCTGCGCTGCGAGGCCGCGGCCTTCGCGACCGACCGGCGCATCACCAACTCCGACGGCTGCGGCGTGTCGGTGCAGGCCTCGCACTTCATCGCCGGCAACACGCGCGGCTTCGTCGGCGGCTACGCGAGCTCGCGCCATTCGCTGTCGGTCGCGCCGATCGCGTCGGTGCGCGGCGACATGCAGCGCGACGCCTGGTATTCGTCGATGCGCGACCCGGCCGAGCTGGCCGCGCCCGAGGCGGTCGGCCGCTACGCCGCCGAGCGTTCGCTGGCGCGGCTGAAGGCGCGCAAGATCGCCACCTGCGAGGTGCCGGTGCTGTTCGAGTCGACGCTGGCCGCCGGCCTGCTGGGCGCCTACGTGCAGGCCACCAGCGGCGGTGCGCTGTACCGCAAGTCCACCTTCCTGGCCGACAGCCTGGGCACCCAGGTCTTCCCCTCGCACATCGACGTCAGCGAAGACCCGCACGTCCGCAAGGGCAAGGCGAGCGCGCCCTTCGACGACGAGGGCGTGCGCACGACCGCGCGCAAGGTGGTCGCCGGCGGCCGGGTCGAGGGCTACTTCCTCTCGAGCTACTCGGCGCGCAAGCTCGGCCTGCGCACCACGGGCCATGCCGGCGGCTCGCAGAACCTGCGCTTCACCAGCCGCCTGACCGCGCCCGGCGACGACCTCGATGCGATGCTGAGGAAGCTCGGCCGCGGCCTCTTCGTCACCGAGCTGATGGGGCAGGGCGTCAACTACGTGACCGGCGACTACTCGCGCGGCGCGGCCGGCTACTGGGTCGAGGGCGGGCGCATCGCCTACCCGGTGCACGAGATCACCATCGCCGGCAGCCTGCGGACGATGTTCCAGGGCGTGGCCGCCGTCGGTGCCGACGCCTACACGCTGGGCGGCAAGACCATCGCCTCGGTGCTGATCGAGCGCATGAAGATCGCCGGCCTCTGAGGCCGCCGCCCTTGCGGACTCCCCCAGGTTCGCCGGCGCCCGGCGGCGCCGATACTCGAAATCCGCTGTCTCTCACTTCCAACGTCCAACGAGGAGATTCCTGATGCAACGTCGTTCCTTCGTCCGCTCGGCCGGCATCGCCGGCGTGCTGGCCGCCGGCGCCGCGCCGGCGGTGGTCCACGCGCAGGCCAACATCCGCTGGCGCCTGGCGTCCAGCTTCCCGAAGTCGCTCGACACCATCTTCGGCTCGGCCGAGGTCTTCGCCAAGAAGGTCGGCGACATGTCCGGCGGCAAGTTCCAGATCTCGGTGCACGCCGCCGGCGAGCTGGTGCCGGCCTTCGGCGTCGTCGACGCGGTGCAGAACGCCACCGTCGAGCTGGCCCACACCGCGCCCTACTACTTCTATGGCAAGGACCCGACCTTCTGCCTGGGCTGCGCGGTGCCCTTCGGCCTGAACTCGCGCCAGATGACGGCGTGGATGTACGAAGGCAACGGCCTCAAGCTGATGCGCGAGTTCTACGCCAAGTACAACATCATCAGCTTCCCGGGCGGCAACACCGGTTCGCAGATGGGCGGCTGGTTCCGCAAGGAGATCAAGGGCGTCGCCGACCTCAAGGGCCTGAAGTTCCGCTGCAACCCCTTCGCCGGCAAGGTGCTCGAGCCCTTCGGCGTGGTGCCGCAATCGCTGCCGGGCGGCGACATCTACCCGGCGCTCGAGAAGGGCACGATCGACGCGGCCGAGTGGGTCGGCCCCTACGACGACCAGAAGCTCGGCTTCAACAAGGTCGCGCCGAACTACTACTACCCCGGCTGGTGGGAAGGCGGCCCGCAGCTCGACTTCTTCATCAACACCAAGGCCTTCGAAGGCCTGACGCCCGACTACAAGGCGATGATCGAGGCCGCTGCCTCGCACGCCCACGTCGAGATGCAGGCCCGCTACGACGCCCGCAACCCGGTCGCGCTGAAGCAGCTGGTCGGCAGCGGCACCAAGCTCAAGCCCTTCCCGGTCGACGTGATGAACGCGGCCTTCAAGTCGGCCGAGCAGGTCTACGCGGACCTGTCGTCGAAGAACGGCGAGTGGAAGAAGATCTGGGAGGACTACTCGAAATTCCGCGCCGACCAGAACGTCTGGTTCCGCTTCACCGAAGGCACCTTCGACCGCTTCATGCAGGCGCAGAAGCTCTGAGCGGCGTTGCGCGCCCGCCTCGAAGCCCCGCTGCGGCGGGGCTTTTTCGTGGCCCGTCGACGGACGTCTCGGGGCTTGTCCGAAACGGGTAAACCCCGCTCGCCGCGTCTGCGGGCCGGTTCCAGAATCGCGGCGCCTGTCCACAGCCCGAGGAGTCGATTCGATGGAACGTCGCCATTTCATGCGCTCGACCGGCATTGCCGGCGTGCTGGCCGCCGGCGCTGCGCCGGCCGTGGTCCACGCCCAGGCCAATGTCCGCTGGCGCCTGGCGTCCAGCTTCCCGAAGTCGCTCGACACCATCTTCGGCGCCGCCGACAGCTTCGCCAGGAAGGTCGGCGAGATGTCCGGCGGCAAGTTCCAGATCTCAGTGCACGCCGCCGGCGAACTGGTGCCGGCCTTCGGCGTCGTCGACGCGGTGCAGAGCGCCACCGTCGAGGTGGCGCACACCGCGCCCTACTACTTCTTCGGCAAGAACGAGACCTTCGCGCTCGGCTGCGCCATCCCCTTCGGCCTGAACTCGCGCCAGATGACGGCGTGGATGTACGAAGGCAACGGCCTCAAGCTGATGCGCGAGTTCTACGCCAAGTACAACATCATCAGCTTCCCGGGCGGCAACACCGGCGCGCAGATGGGGGGCTGGTTCCGCAAGGAGATCAAGTCGCTGGCCGACCTGAAGGGCCTGAAGTTCCGCATCGGCGGCTTCGGCGGCAAGGTCGCCGAGACGCTGGGGGTCGTGCCGCAGAACATCCCCGGCGGCGACATCTACCCGGCGCTCGAGAAGGGCACCATCGACGCGGCCGAGTGGGTCGGTCCCTACGACGACCAGAAGCTCGGCTTCAACAAGGTCGCGCCCTTCTACTACTACCCCGGCTGGTGGGAGGGCGGGCCCGAGCTCGACTTCTTCATCAACACCAAGGCCTTCGAGGGCCTGACGCCCGACTACAAGGCGATGATCGAGGCCGCCGCCTCGCACGCGCACACCGAGATGCAAGCCAAGTACGACGGCAAGAACCCGGTCGCGCTGAAGCAGCTGGTCGGCGCCGGCGTCAAGCTCAAGCCCTATCCGGTCGACGTGATGAACGCAGCCTTCAAGTCGGCGATGAAGATGTACGCCGAGCTCTCCGACAAGAACCCGGACTGGAAGAAGGTCTACGAGGACTACTCGAAGTTCCGCGCCGAGCAGAACGTCTGGTTCCGCTTCACCGAGGGCACCTTCGACCGCTTCATGCAGTCCCAGAAGCTCTGACCACCCCCGTTGCGGCTGCGCCGCTCCCCCTCGAGGGGGCGACGCTGGCGGGCCGGCAGAGCCGGACGCGCGGCGTCTGCCGGGCCGGAACACCTGCCGAACGCCAGCGCAGCAACAGCTTGCCGCAACACCCCGCTGTTCCGGCCTTCAGGCCGGCGCGCTCTCGCTAACTTGCCTTCCGCGCACGCGCCTTGCGTGCGCGGGAGATGCCAGATGGCGAGCAGCACACTCAGCTTCACGATCGGCCTGGCGCGCGGCGAGACCGCGCTGCGCGCAGCCTGCGCGGTGCGCGCACAGGGCTACGGCCACCACCTGCCGACGCTGGGACCCCAGCTCGGCGAGCCCGATGCGCTGGACCGCCAGCGCGGCACCGCGGTGCTGCTGTGCCGCGACAAGGCCGGCGGCGCGCCGGTCGGCACCGCGCGCATCCAGCGTGCGACGAGCGGCCTGCTGCAGCTCGAACACAGCGTGATCCTGCCGCGCGACCTGGCCGAGCAGCCGCGCGCCGAGATCACGCGCCTGGCCGTCGCGCCCGGCGCCGATCCGCTGACCCGGCTGGCGCTGATGAAGGCCGGCTACCTGTACTGCCTGGCCAGCCAGGTGCGCTGGATGGTGATCGGCGCGCGCAGCGAGGCGCTGATCCGCATCTACCGCAAGCTGGGCTTCCGCGACGTGCTGGGGCCCGACGACCGCGTGCCGCTGGCCCATGCCGGCGGACTGCCGCACCGCATCCTGGCCTTCGACGTGACCGCGGCCGAGCGCACCTGGCTCGCGGCGCGGCACGGCCTGTATCCCTTCATGATCGAGACCTTCCATCCCGACCTGCAGCTCTTCGAGCCGGTCGACGAGGAGATGCCGGCCGCGACGCGGGAACCGATCGCCGCCTGAGCCTACTAGCGTGCGGCGCCGCCCCAGCGCCGCAGCACGTCCTTCAGCGCGTCCTCGGTGTAGGGCTTGGCGAGGAAGTCGTCCATGCCGCTGTCGATGCACAGCCGCCGGTCGTCGGGCGAGGCGGTGGCGGTCAGCGCGACGATCGGCAGGCGCGGCAGGCCGAGCGCGCGCTCCTGCACGCGGATCTCGCGCGTCGCGCTGACGCCGTCCATCACCGGCATGCGCCAGTCCATCAGCACCAGCTCGGGCCGCTCGATCTCGCGCAGCGCATGACCGACGGCCTCGCGGCCGTTGTGCACGCGCTCGCAGGCGATGCCCAGCTGCGCGAGGTAGGCGCCGATGATCAGCGCGTTGACGTCGTCGTCCTCGGCCACCAGCACGCGCCGCAGCGCCATCGCGTCGGGCGACGGCGCCTCGGCCGGCGCTGCGGGGCGCGCCGACGCGGGCGGCAGCGGCGCGGTGAAGACGAAGCACGAGCCTTCGCCCGGCCGGCTCTCGAGCGTGATCTCGCCGCCCATCGCGTGGGCGATCTCGCGCGTGATCGTCAGGCCCAGGCCGGCGCCGCTGCTGGGTTCGGCAGTGCCGCCGCCGACCTGGTGGAAGGCCTGGAAGATGCGCGCCTGCTCGACACTCGGGATGCCGACGCCGGTGTCGCGCACCTCGATGCGCACCGGGCCGTCGGCCTGCGGACGCTCCAGCGTCAGCGCGATGCTGCCGGCGGTCGTGAACTTGAGCGCGTTGCCCAGCAGGTTGTGCAGCACCTGGCGCAGTCGCGCCGCATCGCCGGTGACCCAGCAGGGCCGGGGCAGCCGGTCGGTGAGCGTGAACGCCAGGCCCTTGTCGGCCGCGCGCACCGCGAACACGTCGGCCACGAAGGCGGCCTGCACCGACAGGTCGAAGCGCTCGTCGCGCAGCACGAAGCGGCCGGTCTCGCTGCGCGACACGTCGAGCAGGTCGTTGATCAGGGTCAGCAGGTGCGTGCCCGAGGCCTCGATCAGCTGCAGCCGGTGCAGCACCTCGGGATCGCGCGCGTCGATGTGCAGCAGCCGCGCCAGGCCCAGGATGCCGTGCAGCGGCGTGCGCAGCTCGTGGCTGATGTTGGCGAGGAACTGCGCCTTGGCCGCGCTCTGCTGGCGTGCCAGCTGCAGGGCCGACTCCTTCTCCTGCGCGAGCGCCTCGGCCTGCAGGCGCAGGCTCACGGCGGCCGCGAAGCGCCGCTCGGCGCGCCGCGCAGTGACGAGCTGCACGACCTGCACCAGCACCAGGCCGCCGGCACCCAGCAGCCCGAACTCGTCGCCGCGCAGCGCCAGCCCGGCCGCGGTCGGCAACAGGATGGGCAGCGCATAGGCGGCGGTCGCGACCACCCGCACCTGCAGGCCGAAGGTCGCGATGCAGGTCACGCAGGCCAGCGCCGCGGCCACCAGCGCGGCCAGCGGCTCGGGTTCGGACATCAGCGCCAGGCCGGCCACGCCCCAGACCGCGCCGTCGACCGCCAGCAGCGCGTAGACCGCGCGGCGCCAGGGCAGGCCCGGAGGCTGGCCGCGGCGCTGGTAGGCCCAGGCCACGCTCATGCGCAGCAGCGCGATCGCCAGCTTGGCCACGACCCAGGCACTGACCAGGTGGCGCGGCGTGCTGCCGTGCGCGTAGGCCGCCATCACCAGCGCGAAGCCGGTCGCGATCAGCGTGGCCGACTGCGTGTGCGACAGCACCATGCGCAGCTGTTCGTCCGCGACGTGCTCGCGCCGGGACCCGTCGTCCGACGGGTCGTGGTTGGCCTGATCCGTGGTCAAGGCTCTGCCCCCTTGGCGGCGAGTATCGCAGCCAAGGGGGCAGGCGGGCCGTGCCGCGCCGGCCGGTGCGGCACGGCGCGGGTCAGTGCGTCAGAGGCCTGCGCACTGGTCCTCCTTCGAGGCCGCGGTGTTGCCGCCGCCGGTCGGGGCCGGGAGGTTCTCCTTGCACTGCAGGTTGCCGATCATCGCGTTGGCGGTCAGCGAGACGCCGCCGCGGTTGCCGACCGCCTGCAGGCTGCCGCCGAGGCGGTTGCCGGAGGCGCTGACCGGGCCGCGCATCGCGTCGAGCTGCAGGTCGCCGGTGATCGTCGCGCCGCTGATGCTGGCCGACCCGCCCTGCTTGAGCTGCACCGAGCCGCCGATCGTCGACAGCCCGCCGACCCGCACCTGCGCCGCGCCCTCGGCCTGCACGCTGCCGTTGACGCGCACGCCGCTGGCGTTGAGGCTGGCGTTGCTGCCGACGATGATCGAGCCGATCAGTCGCGTGCCTTCGAGCGTGCAGCTCGCGTTGGCGGGCACGGTCACCGTGTCCAGCGACTCGGCGCCGATGCGCAGGCCGTTGCAGGTCACGTTGCCGCTCAGGGACCCGGCCGGCGGCGTGCCGCCCCCGCCGCCGTCGCCCCCGCCGCTGCCGCCGCCGGCGGACTGCACGCACTGGTTCTCGATCGAGGCTGCCGTGTTGCCGCCGACCACCGGTGCGGGCTGGTTCTCGGTGCACTGCAGGTTGCCGTTCATGCGGTTGTCGGTGATGGTGATGCCGCCGCGGTTGCCGACCGCCTGGAGGCTGCCGGTGACGCGGTTGCCGGTCGCGACGACCGCGCCGCGCATCGCGTCGATCTGCAGGTCGCCGCCGATCGTGGCGCCGCCGACGAGCGCGGTGCCGCCCTGGCCGATCTGTACCGAGCCGCCCAGGCTGCTGGCGCCGGTGAGCTCCACGTGCGCCGAGCCTTCGGCCTGCAGGTTGCCGTTGGCGCGCAGGTCGCGCGCGTCGAGGATGGCTCCGGTGCCGACGCGCACCGAGCCGATGAGGCTGGTGCCGCGCAGCTGGCAGGCCGCGTTGTCGGGCACGAACACCGAGTCGAGCGAGACCGCGCCGATCAGCTGGTTGCGGCAGGTGACGTTGCCGCTCAGGCCGCTGGGGGCCGGCGTCAGGGCACCGGCCCCGGCGGCGGTGGCGGTGGCATCCGGGCCGGCGGCGCCGGACGACGATCCGCTGCTGCCGCCGCCGCCGCAGGCGGCCAGCAGGGCGGTGATCGCGGCGGCGCACAGGCGGCTGCGCTGAAATGGAGAGGACATGTCGGGCTCCTGTGGAGTTGCGGGACGGCCGGGCGGCGGGAGGCCGTCCGGGTTCTGCACAGAGATCCGCCCCGCGGCTTTGGTACATCGCGGTCCGCAACCGCCGGTAACGACGCTGCGCGTTGGTGGCCCGGCCGTGGCCCGGTGGCATCATCGACCGCCGCCCCGCCATGAACACCGAGCTCGAAGCCCTCAGCGACGCCGACCTGCTGGCCGCCTGCCGCGAAGGCCGGCAGGCCGCGTGGGCCGTGCTCGTGCGTCGCTACCAGCGACTGATCTACACGGTGCCGCGCCGCGCCGGCCTGGGCGATGCGCAGGCCGCCGACGTCTTCCAGTTCGCCTTCTCGCGGTTGTTCGAGCACCTGCACCGCATCGCCGACCCGTCGCGCGTGCAGGCCTGGCTGGTGACCACGGCCAAGCGCGAGACGCTGCGCCTGATCGGCGAGTCGCGCCGCATCGTCGACCTGGCACCGGCCGGTGGCGCCGACGACGCGACCGAGGATCCGCTCGAGCGCCTGCCCGACCAGGCGCCGCTGCCCGAAGCGCTGCTCGACGAGCTGCAGCAGCAGGACCGCGTGCGCCGCGCGGTCGAACGGCTGGACCCGCGCTCGCGGCTCTTCATCGAGCTGCTGTTCCTGCAGGAGCCGCCGCTGCCCTACAGCGAGATCGCCGCGCGCCTGGGCATGGCCGAGGGCAGCATCGGGCCGACGCGGGCCCGCTGCCTGGCCAAATTGCGCACTTTGCTGAGCGATCCGTAGCGGTCTTGTATTTGCGAGCCCCCTGACCGGTCTGTCACGCCACACCCATCGCCTGCCGCCGCCATGAACCCCAAGCCTGACCTCGACGACGACGCACTCGCGCAGTCCCTGCACGCCGGGCGGCAGCAGCTGGAAGACGCGCCGCCGGCGCTGATCCAGCGCGCGATCGGGCTGTGGCAGCCGCAGGCCGCACCGGCGTCCGGCCCGCTGCGGCGGCTGCTCGCGACGCTCAGCTTCGACAGCGCCGCCACGTCGCCGCTGGCGCTCGGCCTGCGCTCGGGGGGCGGCGCGTCGGCGCGCCAGCTGCTCTTCTCGGCCGATGGGCGCGACGTCGACCTGCGCCTCGTGCCGGCCACGACCGCCGCGCCGCTGCGCTGGACGCTGCGGGGCCAGCTGCTCGGCCCCGACGCCGGCGCGACGGCCGAACTGCAGGTCGGCGAGCACACCGCCCGCATCGCGCTCGACGAATTGGCCGAGTTCCGCTTCGAGCTGGTGCCCGAGGGCGAGTGCCGGCTCAGGCTGCGCTCGGGCGACTGGATCCTCGAGCTGCCGCCCTTCGGCATCCCGTTCGGCGCCTGAGGCGGATGGACGACGCGCCCCGCGAGGCCGCGCGCCGTTTCATGGCCGACGGCGAGGCCGGCCTCGCTGTCGTGCTGGCGCAGGCCGACGCCATCGACCTGGCCTGGGCCCTGAAGGCCGAGTGCTACGAGGCCTGGAACACCGCGCCGCCGCGGGCCCGCGTGGCCGCGGCACGGCTCGAAGCCCTGGCCGCGGCCCGGCCCGGTGATCACGAAGTGCAGGCCCTGGCCGCCTGGGCGGCCGGCATCGGCGCGCTGACCGAGGGCCGCATGGCCGATGCGCTGGCCGCGCTGCAGCGCGCGCAAGGCGGCTTCGTGCAGCAGGGCCGCGACGACCTGGCCGCGCAGACCCAGGTGCCGCAGCTGATGGCGCTGGCCATCCTCGGCCGCCACGACGAGGCGTTGCGCTGCGGCGAGGAGGCGCTCGCGCGCTTCGTCGCGACGGGCGACGAGCACGCCGCCGGCAAGATCGAGCTCAACCTCGGCAACCTGCTGTCGCGGCAGGACCGCCATGCCGAGTCCGCCGCCTTCTACCGCCGCGCGATCCTGCGCTTCGCGCGGGCGCGCGACCTCGAGCACTCGATCATGGGCGACATCGGCCTGTCGAACGCCCTGGCCTGGCAGTTCGACTTCGACGAGGCGCTGCGCATCGCCGAGCGCGCCCGCATGCGGGCCGACACCCACGGCTACCCGGTGCTGCGCGCGCAGGCCGACAGCGCGATCGGCCGCCTCGAACTGCACCGTGGCCGCGTCGACCGCGCGCTGCCGGCGCTGGCACGGGCCTGCGACGCGCTGACCGCGTCCGGCGTCGCGCCGCGGCGCATCGCCGAGGCCGAAGCCGCGCTGGCCGATGCCTACCTGTCGGTCAACCTGTTGCCCGAAGGTGTTGCGCTCTACAGCCAGGCGGCCGATCGTTGCCGCAGCACGGACGCGCAGGTCGAGCTCGCGAGATGCACGCTGCGACACGCCGAGGCGATTGCCCGGCTCGGTGATGCGACGGCCGCCGCCGACGGCCTGCAACGCGCCCGCAACCTGTATCGCGCCCTCGACAACCCGGTGTCCGCAGCGATCGCAGAACTCGGCCTGGCGAGCCTGCACCTGGCCACGGGGCCGATCGATCAGGCCTTGGCCGAGGCCCGTGACCTGGCGTCGACGTTCGCGCGGCATGGCCTGCGCGGCTGGCAATGTGAAGCGCAGCTGCTGGCGGCGAGGGCCTTGTGTCGACGCGGCGAGCGTGATGCCGCCCGCGAGCTCTACCGCCTGACGCTGGATGAGGCGAGCGGCCTGGTGCACCTCGAGCTGATGTGCCTGACCGGACTCGGCCTGATCGAGCGAGACGCCGGGCGCATCGCGGAGGCGGTGACGTGCCTCGAAGCCGCAGTGGCCCGCGTCGAGATGCAACGCGCCGCACTGCCGGGTGACGAGTTCCGAGCGGCGTTCGCGGCCGACAAGGAGGCTGCGTTCGACGGCCTGGTCGAGTTGGCGCTGATCGATGCCGGTCCCGGGGCCGCGGGGCTGCTGTGGCGCCGCATGGAGGCCGGCCGGTCGCGCGCGCTGGAACTGGGGCTCGGCCGCGCCGAGGCGGCGGTGGCCGACGACGCAGCGAGCGCTGCCCGCACGCGGCTGCACTGGCTCCGCGAGGAAGAGCAACGCGCGCTGGCGAGCGGGGACGGGGCAGGCGCCGTGGCCCTGGCCGATCGCGCCCAGACCATCGAGCGCGAGCTGCTCGAGACCGACAGACGCAGCCAGCTCACGCGCGGCGCGCCGTCGCCGGCCGCCGCCGCGGTGGGCGATGCCGGGATGCTGTGCGCCGAGTTGTCCGAGGACCAGGCCCTGGTCGAGTTCCACCTGCTCGGCGACCGCCTGCTCGCGTGCGTCCTCGATCGCGACCGCGTGACGCATCACCAGTGGGCCGTGCCGGGCCTGACCGAGCGCCTGGCCGGCCTGCGCTTCCAGATCGATGCGCTGCGCGGCGGCGCGTCGCACCTCGCGCGCCACGCCGATCAGCTGCTGGCCCGCGCGCGCGCACACCTGCTGGCGCTGTACCGCCTGTGCTGGGAGCCTGTCGCGGCCCGCGTCCGCGGACGCCGGCAACTGGTCGTCGTGCCGCACCGCTTGCTGCACTACGTGCCTTTCGGCGCGCTGTACGACGGCGAGGCCTGGCTCGTTGCGCGTCACGAGCTGGTGCAGAGCCCCAGTGCAGCGATCTGGCGCGCCGGCCGTGACCGCGCGCGGGGCCGGCACGACAGCGTCCTGGCGGTGGGCGTCGGCGGCCCCGCGCTGCCCCATGTCCAGCGCGAAGTCGATGCCGTGCAGGCCGCCTTCGGTCCGCACGCGGCGACGCTGCGAGGCGATCAGGCCACGACCGCAGCGCTGCGCGGCGCCGTGCCGGGCGCTGACGTCGTGCACCTGGCCTGCCACGGGACGTTTCGCGCCGACAGCCCGCACTTCTCGTCGCTGTCCCTGGCCGACGGACCGCTGACGCTGCGCGACGCCGCTGCGCTGCCGCTGACGGCGAGCCTGGTCACGCTGTCGGCCTGCGAGACGGCGCTCAGCCGGGTGGCGCCGGGCGACGAACTGGTCGGGCTGGTGCGCGGCTTCCTGCTGGCCGGCGTGCCCAGCATCGTCGCCAGCCTGTGGACCGTGGACGACGCCTCCACCGCGTCCTTGATGCAGGACTTCTATGCCGGCCTGCGCGCCGGCCAGGGACCGGCCGCCGCCCTGGCCGGGGCCCAGCGCACGATGGCCGGGCAGGGTGCACACCCCTTCCACTGGGCGGCGTTTGCGGTGCACGGGCGGGGCTAGGAGCTTCTCCCGTCCCGGCGCGCCGGCGGAACTTTCGAGGCCCGGCAGGCACTGCCTTCGGCGTGTTTGCCGTGCCGACCGGCGGATGCTGTATTTCGCCGCCTTCGCCGGCCTCTGTCGGCTGCAACGATCGACCCTCACGATGAACGCGATGCGCAGACTCCTCATTCCCGTCCTGCTCGCCCTGCCGCTCTTCGGCTGCGGTGGCGGGGGCGGCGCTTCGGCCGGCGACGGCGCGTCCGGCGGCAACGGCGGCAACCCGGCATCGGGGCCTGGCGCGCCCGCGCCCGCCTCCGAGGTCGTTGTCCAGCTGCGCAGCGGCGAGAGCGTCGATGCCCTGGCGCGGGCCTATGGTCTGCAGGTGCTGGACCAGTTCGGTCGGCGCCCGATCTGGCGACTCGGCTTGCCGGCGTCGGCCGACGTCGAGGCGACGGTGGACACGCTGGTGCGCGATGCGCGCGTGCTGGCCGCCGAGCCCAACGTCGAGAGCGAGGCGCCCGAGACCAGCCGCCGCAACCAGAACGAGCCCTGGGCCATCGGCGGCGATGCTGGCACCTACGCCGCCCAGTGGGCCCCGCAGGCGCTGCGCCTCGCCCAGGCCCATGGCCTGAGCCAGGGCGCCGGCGTGCGCGTCGCGGTGCTCGACACCGGCATCGACCTCGACCACCCGGCCCTGGCCGCGCGCCTGCAGCGCGACGGTGCCGGCAACGTGCTGGGCCGCGACTTCGTCGATGACGACGCCGTGGCCGACGAGGCCGGCTCGCGGGCCGACGCCGGTTGGGGGCATGGCACGCACGTGGTCGGCCTGGTCGCGCTGGCGGCGCCGCAGGCGCGGCTGATGCCGGTGCGCGTGCTCGACCCGGCCGGCCAGGGCAATGCCTGGGTGCTGGCCGAGGCGCTGCTGTGGGCCGTCGATCCCGACGGCGACGTGGCCACCGACGACGGCGCCCACGTCGTCAACCTGAGCCTGGGCACCACGCGGCCGACCAACCTGCTGCGGCGCGCGATCGCGCTGGCGAGCTGTGACTTCGACGACGATGACGACGACGATGACTTCTACCGCGATCCCGGCTTCGACGACGACCGCGCGCGCTGCGCCGCCCGCCACGGCGCGGTGGTGATGGCCGCCGCCGGCAACTCCGGCAGCGACACCGAACTGCTGTTCCCGGCCGCCGAGAACGCCCAGGGTTCGCTGGCCGTGACCGCCAGCACCGAGGCACGGAGGCTCGCGTCCTTTGCGAACCGCGGCAGCTGGGTCGAGGTCGCCGCGCCGGGCGAGTTGATCATCAGCACCGTGCCCGACGGCGGCTACGGCGTCTGGAGCGGCAGCTCGATGGCCGCGCCGCTGGCCGCGGGCAGCGCCGCGCTGCTGCTGGCCACGCCGGCGCCGAGCGGCGATCCGATGCTGCCGACGCAGCGCCAGTGGTTGCCGACCGAGGTGGCCAAGCGCATCTACGACCGCACCTCGCAGCTGTGCGGCGGCGCCTGGTTGCGCCAGATCGACGCCTACGCGGCGCTGACCGACACCTCGGCACCCGACCCGGCGTGCCCTTGATCGCCGCACCGAGCCCGCCCCCTCGGGCGGGCGGCGGCCGTCGTCTTCGGTGGTATCGCATCGGCGGCGAGCCCGTCTGTGCATCACCATGCTGCACTTGCCGACTCCTCGCACTGCCGCCGCCGCCGCGCGCCGGCTGCTTCTCGCCACCGGCCTCCTGGCCGGTCTCGCCACGACCGCGCAGGCGACCACCGACGAGTTGCGGCTCCAAGGGCGCCTCGATCTCAATGTCACGCGTTGGCGGCACGGGCCCTGGGAGCTGACGCAGGCCTCGACCAGCCGCTTCGGCCTGAGCGGGCGACATGCAGTGCCCGGGTCACCGCTGCAGGTGCTGTTCGAGCTGGAGTCGGGGTTCGACGCCGACACCGGGGCCGGCAGCCGGCGCTTCTGGGGACGCGAGAGCTGGGTCGGCCTGTCCGGCAGCTTCGGGCGCCTGCGGCTGGGACGCAGCCAGACGCCGGCGCAGCGCGTCGCCTCGATCCACGATCCTTACCGGACCGACGGCATCGGCTCGCTGGGTTCTTCGGGCCTGCTGGCCGGTCGCGGTGAACTGGTGCGCTTCGACAACGGGCTGTACTACGAGACGCCGGACCTGCGCGGCTTCAGCGCCTTCGTCGCGACGCAGCTGCGCGAAGAGGGCGCCGGCGCGAGCCGGGAGCTGCACTCGCTGCGCCTGCGCTACCGTGCCGGCCCGGTCGATGCGTCGCTGGCGCATGCGGCCCTCGGTGCCGACGGCGCGCTGCACGCTGCGGGCCTGAACCTCGAGGTCGGCACGGTCAAGCTGCTGGCCCAGCACCAGCGGTATCGCAAGGCAGGCGCGGGTCGCCGCACGCAGTTGCTGGGCCTGGTGGTGCCGACGGCAGCGGCCACCTGGCGCTTGTCATGGAGTCAGAGTGCATCGCGGTCGAACGGCGAGCGCCGCACACTGCTGGCGCTGGGGGGCGATACCGCGCTGTCGCGTCGCACCGCCCTGTATGCCACCGTCGCGCACGAAGCGAGGACGGGCCGCGACGCGACGCACGGCGTCGAATGCGGGATCCGGCACTCGTTCTGATCGACGGGCGCCGCTCAGCGCCTGGTCAGCCGCAGCAGCACCAGCCAGGTCGGTGCGCCGGGTGTCGGGCCGCCGTCGTTGACGAGCAGGCACAGGTCCGCCGCGATGCAGGCCAGGCCCTCGAAGTTGAGCCCGGCATCGAGGCGGGGATCGCTCACGGCGACCGCCTCGGCCTCGCAGCTCGGGCTGCCGCTGCAGGCACCCAGATCCACGAGGCGGATGAACCAGCGCAGGGCGCCGTCGTCGGTCTTGACCTTCTCGAGCAGGTAGAGCTGCCGCGCATCCGGCAGGTCCGCGGCCTTGAGGCTCGAGCGGCCGGCGGGATGGGCCTTGAGCGACCAGCTGCTGCCGTCGTCGGCGAACAAGCGGTGCAGGCCTGGCGGTTCACCGCCGAGCGGACGCTGCGGTACGACCAGCACCCCGTGCCTGGGATGACGCACGATGGCCTCGACGCCGCTGTTCGCGGCCTTCAGGCGGTCGCGCTGCTGCAGTGCCGCCGGATAGGCCAGGCGGTGCCGCAGCTGACCGTCGATGCCGACGACGGCGAGGTCGTGGCCACGCTCGTCGGCCACCAACAGCAGCGCGTCGTCGCCCGCGCCGGGGGCATCGACCGCGACCGACTCGGCGTTGATGCGCCGATCGCCGCGCAGTTCGACCGAGCTCACGAGCGCGACCGCGAGGCGACCATGCTGGATGTCGAGACCGAACGCGAATAAGGCGCCACGGTCCGAGACCGCGAGCAGCAGCCTGGCGCGCGGGTCCCAGGCCAGTCCCGACAGCTCGGCGAGCCGCGGGCCGGCCGGGACGGTGCGTTCGGGCAGGACGACGATGTCCAGCACTTCGGCCGTGGTCGAGCCCGCGGCCGGTGCGGCCACGGCCAGTGCGGCTGTCGCGGTCGTCAGCGCCATCGCCCGCCGTAAGGTCGGGCTCATGCGCCGGCGCGTTCGGCGCGGGCCGCCTCGGCGCGCAAGGTCTCGCAGGCGTAGCGGTGCAGGAAGATCGGCAGGAAGGTCGTCACGCGGGCGTCGCCGAACTCCTGGTCCAGCAACTGCTGCAGCAGCACCTCGATCCGTTCGCCGGATACCAGCGTGCCGGCGAGGTCGCGGGTCACCGCCTGCACGATCGGCCCGAGCTCGATACGCAGGGCGGCCGCTGCCGCTCGCGTGGGCTCGTCGATGGGTACGGCACTCATGGCTCAGGTGTTCCGCGGCGCCGGCATCGGCAACAGCAGCGGCCCGAGCTTGCGCAAGGCCGGCAGGAAGCGGTTGATGCGCTCCACCGCGCCGACCGTGCACAGGCCGACGCAGTACTTGGAGCAAGCGGCCGTCGGGTGCTGGTGCAGGCCGCGCAGCACGCGGTCGGCAATGCCGTGCCCGTGAGCCGACTTCGCTTCGACGATGAACACGTCGTCATCGGTGCCGTTCGAGGCGCGGTCGCCGAAGAAGCGGAGGCCGCTGTCGATCGTCATGCGCTCGCCGCCGTTGCGCGCCACCAGCGTCATGCGCCGATAGGTCATGCGCAACACCGGCACCAGCGGGCGGCCGAAGGGCTCGCCGTAGAGACCGGCGTAGGCGCGTTCGACGTGGCCGATCGCCTTGGCATCGAGCCGATCGAAGGCGTCGAAGTCGTGGGCCTGCCGCCGCTTCACGGTGGCGCCGCGCCGATCCTTGAGCTTGACTTCGACGAAGCACTGCCGGGCGTCGACATAACGCCGCACGCGCACCTTGGCGCGCCGCCGCCGGCCCTGGTGATGGTCGAAGTAGCTGCTCAGCGACGGGTCGTCGAAGTAGCAGGTGTCGTAGGTGAAGGCGCGCCGGCCGTGGATCTGCAGCACGTCGAAGCCGCCGGCCAGCTCGCGCAGGGCATCGGCCAGCACGTCGCGGCGCACCACGTACTTGTTGTCCAGCCGTTCGAGCATCGCGGCCTTGGCGTTCAGGGCGTCCAGGCCGATCGGCGCGTAGCGCCCGACCAGGGCCTCCATCGCGCCGATCTCAGGATTTGCGGTAGTAGACATTGATCCTCGCCATGTCGTTGATGTAGTCCAGTGCGGTGATCTGGTAGGACAGCACCTCCACGCCCAGTCGTCGCGACAGCTCTTCGCGCATCGCCACCGGGTCGCTCAGCGCGTGGCCGTCGATGCGGTCCAGCGTGATGCGGATGCCGTCCACCGACTGCAGCACCCGGGGGTGGTCGATGACCCAGACGCCGGCGACGACGGCGCCGACCACCACCGCGACGAAAGGCAGCGTGGTCCCTTCGACGGAGCAGATCACCGCGATGGCGACGCCGCCGAAGAAGTAGGTGATCTCGGTCTTGCCGAGCGGCTCCGAGCGCAAGGTGAACATCGCCAGGATGGCGAACAGACCGAAGCCGGCGGCGATGCCGAACTGCACGCGCGACAGGACCGTCAGCACGGCGAAGACGAACAGGTTGAACAGGCTGGCCGTGATGGCGAGTTCCTTGTCCCGGTAGCGACGGTAGTAGAGCCCGAAGATCATCACCGACGCGGCGAGCAGATCCAGTGCGAAGCGGGCCAGCAAGGATGGCGGGAGTGATTCGAGTGGGTTCATGGTCAGGGTCGGATGACTGTGGAGGCCGGGACACCGCGGACGTTGTCGCGCCGCCGTCATGTCCTTGTCATACAGACGCCGGGGCGTCACGAAAAATACACATCACTGTCATGAACCGCGGTGGCGGCGGCTGTCGTGCTGTCGGCGGTGCCTCGCCGGTGCACGAGCGAGGCCCGGAAACGCGTGCTTACCCGAATGGAGGTGCTGTCACGTACGAAACATCCGGGGCATGCCTCGGTTGGAGCTCGCCGCATGCCGATGCGGCGTCGCCCGTCCAACCGATGCCAGGAGCCACGAATGACGCACGACCTGCTCGACCGACTTGCCCCGCTCCGTCGGGGCTTCGACAGCCCGCTGCAGCGCCGCCTGTCGCACGCCAAGCGCGCCTACACCACGCGTCGCGTGCCGCCTGCCGACTTGTCGCGCCTGTGCTGCGGCGACGATGTGCAGCCGCGCACCGGCGACCTGGTGCTCGCGCGTGTCGAGCGCATCGGCAAGCACGCGCAGCTGGAACAGGTCGATGGTCGCCGCGCGACCCTGTTCGTCGGCGACGAAGTCCTGGTGGCCTACGGCGCCCGCTACGCGCCGGACCAGTTCGAGGCGATGGTTCCGCCCACGCTCGGCCCCTGCCATCTGGTGGCCGGCGGCGGCGTCGCGGCGGCCGTGACGGCGCGCCATGCGGCCGTCGCGCCGGCGACCGAGCTGCTGCCGGTCGGCGTGTTCGCCGATGCGGGCGGCCAGCGCGTCAACATGCTCCAGCATCGGCTGCTGCCCTTGCCGGTGGTGGGTCCGCGGCCGATCACCATCGCGTCGGTCGGGACGTCGATGAACGCCGGCAAGACCACGTCGGCCGCCTACCTGATCCGCGGCCTGTCGCGTGCCGGTCTGCGCGTGGGCGCGGCCAAGGTCACCGGCACGGGGTCGGGCAACGATCCGGGCCTGCTGCGCGACGCCGGCGCCGTGGCCGTGTTCGACTTCACCGACGCCGGCTATGCCTCGACCTCGAACCTCGGCCTCGACGAGCTCGACGATGTGTTCGAGCGGCTCATGTCCAATCTGCGCGCCCAGCACCTCGGGGCCATCGTGATCGAGGTCGCCGATGGCCTGCTGCAGCGCGAGACGGCCGACCTGCTCGTCTCGGCGCCGTTCCGTCGCGGCGTCGACGGCCTGATGTTCTCGTCCGGCGATGCCATGGGTGCCTGCGCCGGCGTGCAGTGGCTGCGCGAGCGTCAACTGCCGGTCATGGCCCTGAGCGGCACGCTGAGCCGCTCGCCGCTCGCACGGCGTGAGGCGCAGGCTGCCTTGCAGCTGCCGGTGCTGGGGCTCGACGAACTGTCCGATCCCCAGGTCGCGCACCGCATGATCGAAACGATCGGCTCGGGTCACGCGCCGGAGCTGGCGGCATGAGCGAAGGCGCCGCCGCCCTGCCGCGCGTCATCGTCGGCTCGCGGGCGCGCTGGTTCGTGGCGCTGGTCGCCAACGGGCTGCTCCAGGCCGGGCTGGCAGTGGCCGCGGCCTGGCTCACGCGCCGGCTCTTCGACGAGGTGCTGCCGGCCGGCGCGGCGGCCGGCGCGGCGGGGCCGCTGGTGATCGGCGGACTCGCGATGGTGGTGCCGGTACTGGCCTGCCTGCGCTGGCGCGAGACGGTCGACGCCGAGCACCTGGCGCAGCACTACGTGGCCCAGGTCAGGTTGCGCTTGTTCGACCGCATGGCAGCGATGGCGCCGCGCGTGGCCGAAAGGCGCAGCCGTGGCAGCGTCATGCTGCGCTTCGTCGGCGACGTGCAGGCGCTGCGCGCCTGGGTCGGACGCGGCTTGGCGCGGCTGCTGGTGGCCTGCGGCACCGGGCTGCTGCTGCTGGTCGCGCTGGCCTGGCTGAACCCGGTGCTGATGGCGGCCGTCATCGCGGTCATGGTCGCTACCGGCGCGCTGATGGCGCACTTCGGAGCCGCGCTGCGTTCCAGCATTGCCGAGGGCCGCCGCCGCAACGCCCGCATCGCGGCCAACATGCACGACAAGATCGCCTCGGTGCAGGTGATGCAGGTGTTCAACCAGGTCGGCCGCGAGCGCTACAAGGTTCGCCGGCAGAACCGCTCTCTGCGCCGTGCGATGGTTGCACGCGCGCATGCCCGCGGGCGCAACCGGGCGCTGACGGAAGGGTGCATCGGCTTCGTCGGCGTGCTGGTGCTGACTCACGCCTTGTGGCTGCCGTCGGCCGGGGCGACACCGAGCATCGGCACCGTGATCGGTGTGGTGGGGCTCATCGGCCTGCTGGCCACGCCCCTGCGTGAGCTCGGGCGCGTGTTCGAGCATTGGCACGCCGCGCGTGTGGCCCAGCAGCGTCTCGGCGAGTTCCTCGCGACACCCACGCTCGGGCAGCGGCGCGACGCCGCCGGGCTGGCCGGGCGTGGGGGCACGCTCGACTTCGATCGCGTCAGCGTGGCCGGCAGCCTGTACGAGGTCAGCGCCAGCCTCGCGGTCGGCCAGAGAGTCGCGCTGGTCGGCGAGGTGGGCAGCGGCAAGTCGACGCTGCTGGCGCTGGCGGCCGGGCTGCTCGACCCAGATCGCGGCGCGGTCCTGCTGGACGGCCGGGCGCTGCGCAGCGTCACGCCGGAATCCTTGAGCGACAGCATCAGCATGGTCGGCCCGGAGCTCGGGCTGCTGCGCGGCACGATCGAAAGCAACCTGCGGTACCGGCGTCCGGCGGCCAGCGCGGCGCAGATCGAACAGGCCTGCATCGCCAGCGGCCTGGGCCCGATCCTGGCGACGCTACCCGGAGGACTGCTGACGCCGGTGCGTGACGCTGGCCGCAACCTGAGCGCTGGCCAACGCCGCGCCGTGGTGCTCGCGCGGGCCCTGGTCGACGCGCCGGCCATCCTGCTGATCGACGACGCCGAAGCCTGCTTCGACGGCGACCCGCAGCAGCGCCTGGCGGCCTTGCTGCGCGACTTCGAGGGCAGCGTGCTGTATGTGGCTCGCACGCCGGCACTGGTGGCCTTGGCCGACCAGGTCTGGCGACTCGAACACGGTCGCCTGGGGCGCGCCGACCACGGCACCTGGACCGACGGGCTACGTCAACCGATCCTCCATCAGGTCGGCGCAGCCCCGCGTCGACGCACCGCGACCCCCACGAACCCACAGGCTCCCGATGACATCGACGCTGCATGACGCCGGGCTGCCAGCCACGGAACTGACCCTGCACGCAGCGGCCGACCCCGACGGGCCGAGCTGCCTGCTGGCGCTGCCGCCTCGCCTGCACGCCGACACGCCGCTGATCATCAGCGTGCATGGCGTGACCCGCCAGCCGATCGAGCACGCGCTGGCCTTCGCACCGCTGGCGCGGGCCGCCGGGGCCGCGCTGATCGTGCCCTTCTTCAGCCGGCAGCAGCACCGCCGCTACCAGCAACTGGCGCACCCGCGCACCGGTCGGCGCTCCGACCTGGCCCTGATCGAAGCCGTCGAATCGCTGAAGCGGCGCCACGGGTTGTGCGCATCACGGCTGCACCTGTTCGGCTACTCGGGCGGTGGGCAGTTCGTGCACCGCTTTGCGATGGCACACCCGCGGCGCGTTGCCGCGCTGGCCATCGGCGCGGCCGGTTGGTACACCTTGCCCGACGAGACGCTGCCCTACCCGCTGGGGACGCGCGGCGCAGAGTTCGTGCTCGGCGAGCGCCTGGACATGACGGGCTTCCTGCGGCTGCCGATGCGCGTCTGGGTCGGCGATCGCGACGATGACATCGACCCCAGCCTGCGCAGCGACGAGCAGATCAACCTCACGCAGGGTGGGTCGCGCATCGAGCGGGCCCGCCGCTGGGTCGACGCCGTGCGCGGCGTCGCTCGGCGGCACGACGTGCCGGCCGAAGTCGGGCTGGAGATGTTGCCGGCGGCCGGCCACTCCTTCCCGCAATGCGTGCGCGCCGGACTGGCGCGCCGCGTCACGCGCTTCTTCTTTGGCGACCCCGACGCCGTGCCGCCCGCGTGCTGCTGGCAGACCCGGGCTTGTGCCTGACTACAGGTAGCGCCGCGTCACCGACTCGGCCACGCACACCGGCTTGGCCGAGCCTTCGCGCTCGATCGTGGCCTCGACGACCAGCTGGGCGCCGCCGTCCAGGGGTTCGTAGCTCAGCAGCTTGAACCTCCCGCGCAGCTTGCTGCCGACCGGCACTGGCGCCGGGAAGCGCAGGCGGTTGAGGCCGTAGTTGACGCCCATGCGTGCGTCGGCGACGGCATAGGCCGACTCGAACATCATCGGCAGCAGGCTCAGGGTCAGGAAGCCATGCGCGATCGTCGTGCCGAAGGGGCCGGCCGCGGCGCGCGCCGGGTCGATGTGGATCCATTGATGGTCGCCGGTGGCGTCGGCGAAGCGGTCGATGCGCGCCTGGTCGACCAGCACCCAGTCGCTCTCGCCGAGGTCCTGCCCCACCAGGGCCTGCAGGTCGGCCAACCGTTCGAAGGTCTTCATTCGGTGATTCGATAACCCATGGCGCCGAACGCTCCGTGCGACGCACGACTCCGGCCCATCGCGCGGCCGCCACGGCCCGGCTTCGCCGGGTCGTCAGCGGCGCCCCCTCGAGGGGGAGCGGCGAAGCCGCAACGGGGGTGGTTCATGACGCCGCCCAGCGCGTGACCGGGGCCCATTGCTCCAGATCCTTCTCGACGCGGCTCGGCGCCACGTCCCACAGGCTCAGGCCGCGCGCGGCCAGGTGGATGTAGTTCTGCGTGTCGCGCAGGTGGCCTAGCAGCGGCACGCCCAGCGTGCCCAGGAAGGCGGCCAGCTGGTCGGCCGAGATCGTGCCTTCGCGCACCCGGTTGCCGATCACCGCGACCTGCACCTGCTCGTTCTTGCGGCGCGCCACCAGCTCGCTGAGGAAGGCGCGCGTCGCGTAGATGTCGAAGATGCTGGGCTGCAGCGGCACCAGCACCTTGTCGGCGATCTTCATCACCTCGTCGAGCTTCTTGCCGTGCAGCCCGGCGGGGGTGTCCAGCACCACGTGGGACGTGCCCCTGGGCGGCTTGACCAGGTGGTCGGGGGCGACCTCCCAGCCGGTGATCACCGGCAGCCCGCCCGGGCGCAGGCCCAGCCAGGTGCGGGCCGACTGCTGGCGATCGGCGTCGCCCAGCATCACCGCATGACCCTGGCGCGCCAGCCAGCCGGCGAGGTTGGTGGACAGCGTCGACTTGCCGACGCCGCCCTTGGGATTGGCCACCGCGATCACGGGCATCGTTCGCTCCTGTCAGATGGGTAGGACCGCAAGGACGCTGGGAGAATGCGTGACCGATGTTAGCGGCAGCTATCGTGCCGCCGCCCTCCCGGCGAACCCTCGCCCTGTGTGAATCGATCACGGAGCCGTCCCATGGCCCAAGTGCTGGTGCTGTCCGCCCATCCCGACCTGCGGCTGTCGCGCGTCAACCGGGCCTTGCTCAAGGCCGCCCGCGGGCTGGCGGCGGGCGAGGCCCCGACCGTCGAGGTCCGCGACCTCTATGCCCTGTACCCCGACTACCTGATCGACGTCCAGGCCGAGCAGGCCGCGCTGCAGCGCGCCCGGCTCGTCGTCTGGCAGCACCCGGTGCACTGGTACGGGCCGCCGCCGCTGATGAAGCTGTGGATGGACGAGGTGCTGACCCTGGGCTGGGCCTACGGCCGCAGCGGCGGGCAGGCCGGCACGGCCCTGCGCGGCAAGGACGTCTGGCTGGTCGCCTCCACCGGCGGCAGCGAGGCCGCCTACCGGCCCGAGGGCTACAACCGCTACTTCTTCGACGCCTTCCTGCCGCCCTACGAGCAGACCGCGGCCCTGTGCGGCCTGCGCTTCCTGCCGCCGCTGCTGCTGCACGGCGCCCACCACGTCGAGCGCGAGGCGCTGGACCAGCACGTCGCCGCCTACCGCGAGCGGCTGTCCAGCTACCCGGCCTGGCCCGAGCTGGGCGAGCTGGACGAATGCCCCGACTGCGAGGTGCCGCAGGGCGACCGGCCGGACGAGGCCGTGAAGCCGGTCGCCGAGGTCGAGCCGGAGGTGCAGGCATGAGCGGTGTGACACCCTGGCTGTCGAGCAGCCTGGTCTTCCTGGGCGCCGCCGTCATCATCGTTCCGCTGGCCCAGGCACTGGGCCTCGGGTCGATCATCGGCTACCTGGCCGCCGGGCTGCTGATCGGGCCCTTCGGCCTGGGCCTGGTCAGCGACCCCGAGACCATCCTCCACTTCGCCGAGTTCGGCGTGGTGCTGATGCTGTTCCTGGTCGGGCTGGAACTGGAGCCCAAGCGCCTGTGGGCCATGCGGCGGCCGATCTTCGGCTGGGGCGCGGCGCAGATGGTCGGCTGCGCGGTGGTGCTGGGCGTGGCCGGCTGGATGCTGGGCGCGCCGTGGAAGCTGGCCGTGGTGGCCGCGCTGGGCCTGGCGCTCAGCTCCACCGCGATCGCGCTGCAGGTGATGGGCGAACGCAACCTGATGCCCACCACCTCGGGCCAGGCCGGGTTTTCCATCCTGCTGTTCCAGGACGTCGCGGCGATCCCGATCCTGGCACTGATCCCGCTGCTGGGCGCCGGCGAGGCGGTGGAGGGCAACGCCTGGTGGGAGGGCCTGCGCGCGCTGGCGGTGATCGGCGCCATCGTGCTGGGCGGCCGGCTGCTGCTGCGCCCGCTGTTCCGCTGGATCGCCAAGAGCAACACGCCCGAGATCTTTACCGCCGCGTCGCTGGGCCTGGTGGTCGGCATCGCGGCGCTGATGCAGGTGGTGGGGCTGTCGATGGCGCTGGGCGCCTTCCTCGCCGGCGTGCTGCTGGCCGAGAGCGAATACAAGCGCGAGCTCGAGACCGACGTCGAGCCCTTCAAGGGCCTGCTGCTGGGCCTGTTCTTCATCGCGGTCGGCATGTCGGTCGACTTCGACGCGCTGCTGGCGCACCCGGGCATCGTGCTGGGGCTGCTGGCGGGCTTCCTGGCGATCAAGGTCGTGGTGCTGTGGGGCCTGGCCAAGGGCATGGGCATCCCCTGGCAGGAGCGGCCGGTCTTCACCCTGCTGCTGGCCCAGGGCGGCGAGTTCGCCTTCGTCGTGTTCCAGGCCGCGGCCAATGCGAAGGTGTTCTCCAACGAGACGGCGTCGGTGCTGATCGGCGCGGTGGCGCTGTCGATGCTGGTGACGCCGCTGCTGCTGGTCGCCTTCGACCGCTGGGTGATGCCGCGCTATGCGCTGCGCAGCGGCCCCGACATGGAAGAACTGAGCGAGCCGCAGGAGGCGCCGATCATCATCGCCGGCTTCGGCCGCTACGGGCAGATCGTCTCGCGGCTGCTGTACGCCAACGGCCTGAAGGCCACGGTGCTGGACCACGACGCCGAGCAGATCGAGGTGCTGCGCCGCTTCGACTTCCAGGTCTATTACGGCGACGCGACGCGCCTGGACCTGCTGCGCACCGCGGGCGCGGCCCAGGCCAGGGTGCTGGTCATCGCGATCGACGACGTGGAGCAGAGCCTCAAGGTCGCCGACCTGGCGCGCGAGCACTTTCCGCACCTCACCGTCGTGGCGCGCGCCCGCAACGTGCAGCACTGGTATTCGCTGCGCGACCGCGGCGTGACGCACATCGAGCGCGAGACGCTGGACGCGTCGCTGATGAGCGCGCGCAGCGTGCTGGAGGCGATGGGCTGGCAGCCGCACCACGCCCGGTCCCTGGCGCTGCGCTTCCGGCGCCACAACCTGCAGCAGCTGGAAGCCATGTGGCCGCACCGCAAGGACCAGGCGCTGCTGGTGTCGATGGCCAAGGCAGGGCGGCAGCAGCTGGAGGAGCTGTTCGCGCAGGAGCGGCAGGAGAGGGAGGAAAGGAGGCGGGAGGGGTGGGGGGAGTGAAGGTCGGCGGGTGGTGTGTCAGTTCTGTTCTACGGACCTTCAGGCAGTCTGTTGCACTAGCTAGGCTCTCGCGACAAACCGAGGAAGAGGGGGTTTCTTGAGGAGAGTAGAGGACGTAGCATGGCTCCGTACCGGACAAGATGGGTTCATCAATTAGGGCGTCTCATCATGCTTGTCTGTGGCTAACCCTGCTCGCAAATGCTTGAAAAATTCTCGGAGATCCTTGGCGCGATCAATCGCGTTCCGGTGCTTCTCTTGGTTGCACTGGGCGCGGCCACCGCGTTCATTCTTTTCGCTCCAGAACCACTGGCCGCAGTACTCGCGGTTGATGAGTTCCGTAGGGCCTATCGCATCTATCTCGGTCCTGGCCTTGTTCTTGTGGGCGCTTGGCTCCTCGCGCGGCTTCTTGCCATAGCGGCGATTCCTCTCAAACAGTGGCGTAACCTCCGAAACTTGCAGAGCAGTCTCGCCACCTTGACTGCCGAAGAGAAGGGCTATCTCGCGGAGTTCATGCAGACCGGCCGTACCACCATCCTGTTGCCCATAGAAGACGGGATCATTGGTAGCTTGGTCGCCCGCAAGATCGTTTATCGGGCGAGCAACGTGTTCGACGTCGTAGAAGGCGTGCCCTACAGCCTTCAACCGTGGGCGCGTCAGCATCTTGAGGCGAATCTACACATCCTCGACGGTGCCTTTGGCCACCCCCTCACTTCTCGTGAACGAGCGCGGGCGGAGCGGTTCTGATAGGGCACTTTCGTCATTCATTGAGGGGGTCAAAGGTTGACCGCCGTCACAGAAGGTCGCCATGACGTTAAGGAGATGCTGATCAATGACCTGTGCGATGCGCATTGATGCGACGCGACGGCAAGGCAGCCGCACCAGTGCGATGGGCTGGGCTGCACGCAGCCTCACAGCGCGGTTTGGAGCCTCTTTCGA